>OBYO01000781.1_pt1 | contig 9674 bp, 9 predicted proteins | sample 1476771 | NCBI WGS metagenome assembly OBYO01 (sample SAMEA2580202, study PRJEB22360) | human gut metagenome | biome: human gut; feature: human-associated habitat; material: faeces | place: Denmark | collected 2008/2010 | reverse complement strand
TATTTATCAGGCCATAAATGTGACCTGCTTCGGATAAAAAAGATTCAGTATCGAAAAACCAATGATACTCTTGCTGATGGTTACCAACAGTAATTAAGATGTGATTTGTTTTTCCGTAATCGCAAAAATATTGCCATGACCATAAAAGAAAAATTCTCACAAAAATATCCCCATGCTTCCTTTTGTACTTTTGGCGATTCAGCAGCGTTGGCCGATCACCTCGCAACGTTGATTGCGACTGGTGTTAAAACAGCTTCCTGTGGTTCGCTGGCGGGATGTATTGAAGACAACGCATTTCCGATGATTGGTGAGTATAAGATTGTAGAAAATAGCCGTGGTGAGCCTGTATGTGTTATCAGAGTGATTGGCCTGCATTTACTGCGCTTTTCTGATGTCACCGTGGAGCTTGCCCGTAAGGAAGGTGAAGGTGACCTCAGTCTTGAATATTGGCGTAATGAACACCGTCGTTTTTTCCAGGCAGAAGGAAGCTATTCACCAGAAATGGACGTTATATTTGAAGAATATGCCCTTATTGACGTTGTGTAGATAACTATTTATCTACGCGAAATAAACTCACACACATAAAATATCGCTAATTTTGTTTATTTTGCTATTTTTTACGTGATGAATGTCACACTTATTGTTGCTGCCCGTTTTGTCCATATTTATAACCATATTTTTAATAGCTGCCTGAAATAGGGCTGTTTATTCTGCATAAAAATATTCGAAAATTCTTATTCTCTCCAGCGCGCTAATTTGGGCGAACACTTCCTGACTACCCTGCAATGAGGCTGAAATGATGAATAAACGTTTTGTTATCAATATGGTGTCTTCGCTGTTATTAGGCGCTGCGCTAATTTCTGCGCCGCTCCAGGCAGCGGAAAAAGTCGTGGTGAATATCTCTAAAGTCGATGGTATGCCGTGGTTTAATCGCATGGGCGAAGGTGTGGTTGAGGCGGGTAACGCCTTTGGTGTTAATGCGTCACAGGTGGGGCCTTCAAGTACTGATGCTCCGCAACAAGTTAAAATTATTGAGGATTTAATCGCCCGTAAGGTTAATGCAATTACTATCGTGCCAAACGATGCCAACGTGCTGGAACCGGTATTCAAAAAAGCGCGAGATGCCGGAATTGTGGTTCTGACCAACGAATCCCCCGGTCAGCCAAGTGCTAACTGGGATATCGAAATCATTGATAACGAAAAATTTGCCGCTGAATATGTTGAGCATATGGCGAAACGCATGGGGGGCAAGGGCGGCTATGTGATTTACGTGGGTAGTTTGACCGTGCCGCAGCATAACTTATGGGCTGACTTGCTGGTGAAATACCAGAAAGAGCATTACCCGGATATGCATGAAGTTACCCGCCGCATGCCGGTTGCCGAGAGTGTGGATGACTCACGTCGTACCACACTGGACCTGATGAAAACCTATCCTGACTTGAAAGCGGTTGTCTCCTTTGGTTCAAACGGTCCGATTGGCGCGGGACGTGCGGTGAAAGAGAAACGGGCGAAAAATAAAGTCGCAGTCTATGGCATGATGATCCCTTCACAGGCGGCATCACTGATTAAAAGTGGTGATATCACCGAAGGGATTACTTACGATTCGGCCTCTGCAGGTTACGCACTCGCAGCCGTCGCCAGCACGTTGCTGAAGGGTGAAGAGATCAAACCTGGATTAGAAATGCAGAATCTGGGTAAGGCCGACGTAGATATGGATAAGCGAATTATCCGTTTCCATAAGGTATTACTGGTCAACAAAGACAATATCGACTCACTTTATTAATCCATTTCTTCGGGGCGAAAGCCCCGATTCTTATTGCCAGGGGATGTTATGGAAACCTTCCTTTCCCTTCGTCATATCAACAAAACGTTTCATGCCACGCGAGCGCTGCGCGATGTTTCTCTCGACTTTATGTCGGGTGAAGTGCACTGCCTTGCCGGGCAAAACGGCTGTGGTAAATCGACGTTGATTAAAATTATGTCCGGTGTTTATCGCCCGGATGAGGGAGCGGAAATTACGCTTGGTGGGAAAAACTGGTCAAAGCTGACACCCGCCGCTTCGGTGGCGCAGGGGATTCAGGTGATTTATCAGGACCTCTCTTTATTTCCTAACCTGAGTGTCTGGGAGAATATCGCCGTGAATCACTATCACCACGGTCTGTTTGTTAACCGCCGTCGTCTGCGTGAGGTGGCGCAGGCGGCAATGACCAGTATTAACGTCACATTGCCACTGGATACGCTCGTTTCTGAGCTTTCAATTGCCCGCTGTCAGCTGGTAGCAATTTGCCGTGCACTGGCGCAGGACGCACGGTTGATCGTGATGGATGAACCAACCGCTTCGCTGACCCATCAGGAAGTGCAAGGGTTATTACAGGTGGTGCATCAATTGCGGGAACGCGGGATCTGCGTGGTCTTCGTCAGTCATCGTCTGGAAGAAGTGATGGAAGTTTCCGACCGTATTTCAGTGCTGAAAGATGGTGAGCTGGTCGGGACTTTTCCGGCTGCAGAGATGACCACAAAACAACTCGGTTTCCTGATGACCGGCCAGGAGTTCGAATATCAGGTGCGAGAGTTGTGGCAGGGAAAATCCAGCACCCCGGTGCTTGAGGTGCGTAATTTAAGTCGTCATGGGGAATATCTAAATATTAACTTGCGGGTGGAAGCGGGCGAAGTGGTATCGATTGTTGGCCTGCTTGGTGCGGGGCGCACGGAATTATGTCTGAGTCTGTTTGGTATGACCCGACCGGATGCTGGCGAGATCCTCATCAACGGCCAGCCGGTTACACTGCATAGTAACCAGGACGCTATCCGCCACGGTATTGGTTATGTTTCGGAAGATCGCATGTCGCGCGGTTTGGTGATGGCGCAATCTATTGAAGACAACATCATTAGCACTGTTTTTCACAAGGTAAAAGATCGCTTCGGCTTTCTGAGTGAAACTAAAGTTCGTGACCTGGTGGACAGGCTAATCAAGGCATTGACCATCAAAGTCTCTGATCCTCATCTTCCGGTGAATACGCTTTCTGGTGGTAACGCGCAGCGAGTATCGATCGCCAAATGGCTGGCGATTGGGCCACGACTGTTGATTCTCGATAGCCCGACAGTCGGTGTTGATATCGCCAACAAAGCAGGAATATACGGCATTATCAGCGATCTGGCGGCTCATGGCATTGCGGTATTGATGATCTGCGATGAAATTGAAGAAGCGTGGTATCAAAGCCACCGGATTTTGGTAATGCAAAAAGGTCAGATCACCCATAGCTTCCTGCCTGACAGCAGTTCTCAGGCCAGGATTGCGGAGGTGGTAAATGGCTGAACTGAAAAAACGCCATGAATTCTGGCTGGCATTACTGATTGTGGTGCTGTTTGTTGGCCTTGCCTGGCGCAGCGACGAGTTTCTGACATTCGGTAATTTGTACGATCTCGCCAATAACTATGCCATGTTGACTATTCTCGCCTGTGGTTTGTTTGTGGTGTTGATTTCCGGTGGAATTGATATTTCGTTTCCAGCAATGACCATCATTGCGCAATACGGCATGGTGCTGTTGCTGCAAAAAATTGGTGGCAACTTCGCTGTCGCGTTTGCACTGGCGGGCTGCATCGGCATTTTACTTGGCTTAATTAACGCCTTACTGGTTAATCGCCTACGGGTGCCTTCTATCATCATCACTATCTCGACGCTGAATATTTTCTATGGCCTGCTGTTATGGTTGAGTAAAGGTGTGTGGCTGTACGACTTTCCGCCGTGGTTTGAGCAGGGGGTTATGTTGTTCAAGTACACCGATGCTGATGGCTATGACTATGGCCTTGGTCTGCCGCTGATCGCCATGATTACGGTGGTGCTGCTGACAGCGTTTATCATGAATTTCACCAGTGTAGGGCGCAAAATTTATGCCCTTGGCGGGAACCGCGAATCAGCCAGTCGCATCGGCTTTAGCGTGCTGAAACTGCAACTTTTCGTCTACGGCTATATGGGATTGATGTCTGGCGCTGCGGGTGTAGTGCAGTCGTGGACGGTGATGACTGTCGCCCCCGATTCTCTTCTGGGTTATGAGCTGACAGTACTGGCTGCGGTGGTGCTTGGCGGCACTAGTTTGCTCGGCGGGCGCGGCACGTTAACCGGTACTTTGCTCGGCGTGGTGTTGTTGGCAGTGATGCAAAACGGGCTAAATTTATTGGGAGTCTCGTCTTACTGGCAAACATTGATCACCGGCATCATCATCGTTGCCAGCATTAGTGCCACGGCGTGGAGTCAGCATCAGAACCGGAGTCTGCTATGAAAAAATCGTGGCGTAATAACGTTGAGTTTTACTTGATCGGCCTGCTGGTGCTAACTGTTGCCGCGTTCAGCATTACTATGCCGGAGATTTTCTGGTCGATAAGTAATTTCCAGTCCGTCGCTTCGCAAATGCCCGTGCTGGGCATTCTGGCGTTGGCTATGGCGGTGACCATGCTTTGCGGTGGCATTAACTTGTCAATTATAGCCACTGCTAACGCCTGTTCACTGGTGATGGCGTGGGTGGCGACTCAGTATCCACCGGGTATTGCTACGGTTGTCGCTACGTTACTGGCGGGCGCTGGCGCGGCGGTGATAATCGGTTTATGTAACGGCGTATTGATTGCTGGTATTCGAGTGTCGCCAATTCTTGCAACGCTTGGGATGATGACGTTGCTCAAAGGGATAAATATTCTGGTGACAGGTGGTAGCGCCATTGCCAATTATCCCTCATGGGTGCTGTGGTTGAATCATGCGCAATGGTTCGGTATTCCGCTACCGATGTGGTTGTTTGCCGCAGTGGCACTGGGGCTGTGGATATTGCTGGAGAAAACGCCGCTCGGTAAAGCCATTTACCTGATTGGGTCTAACGAACGAGCAACACTTTACTCCGGCATTAACACTCGTCGGGTGCTGATTTGGGTTTATGTCATTTCCGCCTTGCTTTGTGCGGTAGCGGCATTTTTGATGATGTCGAAACTCAACTCGGCTAAGGCCTCTTATGGCGAATCGTACTTGCTGGTGTCAATCCTCGCGGCAGTACTCGGCGGGGTTAATCCGGACGGCGGCAGCGGGCGGATAATTGGTATGGTGCTGGCGCTGTTTCTTCTGCAAATTATTGAAAGCGGCTTCAATATTCTCGGTATAAGCCCCTACCTGACGATGGCCTTATGGGGAACGTTGCTGCTCTGTTTCATTCAGGTTCGCGGCATGTTGGGGCTGGATCGGGTGGTTTAAATATTGGCTATATTCAATGGACGCGTTTTGCCGCGATGACATATCAGGCATCGCCAAATACACATAGCTAATCAGGAGTAAACACAATGAAGATCAAAGCTGTTGGTGCATATTCCGCTAAACAACCACTTGAACCGATGGATATCACACGGCGTGAACCGGGACCGAATGATGTCAAAATCGAAATCGCTTACTGTGGCGTCTGCCATTCCGATCTCCACCAGGTCCGTTCCGAGTGGGCGGGGACGGTTTACCCCTGCGTACCGGGTCATGAAATTGTGGGGCGTGTGGTAGCCGTTGGTGATCAGGTAGAAAAACATGCGCCGGGCGATCTGGTCGGTGTCGGCTGCATTGTCGACAGTTGTAAACATTGCGAAGAGTGTGAAGACGGGCTGGAAAACTACTGTGATCACATGACCGGCACCTATAACTCGCCGACGCCGGACGAACCGGGCCATACTCTGGGCGGCTACTCACAACAGATCGTCGTTCATGAGCGATATGTTCTGCGTATTCGTCACCCGCAAGAGCAGCTGGCGGCGGTGGCTCCTTTGTTGTGTGCAGGGATCACCACGTATTCGCCGCTACGTCACTGGCAGGCCGGGGCGGGGAAAAAAGTGGGCGTGGTCGGCATCGGCGGCCTGGGACATATGGGGATTAAGCTGGCCCACGCGATGGGGGCACATGTGGTGGCATTTACCACTTCTGAGGCAAAACGCGAAGCGGCAAAAGCCCTGGGGGCCGATGAAGTTGTTAACTCACGCAATGCCGATGAGATGGCGGCTCATGTGAAGAGTTTCGATTTCATTTTGAATACAGTAGCTGCGCCACATAATCTCGACGATTTTACCACCTTGCTGAAGCGTGATGGCACCATGACGCTGGTTGGTGCGCCTGCGACACCGCATAAATCGCCGGAAGTTTTCAACCTGATCATGAAACGCCGTGCGATAGCCGGTTCTATGATTGGCGGCATTCCAGAAACTCAGGAGATGCTCGATTTTTGCGCCGAACATGGCATCGTGGCTGATATAGAGATGATTCGGGCCGATCAAATTAATGAAGCCTATGAGCGAATGCTGCGTGGTGATGTGAAATATCGTTTTGTTATCGATAATCGCACACTAACAGACTGAAAAAATTAATAAATACGCTGTGGTTTAACATATTAACTTCGCTCTCCACTTAACTTTTTAGTTAAGGAGAGCGAAATAATATCAAAGTAGCAGTAAAACCTATAACGTAAATTCAAATTGTTAAATTAACTCCCTCCAGTACACAATACTTCACACGTTAGTTATGAGCGATTTCTGATAGTGCCTGGTTTAATGAGAGCTTTATTATCTGCGACGTTTATTTTTATTTAAGAGAGATCGCGATGATATCATTAAAAGCTCCGCACAATAATTTGATGCCATATACGCAACAAAGCATACTTAATACGGTTAAAAACAATCAGTTACCAGAGGATATCAAAAGCTCCCTGGTTTCCTGTGTCGATATATTCAAGGTTTTGATTAAACAATATTATGATTATCCTTATGATTGTCGTGATGATTTAGTCGATGACGACAAACTCATTCATCTCATGGCTGCCCGACGAGGCTGCGGGTGGGCAGAAGATAACATATGGTGTGCCGTACGAGACTGTGAGTGGTCAGACGATAACGCACTCACCATAAATGTGCAGTTTAATGATTTCCCTGGATTTTATGACTGGATGGATTACCCTGATCACCCGGTTAAGTTTGTTTTTCGCATACTTGAAAATCAAAAAGGGACAGTTTGGGTATATGACCAGGATGATGCGTTTCTTGATATTAAAGCAAATGTGCAGGCTGGACGCTTTACCGGGCTTAAGAAATTAGTGCAGTTTATCGATTCAGTGCGAACAGATTGCAAATGTATTCTTCTTGAACACCATATGCCTTTGCTGAGAATTTTCCCTAAAGGGAAAGAGTGTATGCGTGTGGAAAAATGGCTTCGCGAAATGTCGTCTATTCCGGAGACAGACGCGCCCATTAAGCAGGCGCTTGCGCATGGATTATTATTACACTTAAAAAATATCCACCCTGTTTTTCCTGAATCACTGGTGATGTTATTGCTCTCTGTTCTGGACGTAAAAACATACAGAGATGACGCACGATTAAATGAATGGATATCGAATAGAGTGCAGGAATTAGGTGACAGATATTATCCTGTAAATAAGCACGTTAAAATCCGCTACACTCTTTAGTTCAGAAAGGGTTCCACCTGCAAGTTGTTATTCCACCAGAGAGTGAATCGCAAAGCAGGTAATCATTTCATCTGTATATCCGTATGCCAAATGGCATTCCACCGCCTTTTTCGCCGATATTTTGTTGTGATCGGCGACGCTTCGCTTAAAAAAGCACCAGCAGTGGTTTCGCAGCTATGCGGTGTATAAAAAATGATCTCATGCAGATGTTTTGTGAATGTGTGGGTTGACATTCATATAAAAAAAATCATAATTCCATCATGTTTGTGTGGGGTCTTTTCTGTACCTTAGCATCGCACTCAAGCCTGACAGAAAATATGCTGTAAGGCTCATATCAAAAACCGCCATTAGCTCATCAGGAAGAGCAGACGACAACCAGGATTGTTGTATGGTACGGGGTTCGAGGCCTCGATGGCGGTCCAACTTTTCAAAACTCTTCTGAATCAGATCCCCTTATTATCATCCCTGCAAAGTGGAACATTGCCATTGTTTGGCTATTCAGGACGGGTCAGACCAATGAAAAAAGCCCACACAGGGGAGAGTGGGCTGAAATGGGAAGCTAAAGACTCAAGTAAACTTATCGGAAATAAGGACCACGCATTACGGGGGCAATCATCGCCGATGGTCGGGATTCGGCAAATCAGGTTGATTACGTAGAGAGTAAATTATCTGCTCACCGCTGCGTCACCCCTTCGTAAATCAGGCGTAGCGCGAATACACCAATAATTGCACCAATAACCCGACTGGCAACGCGTTGCATACGCCCATAAGCACGACGCACAGCGGGCAAAGAAAACGCCTGACTAAGAAAAACTCGCCAGATAATTGATGCGAGCACAATCCCCGCCCAGGCCATTAAACGTGCCCATGTTGGTGTTTCGGCATTTAATGTTACTGAGAAAATACTGATAAAAAATAAAACGGTTTGCGGGTTAGAGAGATCGGTAATTAATCCGCGGCGAAAAAAGACATACCAGGGGGCGCTAATCGGTTGTTGTAGTGTGCTCATTTGCGGTGTTGACTGGCGGCGCATGCTGCACCACGCAAACCATAAGAGATAAGCGCCGCCGACGATTCTGATAAGCGAAAAAATCTCCTCACACTGCGTAATTAGCGTTGCAAGACAAAACAAACCCAACCCGGAATAAAATGCATCGCCCAGCGCCACGCCCAGCCCGGTCAGCACCCCTGCGCGTCGACCGGAAGCCAGGCTGGTTTGTACTACCACAAAGAGATTGGCTCCCGGATTAAAAAAAGTAATCACGAACAGTCCTACGGTCAGGTAAACGGCGTGCAAAGGATCCATAGTGATTTCATCCATAAATAAGTGAAGTAACTTCATCATATTTCTACCAAAAATAATCGGGTGCGAGAGAGATCACAAAGTGTCTTATTTCCGGTTACTGGCGTTTATGCCCTGACTGAACTAATTATTAATCAACCCAATAATGTGGGTGGATGATAGTGTGATAACAACTCTGGAGCCGTAATATGAAAATAATCTCTAAAATGTTAGTCGGTGCGTTAGCGTTAGCCGTTACCAATGTCTATGCCGCTGAATTGATGACCAAAGCGGAATTTGAAAAAGTTGAATCGCAGTATGAAAAAATAGGTGATATTTCAACTAGCAATGAAATGTCGACTGCAGACGCGAAAGAAGATTTGATCAAAAAAGCGGATGAAAAAGGGGCTGATGTGTTGGTACTGACCTCCGGTCAAACTGACAATAAGATCCACGGCACGGCAAATATTTATAAGAAGAAGTAATTCTGAACCCTATGTAAACATGCCCGATGCGTAAGTTTATCGGTGATCATCTATTGAAATTTATGCCGGATAAAGCGTTCGCGCTGCATTCGGCAGTTCAGCTTTTCAGCCGCCGCCAGAACGTCGTCCGGCTGATGCCTAAATAATTCGCCGCTGCTGTTTTATCGCCATTAAATTTCTCCAGTGCCTGTTGTGGTGTCAGTAAGCGTGGAGCGGGAGTTTTCGCCGACTCGCGCGCCAGTTCCGGCAGTAGCAGCTGCAAAAATTGCGGCGTTAAATCCGGCGTCGGTTCCACACTTAAAAATAGCGCCAGTCGCTCCATCATATTGCGCAGTTCACGAATATTGCCCGGCCAGTCGTAGTGCACCAGCACGGTTTCGCTTGCCTGTAATCCCAGGCGTAATACGGCAGAAAAGCGGGCGCAGCGCGACCCGGCTG
>OBYO01000774.1_pt1 | contig 9730 bp, 9 predicted proteins | sample 1476771 | NCBI WGS metagenome assembly OBYO01 (sample SAMEA2580202, study PRJEB22360) | human gut metagenome | biome: human gut; feature: human-associated habitat; material: faeces | place: Denmark | collected 2008/2010 | reverse complement strand
GGGATTCCCTATGTAGGCGGTCTCGGCGATGTGCAGGTGGATACCTCGATTCCGGGTTATCCCATTGCCGCTGTTTCGCAAGATGAAGAAGCGGCTTTGCCGTATTCTCATGCCTTGACGGATGACCAGGCTCAGGCTGTTGCCGGCAAAGTTGTTACGACTGTTACCATAGGACCCTTGCCTGAACCGGCATTGGCTCAAAAGTTTCTGCCTCGTCTTGCTATGCGCTCCGGTGACGCCATAGAAGCGAATTACGTACGCCACGATTTGAATGTATTGGGATCATCGGGACTCTTTGCTTCCGTAAAACCCGTGTTCACGCCTGTGCCTGAAGGGGTAGCACTTAATTACGAAGTGGAAATGAATCCCGTTTTAAAGGGCGTTGAATTTACGGGTAACGATTCCATTAAGTCTGAAGACCTCGAAAAGATGCTCCATATCCAACCGGGTACGGTTCTTAATTCGACGATTGTGAGCAAGGATATTTTCGAACTGAACCGCTACTATGCAAATCAGGGGTATATCCTCAGCCACGTTACGGCTGTCAATATGGATGAAAACGGTATCTTACATATCGGCATTACTGAAGGTCATGTGGAACGCATCGACATTAAGGGCAACAAGAAGACGAAAGATCGCGTTATTCGTCGCGAACTTCGTTTTAAACAGGGCGATGTATTTAATCGAAATCTGGCCAGCCGCAGTATTGAACGAATTTACAATACGGGCTACTTCGAAGACGTCAATGTCCGTCTTTTCCAGGGTGAAAAGAATGCTAACGACGTTATTATGGAAATTGACGTGGCCGAACAAAAGACCGGTTCCGTTACGGTCGGTGCCGGCTATTCTCAGTCCGACGGCTTGGTCGGGATTTTGGGCTTAAGCGAAACAAACCTCCGCGGTACGGGCGACAAGGTGGCTCTGAACTGGGAATTCGGCGGTAAAACTCATTCCAATAAAAACTATACCTTCTCGTACACTCATCCTTGGCTTAATAGCCACGGCGACTCTATCGGCATGAGTATTTACGACAGAGAAGCGGAATATGACGATTATGACGGTAAGGGCAACACCGTATCGGAATATCGTAAGAAAACGACGGGCGGCAATGTGACATACGGTCGCGTTCGCAGCGAATATGTGAGCGACTATGTAACCTTGGAAACGAAGAAGACCAAGTATTTAAGCCATGAAGGCGGTCCCAACAACTACGATTCCTGGAGACATAATCCCGCCTCCTTGCCCGTATTCCGTGACTATATTGACAACAACTTCGGTACGACGAACAGCGTAACGTGGTCCCATGTTTTCGATAACCGTGACAATATTTACGATCCCATGCACGGCAAACGCTTGTCCTTTACAGGCACTTGGGCCGGTCACGGCTTGGGCGGCGACTTCGATTACTACAAGTTTATTATCGAAAACAGACTGTATTATAAAGTCGGCGTAAAACACGTCATTGCCGTTCGACTCATGGGTGGTATCGCTACAGGCGACATGCCGTACAATGACCTCTTTACCTTGGGCGGTGCCGATACGCTTCGCGGTTATGAAGATGATGAATTCCGCGGCAACAAGATGTATGCGGCTACGGTTGAATATCGGTTCCCCATTGCCAAGAAGGTGCAGGGCGTGCTCTTTACCGATATGGGTGCTGCTTGGGGCGGCACCGGTAAGATTCCCTGGTACCAGGAAAGCAGAGGCCTTCATTATTCCGTCGGTGCGGGCTTGCGCGTAACGACTCCTATCGGACCTATCCGTCTTGACTACGGTGTAGGTAAGGACGGCGGCAAGTTCCACTTCAGCTTCGGCGGTAAATTCTAGTCAACCCGCGGGGGAGACAGATGAGAAAAAAAATACTCGCAGGAGTCGTCGTATCGGCCCTATGTTGGTCCGGTGCGGCGGCTGCCTCGATTCACGATGTAGACGTACGTCTTGCGTCTTCCGGTGCACCTGTACCGCCTTTGGCGGCTAAGCGAATTTCCGCCAGCATCGAAACGGTAGGCCGCAGAGTTTTACTGGATAGAGATGACGGTGAAGTCAGTCGGAATGCGGATACGTACAACCGTATGATGAATGACATTATGGATCGCGTCCTCATCGGCTATACGGTAGAGAACCTGACCCTTCGGCCGGGTGAACGAACGGAGGTAGACGTTGTCGTACGACCTTGGGGAAATACGATAGAAACCGTTTCATTGAATCTCGACTTCGGAGCCTTGTCGCCTTTGGCTGAAAACATGGCTAAAGAGGATGTGCAGGGAGCTCAAAATTTGGTGGAAAATGTTCTCGCCGGACTTCCGGAAGATGCCCTCGATTGGGCCGGCGGAGCCGTAAAGGACGTGCTTGAAAGCGAATTGGAACGGCAGATTCCCGAGTTTTATCCCCACGTGATTATTACGCCCGGAAAGACGGCGAAGGTAGACGTATACTTTTTGCCGAAACTTCCCGTTGTGCGTAATGTAAACGTAAAGGTAGAGACGGAAAACATTCCTCGAGTCGTTTTTTACGATACACGAAAGCATATGGAAACGCGCTACGCAGGCCTTCAAGGCCTGCCTGTTGCGTTTATTCGGCGTCATGAAAAAGACATACAGGAAGATGTGAGCCGCACCGTTTCCGCTCAATGGGTTGTAGAAAAGTACAAATTGCGAGTAGAGCCGCAATTAACAGTAGGCGAGAATTTGGATATTCGCTTGAAATCCCTTACCGATTTTTACGATATTCAGGCTTCGGCGTACATCGATATGCGTCGTGACGGCGACAAGCGCCGCGGTAAGAAGGACGAAGATACGGTTGCAAAAGTTCATATCGGCAGAAAGTTCGGCTCAGGACATGAGCTTTTCGGTGAAGTCGAATTCAAACCGTCTACGTTGAAATGGAATCTGATTCCCGGCTATTTCTATCGCTTTTCGGACAAGACATCCCTGGGTTATCAGTTTGAGACTGAAGACAAGAGTCACCACCTGTGGCTGAAGCAAAAGCTGGCAGGTCGGTGGAGTTTGCGCTTTGATTGGGATATATCGAATCATGATGAAGAATTGGGAATTAACTATAGACTACACGACTATGTAGGCTTAGAATATATTGTGTCGGAACACGACCAGTGGCTCCGAGTTATAGGTTATTTGTAAAGGAGTAATTTGACTATGATGGCAGAAATGGGTAAGAAAAAGAATGTAAAGATTTTCTCGGCTGCAGTAGCCGTAATTTTTGTCCTCTCCGTAGCGGCTATGGCTGTTATGCAGACGGGCAACCCGGTCAGTGCCGCACCGTCCAGTAATATCGGTGTTGTCGACACGAGCAAGGTATTTGCACCGGATAATGAAGCAATTGTAAACGCACAGAAAGAATTACAAACGGCTTCCCAGGATATGCAGAAGCAGTTTGAAGAACAGTCCGCCAATATGTCGGACGAAGAAAAAGCTCAACTCTTCCAAAAGATGCAAGGCGAAATGTCCGATAAGCAGGAAGCTATTCAAAAGGGCTTAAAAGACAAATTGGAAACAGCCGTAGGCAGCGTCGCTTCGACTAAGGGCTTGAGCCTTGTTGTCGATAAGAGCGTAGTTCTCTACGGCGGTCAAGACATTACGGACCAGGTAGCTAAACAATTATCGTCCAAGTAATGTCGATGGATAAAAATAAACGCAACGTGGCGGCAGGCGGAGCCATCGTCCTTTTAGTGTTGTGCCTTTTGGCGGGTATCTATGCTTGGAAACACAAGACACCTGATGAATCGGTGACACAGGGACCGGTATATGCCTATGCCGATACGGAGCATATTATGATGAGCCATCCCGATTACGCCGCCTATCACCGGTTGGAGCTGGAGTACAATGCCATGGTAGCACAGTACCAGTTCGAACAGTGGCATTACACGCAGCAAGCCGGAAAAGACGGACAAGTTCTGCAAAAAGCTCAGTCTATGAGCCTCATGGGTGCGGCTGCGGCGGAAGAAGAACTGAAGGCCAAGGCGGCGTTGAAAGAGGCGGACTTAAACAGTGCATTGCAGCAAAAGTACGAGTCCTTGTTAAAGGAAAAAGAGCAGCGCCTTCCGTCTCTAAATGATGCGGATCGGTTGAAGGCCGTCAATTTACAGCTTCAACTAAATACACTGGCCATGACGAAGGAACAGAGAGAAACGGCCAGAAATGAGTTAATTGCCCTGCTCCGTAAAAACGGCGGTACCGATTCGGCACGAGCCGAAATGGCTCCTTATAAAGAAAAGGCTAAAAAAGAGTTACAAGACTATGTAGAAGCCCAACGGGCAGAGTTGCAAAGGCGTCAGGATACGAACGATAACTTGTTAAAGACTCAATTGGCAGGACTTCAAAATACACCGGACCCGGCGATTTGGAATGATGAATGGAAGTCCAAGCTTGATGCGAAAAAGCAGGAAATGGATGACGAAAAGGCAAAAATTATGGATGATATTCGCGATTGCGCCGCACGAGTGGCACAAGAGCAGGGAATTGACATGATTTTCAGCGATTATGTAGGCATCGGTACGGCAGAAGACGTGACTGATGATATTATTGCCAAGCTGGCATAACAGGGAGGCCCGAAAAATGAAAGGCGCAAAGAAAAAACTTACGGCCCTGATTCTTACCGTTTTGACGGCAGGAATTTTGGCAGGTTGCGGCAGTGCCGATAAAGTCGGTGTTGTCGATACACAGAGAGTGCAAAAAGAAGCACCCCTGGCTAAGCAGTATGTAGAAAAACACGAACAGAAGGTTCAGGAAATCAATAAAAAGTTGGCAGAAGAAAAACTGTCCATGAGTGATGAAGACTTCCAAAAGGAACAGCAGAAACAAAAGCAGGAGCTGGATATTTACAGTGCCGGCCTGCAACGTCAATTTAAGTCCGATTTGGATCAGAAGTTGGCGGAAATAGCCAAGGATAAGGAAGTCGGTATTATTGTCGATAAAAGAGCCGTGCCTAACGGCGGTATCGACGTGACGGACGAAGTAATTGCGAAATTACAATAAAGAGGTGTGTTAGTGTGAAAAAGACGGTAAAAGAGTTGGCACAATTTTTAGGCGGCACGGTTATAGGCGATGAAAATCGGGAGATTTCCGATGTCAAAGGCTTGGCCGAAGCCGGGAGCGACGACATTTCTTTTGCCGTCGAACCGTATACGGAATACTTACCTCAGGTTCATGCCGGGGCTGTTATTACGGAGAAAGAATATCCGGCAGGAGATAACACCCTTGTTCTTGTGGAAAATCCCCGTCTGGCTTTTTCCAAGTTGTTGGAACTCTTTCATCCCAGACAGAGTGTGAAACAGGGCATTCATCCCACGGCGGTTGTCGATGAGAGTGCAAACATCGGCGAAAATACGGCCGTTATGGCTTATGCGGTTATCGGTAAAAATGTACGTATCGGTGCAGGCAGTGTTGTTTATCCCTATGTGTTTATCGGGGATAATGTGACTATCGGTGCCAATGCGGCTATTTATCCCGGTGCCGTGATTATGGAAAACACGGTTATGGGTGACAATGCGGTTATTCGGGCCCATGCGGTCATCGGCGGTGAAGGTTTCGGCTTTGCCACCAAAGACGGCAAGCACACGCGCATTCCCCAAATCGGCAATGTTACTATCGGTGATGACGTGGAAATCGGTGCCTGCACGACTATTGATAACGGCACCTTAGGCAGCACGAAGGTCGGTCGAGGTACGAAAATAGACAACCTCGTGCATTTGGGACACAATGTGGAAATCGGTGAAGACTGCTTCGTCATTGCTCAGACAGGTATTGCCGGCAGTACGAAGGTGGGGAATCACGTTATCTTTGCCGGTCAGACCGGTTGTACGGGACATATTACCATCGGGGATAACGTTACCTTTGCCGGTAAGTCCGGCATTGTAGGCAATGTGGCCAGCAATACGGTAAATGCCGGTTTCCCGGCACGTCCTCACATTGAATGGAGTCGTACACAGGTCTATATTAAAAAACTCCCCGATTTGGCAAAGACCGTCAAGGCTTTGGAGAAACGGATTGCCGAACTGGAAGAAAAGAAGTAAGAGGTTTGTATGTACCGATTCATGAAAATCCTCAGCTTCCTCGTCTGTCATTTGCCCGTCAGTTGGCAACAGGCTTTAGGACGAGGAATGGGTGTCTTTTTTTGGACCTTTGTGCCCAAGCAGCGCAAGGTATTGGCACAAAAACAAATATTGGATTGTAAACTCACCGATTTACCGGCAGAGGCCATGGCTATTGCCAAGGCGAGTAGCCTGCGATTCGGACCTATGATTGTCGAAGTATTGACCTATCCGAATTTGGTAAAAAAAGGTTTTTTTGAAAAATTTACCGTTACGGGCAAAGAATATTTGGATCGATTGAAAGAAAGCGGTGAAGGTGCCGTTATTATGGCATCTCATGCAGGTAACTGGGAACTTCTAGGTGCCTGGCTGGCCATGAGCGATTATCCGGTCATTTCCGTAGCTCAGCAGCAAAGTAGCGGATCCGATGAATTTATTAACGAATATCGGACGATGCTGAAGCAGCACGTAACCTATAAAACGGGCATTCGAGACATGCTTCGCTTTCTGGGGGAAGGTAAATATATCGGTCTTCTCATGGACCAGGATCCGGGCTATACGGGACTTAATGTAAAACTCTTCGGCAGAGACACGTTGACGGCCGACGGACCGGCCAAGATGGCGGCCATGAAGAACTACGGCATTTATCCCGCATTCATTCACGAAGACCGCCCTTACCATCATCACATTGAAATACAGGCTCCCCTTCACGTCTTTGAAGAAGGAGAGACCCTTTCAAAAGAAGAAAAGAAACAGCGTATTTATGAAGTAACACAGAAACTCAACGATATTTTAGAAGCTCATATTCGTAAATATCCGAGTGACTGGTTCTGGTTACATAATCGCTGGAAGTGGACAAACCGCCTGGCGGAAAAAGAAAAGGCGGAAGGAAACAAATAGAAAAGAAAGGCACCGAGAGGCTAAAAGATCCTCTGCGGTGCCTTTGTTTTATCATAATGGATGCAAAAACGGGGCTTATAGGATATTTCGTATTGATTTTAGAAGCGATAAAGCCAGTGGCAATCAGACTTTATCGCCATTTTAAGTTATTGAATGAGCTTAGAAGGTGGGCAGAAAGTGTATTGGTGAGAATCTGGAGAATCTTTGAATGAGAACCAATAAAATATTCCCAATATCATCCGGTAGATATATTTCAGATTATTTTATAAATCCATCAACCGTATAAAATTGTAAGATAGAAATAATAAACATATAATATTGTGATATAATTGTAATGAATTAAAGGTGGTATATAGAAACAGAAGGATTTACATCTGAGTTACAGGCGACCCATCATAACTTAGGCGGAGTTATGGTTTCCGACGGCAGCTGGAGACACTTTAAGGATTTCATTGATTTTGCCAACTATTTCGGTAATTATTTGACCTATTATCGAGACGATGGCATGACCAACGCACAGACACTCTATTCTTATGTTGCAGCATTACACCACGGTGGATACTTTACGGCTGATTTCAATACGTACTACATGGCGGTACTGCAGGTATTTAATACTATTAATTTTTAGATTAGGAGGATTATATTATGGGATTGTTTAGTTCAGAACGCAAAGAAGTCATTAGTCCGGTTCAAGATTTTATGGGAAAATATTTATATTATTTGGATGGAAAGGGTGCTAATTTATTTGTGTATGAAAAGTGCGTTGTTATTGATCGTACCAAAGGCGGATTATTTAACTTAGGAAATCGCACGTATAAAATTATCCCTATTAAAAATATCTTGGCAGTACAAGTTAAATCTACAGGGGCGACTTCTGGATTCTTAGAGTTTGCTACTTATGGACATGAAAATACGACAATGCAGGGATTCGATCGTATAAATGATGAAAATAATATTAATTTCAATAGTGAGAAGTCGGTAAATGCTGCTCGTGAAATTGTGAAATATCTAGTACCTAAAATTTGCTAAAGTTACACACCATAAATATTGAGAATGAAAAAATAATAGCAGTCTACCACAATGGATGCAAAAACGGAGTCTCTCAAACGAGAGACTCCGTTTATCGGTATAAATTACTGGTTGTTTTCTACGATGCAAGCCGTGCCTTGGCCGCCGCCGATGCACAGTGTTGCCAAGCCGTATTTTGCCTTCTTTTCTTTGAGGCCGTAGAGCAAGGTAACGAGGATACGAGCACCGGATGCTCCGATAGGATGACCGAGGGCAATAGCACCGCCGTGGATGTTGACCTTCGACATATCGAAGCCCAATTCCTTGCAGCAGTATGCAGCTTGTGCAGCAAATGCTTCGTTTGCTTCAACGAGGTCCATGTCTGCACCTGTGAGGCCTGCTTTTTCCAGAGCTTTACGAGACGAGGGAACAGGGCCTGTACCCATGATAGCGGGATCAACGCCTGCAGATGCATAGCTCTTAATCGTAGCGAGCGGTTTGATACCCAATTCTTTAGCTTTGTCAGCAGACATAACAACGAATGCTGCCGCACCGTCGTTAATACCCGAAGCATTGCCGGCCGTTACCGTGCCGCCGTCGCGTTTGAAAGCAGGTTTTAATTTGCCCAAGCCTTCAGCCGTAACGCCTTCACGCGGGAATTCATCCGTATCGACAACGATGTCGCCCTTTTTGCCGTGAATAACGACAGGAACGATTTGGTCTTTGAATGCACCGGATTTAATGGCTTCAACAGCTTTAGCCTGAGAAGATGCAGCCAATTCGTCCTGAACTTCGCGAGTAACGCCGAATTTTTCAGCAACGTTTTCAGCCGTAATACCCATATGGTAGTTGTTGAATGCGTCCCACAAGCCGTCTTTGATCATTTCGTCAACGAGCTTGCCGTCGCCCATACGATAGCCCCAACGAGCTTTTTGTACGAGATAGGGTGCCTGAGACATGTTTTCCATGCCGCCTGCAACGATAACGTCGGCATCGCCGGCTTTAATAATCTGTGCTGCCAAAGATACGCAACGCAGACCGGAACCGCAGACTTTGTTGATTGTCATAGCCGGAGTTTCAACAGGCATGCCTGCTTTAATCATAGCCTGACGAGCAGGATTCTGGCCGAGGCCGGATTGTAATACGTTACCCATTACGACTTCGTCTACTGCGTCCTTAGCAATGCCGGCACGTTTGATTGCTTCTTCAATAACTACGGCGCCCAAGTCTACAGCCGGAACGTCTTTGAATGCGCCGCCGTATTTACCGATAGCCGTACGGCAAGCACTTACGATTACTACATCTTTCATGAATACCACCCTTTCTCAACTCGTTTATAGTGAATGTAAAAATCATTATAACCGCGAAGACGGAAAGCATGCACGATATACTCGTAAAATATATCGTTACTGTTTTCACAATCTCCATGTCTATATAGTATATTTTTTTACTCATAAATACAAGGGGGAAAAGGAAAAAAGTTATACTTTCTAGCTATTGAGAGTGAAGGAACAGTAACTATAGGGTATACATGAGGGAAAATAAAGCGGTTAACGGTTATGAACACAGCAGACTGTCAGGACTTGAGTAGAGCATATAAAAAAAAGACATTCCTTTTAAGGGAATGTCTCTTTTACGTATTACTGTTTTAATTAGAACAGGTTCGAAATGAAACCGAAGCTGAAAAGTACGGCAACAGAAACCATCAGTTTCATATTTTCGTTCATCGAAGTCATATCGCCCGCCTCCTTTTATTTATGAAATACAGGGATAATT
>OBYO01000766.1_pt1 | contig 9886 bp, 8 predicted proteins | sample 1476771 | NCBI WGS metagenome assembly OBYO01 (sample SAMEA2580202, study PRJEB22360) | human gut metagenome | biome: human gut; feature: human-associated habitat; material: faeces | place: Denmark | collected 2008/2010 | reverse complement strand
GGATGAAGTCGGGATTGCCGGAGGTCCGCTGTGCCTACCCCGTTGTGCCGAAAGAACTCACTGCCGCCACGCTGGAAGGCGAACGCATCCCGCTGAACAAGCTCTGGAACCGCCGCCAATCTACCAAGTTCAACGGTACCAGCTACATCACCCAGCGGGCGGCGGAAGCCATCTACACACCGGAGGGACAGCGGCAGATAAAGGAAACGATAGATTATTATATGGACAATGCCCGGACCATGAAGCAGGGCCTTGAAACGGCCGGGCTGAAAGTCTACGGCGGTGTGAACGCTCCTTACATCTGGCTGAAAACACCCGACGGAACAAGCTCCTGGCGGTTCTTCGAACAAATGCTGTACGAAGCCAATGTAGTGGGCACACCGGGTGTAGGTTTCGGCCCCAGCGGTGAAGGATATATCCGGCTAACGGCCTTCGGCAAGCACGAAGACTGCGTGGAAGCCATGAAGCGCATCCGGAAGTGGCTGAAATAAAAAAAACAATTGAATTAGCGAGGTACTTGCTATAATCGAGTCGGACTGATCATCCGGAATTTTTCTAAACTTAAAGGTAAAAAGGTATGAAAACAAAAAGTGTAAAATGGGGAATAATGGCAATGGCGCTGTTATCAATGGCAATGCCTTTCACGGCAAAGGCTCAGGATAAAGTGGAAGCGTCGGCAGGCGTCGACCTCGTAAGCGGTTACGTGTGGCGTGGCCAGGATTTGGGAGGGGTAAGCCTCCAGCCGAGCGCATCCATCGCCTACAAAGGTTTCTCTCTGGGAGCTTGGGGCTCCGTAGGCATCGAGAGTTCGGACACGAAAGAGTTCGACCTCATACTGGGATATTCAACCGGAGGCTTCAGCGTATCGGTGACGGACTACTGGTACAATGTGACCGGAGATGGGGTGACAGCCAAATACTTCCAGTACGGTGCACACAATGCTGCCAACTCACATCTGTTCGAAGCGCAAATCGGCTATGATTTCGGCCCCGTAGCCGTAAACTGGTACACCAACTTTGCAGGCGACGACGGTGTTGACAAAGACGGTGACCGTGCTTATTCATCCTACATCTCCGTGGCAGCCCCCTTCACACTGGGCGGTCTGGACTGGACGGCCGAGATAGGCGCTACCCCTTGGGCCACGGACTTCTATGGAGCCAACGGATTTGCCGTATGCGACGTCAGCCTGGGAGTATCAAAAGACATCAAAATCACCGATTCCTTCTCCCTCCCGTTGTTTGCCAAAGCAACCTGGAATCCAAGGTCTGAAGGTGCCTATTTCGTAGTCGGACTAAGTTTCTAAGATGAAAAACCTATGATTTACACACACCGAAAGGCAAATAGTAAATCGTAAATTGTCTAATCGTAAATTATTTAAGGTATGAAAAAGATTGAAGCTATTATCCGAAAGACCAAGTTCGAGGACGTGAAGGACGCGCTGCTCGAAGCGGACATCGAATGGTTCTCCTATTATGATGTACGGGGCATCGGGAAATCCAGACAAGCCCGTATCTACCGTGGTGTCATGTACGACACCAGTTCCATCGAGCGCATCCTTATCTCCATCGTGGTGCGCGACAAGAATGCGGAAAAGACCGTACAAGCCATCATCAAATCTGCACAAACCGGTGAAATCGGCGACGGACGTATCTTCGTCATCCCCATTGAGGATGCCATACGCATACGTACTGCAGAGAGAGGCGACATCGCACTCTACAATGCCGAACAAGAAAGATAACGGGCAGCTACAAACCACAACTAAGAAAATACAATACAACTAAAAGCAACAAGAAATTATGGATAAACTTATTTTAAGTGAACTGACCAACGGACTGAACACTGTATGGATGTTGCTTGCAGCCATGCTGGTATTCTTCATGCAACCGGGCTTTGCACTGGTCGAAGCCGGTTTTACAAGAGTAAAAAATACGGCCAATATCCTGATGAAGAACTTCGTTGACTTCATGTTTGGCAGTCTGCTCTACTGGTTCATCGGTTTCGGACTGATGTTCGGTGCAGGCGGATTCATAGGAATGCCCCATTTCTTCGACCTCTCGTTCTACGACGGAGGCGGGCTTCCCACAGAAGGTTTCCTGGTATTCCAGACTGTATTCTGCGCAACGGCTGCCACCATCGTGTCCGGCGCTATGGCAGAACGTACCAAATTCTCCATGTACCTGGTTTACACCATCTTCATCAGTGTGCTGATTTATCCCGTTTCCGGTCACTGGACTTGGGGCGGCGGCTGGCTGATGAACGGTGAGGCAGGTTCCTTCATGATGGAAACATTCGGAACAACTTTCCATGACTTCGCAGGTTCCACCATCGTCCACTCCGTAGGCGGCTGGATTGCCCTGGTAGGTGCGGCCATCCTCGGCCCGCGCATCGGGAAATACGGCAAAGACGGCAAGTCAAGAGCCATTCCGGGACATAACCTCACGATTGCGGCACTGGGTGTATTCATCCTTTGGTTCGGATGGTTCGGCTTCAACCCCGGTTCACAGTTGGCAGCAGCCACTACGGACGATGCAAGGGCCATCTCGCATGTATTCCTCACCACCAATCTGGCAGCCTGCGCAGGCGGTTTCTTTGCATTGGCGGTAAGCTGGATGAAATATGGCAAACCCTCCTTGTCTCTGACACTGAATGGCATTCTGGCCGGATTGGTAGGCATCACGGCCGGTTGTGACATGGTTTCTCCCTTCGGGGCGGTAATCATCGGCACCATCTGCGGCATCCTGATGATTTATTCGGTGGAATTCATCGACCGGACACTGAAAATTGACGACCCCGTAGGGGCCAGTTCCGTACACGGCGTCTGCGGTTTCACGGGAACCATCCTCACCGGACTGTTTTCCACCAGTGAGGGACTGTTTTACGGTGCAGGCTGGAGCTTTCTCGGAGCGCAGGTATTCGGTGCACTCGTAGTAGGCGCATGGGCAGCAGGCATGGGATTCATCATCTTCAAAGGACTCGACAAAATCCACGGCCTCCGCGTTTCCAAACGTGTGGAGGAAGAAGGACTCGACATTTACGAACACGGCGAGTCTGCCTACGGTGCATAATGATTTTATATTTTATTAAACCAACAATTACAACTCTAAGGTATTATGTCAAAATTGAGATTCAGAGTAGTAGAAACGGCGTTCAAGAAGAAACCCGTTGCAGTGGCAGTCCCGGCGGAACGTCCGTCAGAGTATTTTGCCAAGTATGTATTCAACAAGGAGAAGATGTTCCGCTATCTGCCGAGCAAGGTGTATGCCAAACTGACGGATGTGATTGACAACGGAGCTCCGCTGGACCGCAGCATAGCCGACGAGGTTGCCGCAGGTATGAAGAAATGGGCGGTTGAAATGGGGGCGACCCACTATACGCACTGGTTTCATCCGCTGACCGAAGGTACTGCCGAAAAGCACGATGCTTTTGTGGAACACGACGGCAAAGGCGGCGTGATGGAGGAATTCACCGGCAAACTGCTCGTGCAGCAGGAACCGGACGCTTCCAGTTTCCCGAACGGCGGTATCCGCAATACGTTCGAGGCACGTGGCTACTCGGCATGGGACCCCTCCTCCCCGGCATTCATCGTAGACGACACGCTCTGCATCCCGACTATTTTCATCGCCTATACCGGTGAGTCTCTGGACTACAAGGCACCGTTGCTGAAAGCCCTGCGTGCCGTAGACAAGGCTGCCGTCGACGTATGCCACTATTTCAATCCGGAAGTAAAGAAAGTGGTTGCCTATCTGGGCTGGGAGCAGGAATATTTTCTGGTTGACGAAGGGTTGTACGCCGCACGCCCCGACCTGCTGATGACCGGACGCACGCTGATGGGCCATGACAGCGCCAAGAACCAGCAGCTGGAAGACCATTACTTCGGGGCCATCCCCAGCCGTGTGGCCGCTTTCATGAAGGAACTGGAAATCGAAGCGCTGAAACTCGGCATCCCCGTCAAGACCCGTCACAACGAAGTGGCTCCCAACCAGTTCGAGCTGGCTCCCGTCTTCGAGGAATGCAACCTGGCGGTAGACCACAACATGCTCATCATGGCCTTGATGCGTAAAGTGGCACGTAACCACGGTTTCCGCGTACTGCTGCACGAAAAGCCCTTCAAGGGTGTCAACGGTAGCGGCAAGCATAATAACTGGTCGCTGGGTACGGACACCGGTATCCTGCTCCACGCACCCGGCAAACTGCCCGAAGAGAACCTGCGTTTCATCACCTTCGTAGTGAATACGCTGATGGCCGTATACCGTCACAACGGATTGCTGAAAGCCTCCATCTCCAGTGCGACGAACGCCCACCGGCTGGGTGCCAACGAAGCGCCTCCGGCCATCATCTCTTCCTTCCTGGGCAAGCAGTTGAGCCAGGTGCTGGAACACATCGAAGAGAGCACCAAGGACGACCTCGTCAGCCTCAGCGGCAAGCAAGGCATGAAGCTGGACATCCCGCAGATTCCGGAACTGATGATAGACAATACCGACCGCAACCGCACCAGCCCGTTCGCCTTCACCGGCAACCGCTTCGAGTTCCGCGCCGTGGGTTCCGAGGCCAACTGCGCCAGTGCCATGATTGCGCTGAACTCCGCCCTTGCCGAGCAGTTGGTGGAATTCAAGAAAGATGTGGACGAACTGATTGAAAAGGGTGAGCCGAAAATCTCCGCCATCCTCGAAGTCATCCGCCGGTACATCAAAGTCTGCAAACCCATCCACTTTGACGGCAACGGTTACAGCGATGAATGGAAAGCCGAAGCAGCCCGCCGCGGTCTGGACTGCGAGACAAGTGTCCCCGTCATTTTCGACAACTACCTGAAACCGGAGAGCATCCGGATGTTCGAGTCCATCGGTGTCATGACGAAGAAGGAACTGGAAGCCCGCAACGAGGTGAAATGGGAAATGTACACCAAGAAAATACAGATTGAAGCCCGCGTGCTCGGAGATTTGGCCATGAACCACATTATCCCCGTAGCTACACAGTATCAGTCGGATTTGATTGACAACGTCTACAAGATGAAAGACCTGTTCCCCGCAGAGAAGGCTGCAAAACTGTCTGCCAAGAATCTGGAACTCATCGAAGAGATTGCCGACCGTACCGCCTTCATCAAGGAGCATGTGGATGCCATGATCGAGGCGCGCAAAGTGGCCAACAAAATTGAGAGTGAACGTGAAAAAGCCATCGCCTACCACGACAACATCGTACCGATGATGGAGGAAATCCGTTACCACATCGACAAGCTGGAACTCATCGTCGACAATCAGATGTGGACGTTGCCCAAATATCGCGAGTTACTGTTTATAAGATGAAAAATGAAGGATGAAGGATGAATCCTTAATCCCTATCTCATTCTTTTGTTGGTTGTTTTAAGTTTGCAGGGGGGAGAGGTGCCGCGAGGCAGTTCTCTCTCTTTTTTTCGTCCATGCCAACTGTTGGCGGTAAGCGGGAAATAACCTATCTTTGCCCGTCAGATAAAACAATCCTGTCATCATGAAGAATTTACGTAACTGCTATGCAGCGTTCCTGCTGTTTGCCTTGCTGTCCGTTTCGGCTGCCGCCCCGGCACAAACCGATCTGCAGCAAAAACTGGGTCGGATTTCCACCATTACGGAAACCCGTCCGTTGGAGTCCACCCGGTTCTCCGAGAAGTATGTAACCTATTTTACCCAGCCGTTGGACCACCGTCGTCCCGAAAAGGGCAGTTTCCGCCAGCGTGTGATTGTCTCCCACGTCGGCTTCGACCGTCCCACGGTGATTGTAACCGAAGGCTATGGAGCCGCCTATGCCCTCAATCCCAAGTATCGCGAGGAACTTTCCGAGCTGCTCGATGCCAACATGATTTTTGTGGAATACCGTTATTTCCTGGAATCCACCCCTGAGCCTAAAGACTGGCAATACCTCACCGCCGAGAATTCTGCAGACGACCTGCACGCCGTCCGCAACGCCTTTAAAAGCATCTATCCCGGCAAATGGATTGCGACCGGCATCAGCAAGGGCGGGCAGACTACCCTGCTCTACCGCACGTTCTATCCGGACGACGTGGATATTTCCGTGCCTTATGTAGCTCCGCTCTGCTACGGGGTGGAAGACGGACGCCACGAGCCTTTCCTCAGGAAAGTGTCTACTCCGGAGGACCGCAAACGGATTGAGGACTTCCAGTTGGAAGTGTTGAAACGGAAAGCCGCACTGCTTCCCCGCTTTGAGAAATATTGCGATGAAAAAGGACTCAAGTTCCGTGCGCCCGTTGAAGAGATATACGACTATTGCGTGCTGGAGTATTCTTTTGCCCTTTGGCAGTGGGGAACTCCCGTCAGCAGCATTCCTGCCACCACGGCCTCGGACGATGAGATATTTGCCCATCTGCTCGACATCAGTAATCCCGACTACTTCATTGCCGACAGTCCCACAGCCTCATTCTTCGTGCAGGCCGCCCGCGAGCTGGGCTATTATGGCTACGATACGAAGCCTTTCAAGAAGTATCTTTCCATCCAATCGAGCAAGGGTTACCTGCATCGCCTGATGCTTCCCGAAGAGCTGAAAGACATGCCCTTCGACAAGACCCTAAGCAAGAAAATCACGAAGTTCCTGAAAGAGAATGACCCGAAAATGATATTCATCTACGGACAGAACGACCCGTGGACGGCTGCCGGAGTGACCTGGCTGAAAGGGAAGAAGAACATCCATGTATTCGTAGAGCCCGGCGGAAGCCATCGGGCACGCATCGGCACACTGCCCGAAGAGGAAAAGAAGCAAGTGATGGAGCTGATAAATGAATGGTTGAAACAATAAAAACGGATGGTCCGTGTGGCATGAACAGACCATCCGTTTACTCCTGACAGACCATCTGTTCTACCTCAACAGATGGTCTGTTTTTTTATTCTATAATTTGTGCATCCTCAATATCGTCCACTGCCTTTACTGAAGCATCCGGTGTCTTCGGGCGGCGACGCGTAAACTTGAACCAGTTCAGCAGTTCCGAAGCCGCATAGACCAGACTGCTGATGCCGATAATGATAAATGCCGTGGAGCGTACTCCCGTAGGATTGAACAGCGCAACCAGGCCGGCAAGCAGAATCAATACCGGAACCACATAAAAACCTCCCGGTACCGGCATCCAGCGACGGGCAGCGGAAAGCGAGGCAATCTGTTGCACTCCTCCCATCACCAGGATAAATCCCAATACAAATGTCAGCAAATCGGCAAAGAAACCGGGCATGATAATCAGCCACAAGCCAAACAGCAGGCTGCCCACCCCCTCGACAGGGAAACGGCTGCGCATCTCCGTGCTCTGTGCAAAGTAGCCTATGATGCTGACAAGCGAAGGCACCAGGAAAATGACACCTATCGTAATCACAAAGTAATCACCGGCCTGGTCGGGAAACATCACCAGCACCAAACCGATAACCAGCGCACATATAGCACGCAAAAATGAATAACTTAATCCTTTCATGAGTCTATGTTTTTTTGCGAAGATACATCTTTATCCGAATAACTCCACACGAAAATCCCGAAAAATCAGTTTACATTCAGCCAGGCATTCATATCTTCGGCCACAAAGAGCCAGTATAATAACAACAGTACAGCAATAACCACGCCTATGGCAACTAAATGTTTTCTATTCATAGTTTGTTCCTTTCTTTTTTTGAATGAATATTCGTTTTTACTACACTTATAAGAACAATATTTCAAGAAAAATGTTCTTATCCAGAAAAAAAGTCATATTTATTTTGGCAGTTAAAACAAAGTGCTTATATTTGTCGCGAAAACGAAGACAGGCTGCACCTCAGCATAAAAAATGAACAAGTTCATTTTATTATACATTCGGATTGCACTGTCTTTGCCCCCGATAAAACAAAAAAAGTCAATGAAAACAATGTTAGTAAATACATATTGGTGGTGGCACCCGTTACAACTCCGACAGTCGTAAGGGAGCAGCGCTCGTATGTATATATGTAATATATAGTAAAAAACAAAAAGAGCCCTGTCGCACCAAGCGACGGGGCTTTTTTCGTTTAAGCAATAATGCGTTTTGATTTCTGAAATAGTAAATAGTAAATCGTCAAATAGTAAATAACATGATGAATTTCTTAGTTGACAAAGAAGGTTATTACGGAGAGTTCGGCGGGGCATACGTTCCCGAAATCCTCCACAAATGTGTAGAAGAGTTGCAGAACACCTACCTCAAGGTGCTGCAAAGTGAGGACTTCAAGCGTGAATACGACCAGTTGCTGCGCGACTACGTGGGACGCCCTTCCCCACTCTACCTGGCACACCGCTTGTCCGAGAAGTACGGTTGCCGGATTTACCTCAAGCGTGAAGACCTGAACCACACCGGTGCCCACAAAATCAACAACAGCATCGGGCAGGTGTTGCTGGCACGCCGCATGGGCAAGCGCCGCATCATCGCCGAAACCGGAGCCGGACAGCACGGTGTGGCCACAGCCACCGTCTGCGCCTTGATGAACATGGAATGCATCGTCTACATGGGTAAGACCGACGTAGAGCGCCAGCGCGTCAATGTGGAGAAGATGAAGATGCTCGGCGCCACCGTCGTTCCCGTCACCAGTGGCAATATGACGTTGAAGGACGCCACCAACGAAGCCATCCGCGACTGGTGCTGCCATCCGTCGGACACCTACTACGTGATAGGTTCCACCGTCGGCCCGCATCCCTACCCCGACATGGTGGCACGTCTGCAGTCCGTCATCAGCGAAGAAATAAGGAAGCAGCTCCTTGAACACGAGGGACGCGAATGCCCCGACTACCTCATCGCCTGCGTAGGTGGAGGAAGCAATGCAGCCGGCACCATCTATCACTACGTCAACGACCCGCACGTGCAAATCGTCCTCGCCGAAGCCGGAGGAAAAGGCATTGAAACCGGCATGACAGCCGCCACCATCGCCCTCGGCAAGATGGGCATCATCCACGGCTCGCGCACCTACGTCATCCAGAACGAGGACGGACAGATAGAAGAGCCCTATTCCATCTCTGCCGGACTGGACTATCCGGGCATCGGCCCCATGCACGCCAACCTTGCCAAGCAGAAGCGTGCCATCGTCCTCGCCGTCAACGACGACGAAGCCATCCGCGCCGCCTACGAACTGACCCGGCTCGAAGGCATCATCCCCGCATTGGAAAGTGCCCACGAACTGGGTGCGCTGGAGAAGATGAGGTTCAAGCCGACGGACGTGGTGGTGCTGACGGTGTCGGGACGGGGGGATAAGGATATAGAGACGTATTTGAGTGATGAGTGATGAGTGATGAGTTATAAGTGATGAGTTATAAGTGATGAGTTATTTGAAAATACGAGATACAATGAAATAAAATACAAGATACAATGAAACAATATGATTATAAAACAATCAGCCGCACCATGCTCGGTGACTTGCATACGCCGGTGAGCACGTATCTGAAGGTGCGTGACATCTTTCCGCAGAGCGCACTTATGGAGAGTTCCGACTATCACGGCAGTGAGAACAACCGTTCGTTCATCGCTCTGTGTCCGCTGGCTAGTGTCAGCATAGACCACGGCACGGCTATCTTCCGCCTGCCGGACGACAGCCGCGAAGAGCATCCCATAACCGATACATACCGGGTGGAGAATGCCTTGAACGATTTCCGCGCCCGCTTCCGCGTGGAGGGCGAATACAGCAATTACTGCGGACTCTACGGATACACCTCCTTCAATGCTGTCCGCTACTTCGAGAATATCCCCGTGAAGGACAGCCGCGAAGCTACCAACGATGCGCCGGACATGCTGTACATATTATATAAGTACCTCATCGTCTTCAACGACTTCAAGAATGAGATGCTGCTCCTCGAGATGCTGGCGCCCGGCGAGACCAGCGAACTGGACCAGGTGCAGAAGGCCATCCATAACCGCAACTACACCGCC
>OBYO01000756.1_pt1 | contig 10077 bp, 7 predicted proteins | sample 1476771 | NCBI WGS metagenome assembly OBYO01 (sample SAMEA2580202, study PRJEB22360) | human gut metagenome | biome: human gut; feature: human-associated habitat; material: faeces | place: Denmark | collected 2008/2010 | reverse complement strand
TTTGCGACTCTTCTTGCAAGATTCACGAATATCGCGTGTACCGCCTAACGGCTGTTCTACCTCTGTTTGCAAAGAACGCATGGCTTCTGCCGTCTCATCAAGGTTTTCTTGAATGGTCTTGGCATCTGTCATCGGTTCAATGTGCATCGCTAATTCTTTAGCAATGGTAGAACTACAATGTTGTTGTAATTGTTCTTTTATATGGTGAAAGTCTAATACATCTTCGTTAAACAATGTACTACCTCTTTTATAAAATACCTCTAAAATAGTGGCCCCTTGTAATAGGCGTATCATCCTTGCCTACGCTCTTAGGAGGAGCCTCTTTTGTTCCATTTTGAATAGATACATAATCTGCTACAATGTTACGCAATCGATGTGGATCCATATGACGCCCATCGATGCGTAAAATATGTAGCCCTTTTCGATGTACCTCTGGCACGTAGGCACGCATATCCATTTCATGACTATTCATGATGTGCATGCGGCAATATGGATCAGTACGAAGTGGGAACACTTCCCCTTTGCGGTCCTTTAATGCGTAATCTTCTATTACGCACGGCATAGGACAATTTTCTTTTTTACCAGTACCAACAAAGCTAGCGATGGCACAATACTCAGAAATCATCATTTCTGTATAACCGTGTACCATTACCTCTAATGGCAAATGAGCAGATTTTTGTAAGTTTACTAGTTGTGCCAAGGTCAACTCTAAGGATGGAGCTATACTACTCATATTAAAATCTTGCCATACTTGTAGTGCAGAGCCATTGAATATGTTAAGACCTGTATCAGCTTCAATAGCACCTGAATACCCTAACTCACGAAGCCATAATAGAGCTTGTGGCATATGAATAGAAATGCTATCTGGTTTAGACTCAACTATGGCCTTAAGCGTATTCATGTACGCGTCTACCTCATCATCTTTAACGACGCGAGGCGTAGCAAATACACAAAGCACATTATGCTCTTTACAAAGTTTGGCTACCTGCTCGTAGATGCTAATTTCATAAGGCTTACGTTGCAAACGGTCACCACCAAAGATAATCTTCTTAGCACCACCTTCGATTGCTGCTTTTACACCATCGAGTTCATCAACGCGAGCACTCACCATAGGCTCTGTGTATTGAACCTTACTTTTAGCTACTAACGATGACATATTTCGGGGTTCTACAGCACGTTCTACCCAAGCTGCTTCATGGTCTGTAATCAACAAGCTTTCTAGCGCCTCTACAGCATCGCGACGCAATGCATTTAAAACACTAGCGGGCCACATGTACGGTCCATCAGGAATAGACATAGAGCCTAGTGTAAATAATGTATTCCCTAATCTACCTACTTGATCTCTAACCTTCTCTAATGTAGTCGGTTTATTGTTAGCATAAACAGGTTCAAACTCGTTAGATATAGTCACAGTACGACCATCATTCAATACAAAGGTTAGTTCTGTATAAGGTATTTCTCGTTCAGTATTAATAGATAGATAACCATGTACCTCTAATTTAGCGGTAAAGTCTTGTAGTCCCCGTTGCTTTTTAGCTTTAGGGCCTGATGCAAGGAATACTTGCCCCGCAGCAAAGCCTTCATCCGGTTTACCTACAATATGCTTTTCATCCACTAGAGACCAGTTCTGATCGATTTGATAATACGTAATACTACCAGAACTTTGCATGACCTTTAAGAGTGATCCTTTTTCAATCGGTTCTGTTAGGAATAAATGAACTTGACCCTTTTTGACCTCAGCTTTGCCAATCAATTTCCCTTGATTATTTGGGGCCACCACGGTCATCATTGATTTTCCTACATGGTCTGTTAAATAATCCGTAGAAAATCCACGATTAAATCCAGAAGCTAATGCATCGGCATCAGTAGAATCTATATGAGCCGTATCTAAAATATGACGATAGGTTCCAATAACTTGACGCACGTAGGAAACCTTTTTCATACGCCCTTCTACCTTAAAGGACGTAACACCGGCCGCCACAAGTTCATTCATATATTCACTATAGTTAAGATCCTTTGGACTTAATAGATAGGCTTCGTGTTTTGGCAACAAGCTAGTACCTGAAGAATCCAATAGCTCATAAGGCAACCGACAAGGCTGTGCACAAGCACCACGGTTACCACTGCGACCACCGATGAAAGAACTCATTAAGCATTGACCAGAATAACATACGCACAACGCACCGTGTACAAAGACTTCGATTTCAGCTGTACAGTTCTTGCAAATATGTTCAATTTCAGCGAGGCTTAATTCACGAGCTAAAACGACACGTGTAAAACCGAGACTTTCATAAAAACGAACCGCATCGAGCGTAGCTGCAGTCATTTGTGTACTGCCATGTAAGTGTAATTTAGGAGCCACTCGCTGCGCCAATTTAGCCACTGCTAAATCTTGAACGATGATAGCATCCACGCCGATGCGCTCTAAGTCCTTTAAATATGCCTCAAGATCAGATAATTCGGAGTCACCTATGAGAATATTTACCGTTACATATACAGACACATCTAGAATATGGGCCAAGCGAATAGCCTCGGTTAATTCCTCAATTCCAAAGTTTGCTGCATGAGCTCGGGCATTAAAACCTTTGCCACCAAGATAAATGGCATCTGCTCCAGATTCTAAAGCGGCTATAAAGTTTTCCATCGTACCGGCAGGAGCCAATAATTCCATGGACAGTCCTTTCTACCTAACTAAAGGCATAACTATAGTACTAAAAGGGTTTACCATACGGTAAACCCTTTCAATATACTGCTTAAAATTAACGTAATCTGCAGTTAATTTCTGCTAATACATCAATAATAGCTTGAATATTACCGTCAATATCCTCATCATTCAACGTACCTTCCATAGAGCGGAATTGTAAGTTGTATGCGAGACTGCGGTAACCTGCTTCGATATGTTCACCTTCATAAACATCAAAGATAGATGCACTTTCTAAATATTCTCCACCATGTTCTTTAATGATAGATAAAATTTCACCACTGAATACGGACACAGGTGCAACGATGGCAAGGTCACGGCTAGTGCCTGGGAATTTACTGAAGGATGTATAACGGAACGGTGGAATCGTTAAGGATAATACGGCTTCCAAATCGATTTCAAACATATATACTTTGCCAGGTAAGTCAAAGTTTTTGCTCACTTGTGGATGTAATTCACCATATTGAGCAATCATTTTACCATCAACTACGTATTGAGCGCTTACACCTGGGTGAAAGTATGGCTCAGTGCCACGATTTATTTCATAGCTTGTAACGCCTAGCTCAGCTAACAACGCATCTACAATACCCTTTACATCATAGAAATCTGTAGTACGTTCTGCTTGATTCCAACCAGCTTGGTTTGCCTTCCCCATCAAAATACCACAAGCCATAGGGCGTTCATGAGGTACTTCTGTTAAAGGTAACGTTTTTGGTTCATATACATTAGCTGTTTCAAATAACCAAAGATCCTTATTTTGTTGCGCAATATTGCGTTTTGCTGCTTCAATAACAGCCGGTACCAATGTTGTACGCATATAAGGGAATTCTTCGGAAATAGGGTTCAAGATTGGAATGGCTGTATAACGGCTATCCCCTTCAGGAAGCATCATATTGGAAAGACCATCTTTATGCATGAAGCTAAATGTAATGATTTGAGTCATACCCAATTTAGCCAATGCATGAGTTACCTCTTTAGTAAGAGCTTTCTTAGGTGTCATACCACCAGAGGATAATACGGCTACCGGAATTGTAGGCGCAATATTATCGTAGTTGTAAATACGAGCTACTTCTTCAGCGATATCAGGCATCACCGTTACATCGCCACGCCATGTTGGAACGAGGGCAGACAATTTGTCTCCTTCTTCGGTTACAACGAACTCAAGGGCAGTCAAAATACGAACCATTTCGTCTTTTTCAATATTTGTACCCAAGTAATCGTTGATTTGTTCTGCTGTAAAAGTAACTGTATGTTGTTCTACAGGGTTTTTATATACATCGATAACGCCTACATCAACTTTACAAGTAGGACAGATTTGTTGTAATAATTGAGCTGCTCTGTCGATAGCATAGGCAGTGTATTTATGATTTACACCACGTTCGAAACGTCCAGATGCTTCAGAACGCATGCCGAGAGCTTTAGCTGTACGGCGAATAGATGGACCATTAAATACAGCAGCTTCAAACATAACTGTGGTCGTTTCGTTTGTCACTTCACTATCAAAGCCACCCATGATACCTGCTACACCTACTGGACGTTCAGCATCAGCAATGATAAGCATGGAGTCATTCAATTCGCGTTCAGAACCATCAAGTGTAACAAGCACTTCACCATTTTTAGCACGTCTCGCCACTAATTTATGACCTTTTACATGATCATAATCATAGGCATGCATAGGTTGACCAAGTTCTAACATAACGTAGTTTGTTACGTCTACTACATTATTAATAGGACGAATGCCGCTATTACGTAAACGGTTTTGCATCCACAATGGAGATGGCTCAACCTTAACATCAGTTACTACACGAGCTGTAAAACGCGTACAAAGATCATCAGCTTCGATAGATACAGATGCTTTGCCTTCAATGGATTCGCCATTCTCGTTAACCATGATAACAGGGAATAAAGCTTTTTGATTTGTCATGACTCCAAATTCACGGGACAAACCAACCATGGAAAAGCAATCTGCTCGGTTAGCAGTCAATTCAAATTCATATACTGTATCATTTAAGCCTAAAACCTCTTTTACATCAAGACCAATTGGTGTATTTTCCGGGAAAATGTAAATGCCTTGAGCTTCTTCTGGCAATACTAAGTCGCTAGAGATACCAAATTCTGCAACGGAACAGAACATGCCTTCAGAAACAACGCCACGCAATTTACCTTTTTTAATCTCTGTACCATCAGCTAAGCGAGATTTATGGTATGCTACAGGCACGATTTGGCCTACTGCAACATTTGTAGCAGCCGTTACGATTTGTTTTGTAACAGGTTCACCTTCTTCTGTAAGGCATTCAACTTGGCATACTTGTAATTTATCTGCATCTGGATGTTTTGTAATCTCCACGATTTTGCCAGTATAAATTTTCTTAATGCCATTATCCATAGCAATGACATCTTCTACAGGAATACCAGCTTGTGTTAATTCATCGGCCAATTCTTGTGCAGGACGATTCATATCCACAGGCACGTATTCATTCATCCACTGTAAACTTGCTTTCATGAGTTCCTCCTAAAATTGTTCCAAGAATCGTACATCATCTTCAAAGAATAGACGTAAATCGTTAATGCCATATAAAAGCATAGCAATACGTTCTACGCCCATGCCAAAGGCGAAGCCTTTAACCTTTTCAGGATCGTACCCATTAATACGCAATACATCGGGATGAACCATACCGCAGCCCAAAATTTCAAGCCAACCTGTATGAGAACATACACGGCAACCTTCACCACCACACATTACACAAGAAATATCTACCTCTGCAGATGGCTCTGTGAATGGGAAGAAGCTTGTACGGAAACGTACCTTTGTGTCATCACCATACATGTGACGTAAGAAGGACTCTAATGTGCCTTTTAAGTCAGCAAATGTAATATGCTCATCGATGATGAGACCTTCCACTTGATGGAATACAGGGGAATGAGTCGCATCATAGTCCCAACGGTAAACCTTACCAGGCGCAATCATACGGATTGGGCTATTAGGTTCATGACGTTGCATTGTACGAGCTTGTACTGGAGATGTATGCGTGCGTAATAAGAAGTTTTCTGTAATATAGAAGGAATCTTGCATATCACGTGCAGGATGATCTTTAGGCAAGTTTAAGCATTCAAAGTTATAGTAATCTTGTTCTACTTCTGGACCTTCTTCAACGGTATACCCCATTTTCATGAAGAAGTCTTCAATCATTTCATTAACCTTTGTTAATGGATGGATATGACCAGCTTTTTGTGCACGGCCAGGCAATGTAATATCGATGCGCTCTTTTTCTAAACGAGCATTTAACTCTGCAGTTTCCATACGAGCTTTAACTGTATCAATTTCAGCCTCTAACGCTTCACGAACAGCATTAACAAGGGCCCCCGCTTTAGGACGTTCTTCTGGAGATAATTTACCAAGACCTTTTAATAAAGCCGTTACCTCGCCTTTTTTACCTAAATATTTAACACGTATATCTTGCAACGCTTGTTGATTAGCAGCGCCTTTGATGGCATCAAGGGCTTCTGCCTTAATACGTTGTAATTCTTGTTCCATTCAAGCATCCTCCTATTTGTAAAAGTCTAACTTATATTATACCAAATCAGGGTTATCTTCTTCAATAAAACGCCATGGTAAATCAGGTAATGGCTTCTCTTCTAGTACAAAAAATGTACCCCGTGCTAAATGAACAAGTTCACCTAATTCATTATAAATACGAGCTGTCGCAACCATGGTAGTTTTACCATTATGCTCTACATTAGCTACCCCACGCAATACAGCACCGCCCTTAACAGCTTTCACATAGTTACCATTAAGATCAATGGTGCTAACAGATTTTCCCAATGTAAAACAAGCAGTCCCCATCACACTATCTGCTAAGCCAATACATACAGCACCATGCAAATCTCCTCTAAAATTACAGTAATCTGTTTCATTAGTTTGCAATGTCATTTCCGCATGACCTGATTCAACAGCTGTAATCTCAGAATCTTTTACCCAAGAAAATGGATTCTGATCTCGTAATTCGTTGAAATATTCTAACAATGTTGTAGCCATAAGGTTCTCCATTCTATATACATACCCCATAGATTAACTAATCTAAATACTAAATCTATTACATTACCTGTATGAAAATCTTTATAGTTATATGTCAAAATTCAATACAAACATATAAAAATGGTGCGTTACATCATACATATTGTATCATGCAACGCACCATATGCGAATAACTCTATCTAATTATATGGTATGTTCTTAAGAAAACACATTTATAAATTCAAAACTATTCATAATGCAATGCATCGATTGGATTGAGCTTAGCCGCTTTACGGGCTGGGTATATACCAAAAATCAAACCAATAGCCATGGAAAAGGCAAAGGACATTATGATTGTTGGAACAGATACAATTGTACTCATTCCAGATACCATTCCGATTACTTTTGAGGCTCCTATACCGAAAGCAATACCAATAAAGCCCCCCATCAAACTGATTACAACAGCTTCTATTAAGAATTGCGTAACAATTACGCTATACGTAGCCCCCAAAGCTTTACGCACACCAATTTCTCGAGTCCGTTCCGTTACAGATACAAGCATGATGTTCATAATACCAATGCCACCTACAACTAGAGAAATCGCAGCAACAGCCCCCAGGAATAACGTAAATGTTCCCGTCGTCTGAGCCACTGTTTCCATAATAGATTTCATATTTTGAATATTGAAATCATCCAAATTTGTATCTTTAATATTATGACGAACACGCAACAAGTTCTCTATATCTGCCTGCAAACGATCGATGCCCTCATCATCCTTAGCCACAACATACACCCTGCGAAGATAGTCAATGCCCTCTACGCGCTCCATTGATGTTGTATATGGAATTAACACCGTATCGTCTTGGTCATTACCCATGGTTCCGTTCCCTTTACTTTTGAGAACACCAATGACACGGAATGGAATATTTTTAACACGGATTTCCTTGCCTACAGGATCTTCATCAGCAAACAAATTTTTTACTACCGTTTGTCCCACAACCGCTACACGTTCTCGGTTCTGAACATTTTTATCGGAGAAAAATCGACCAGATGTCATAGTCCAATTATTTACGTCCTGAAAGTTAGCATTAACCCCCGCAACAGATGTAGTCCAGTTTTTATTTTGATAAATCACCACATAAGAGCCATTTGTCATAGGACTGGCGGCTTTTACACCTTCTAACTTGGCAATAGCTTCATAGTCAGATATTTTCAACGATTTCATGGACCCCTGCAAAGGTCTAGCACCTGGCGTCCGCGGCGCCCCTGGCAGAACTACCAACAAGTTAGAGCCTAAGCTAGAAATAGAATCCTCAATATCTTGCTTCACCCCATTACCGATAGATACCAATGCAATAACTGCAGCTACACCAATAATGATACCTAACATGGTCAAGAGGGATCGTAATTTATTTGCAACCAAGGAAGCCCATGCCATTAGAAAACTTTCTTTATACATTAGGCACCTCCTTTATAGGAGTCATATTAGAATTGAACGAATCCTCTACGATTATCCCATCTTTCAAGACTACATTACGACTCGCATACGTAGCAATATCAGGTTCATGTGTAACTAGAAGAATCGTACGACCTTCATCGTGAAGGCCCCTAAATATATTCATAACATCGATGGTTGACTTAGAGTCAAGATTTCCTGTCGGTTCATCAGCCATGATAATAGCAGGATTATTTGCCAATGCACGAGCAATCGCCACGCGTTGACGTTGCCCACCAGACAACTCGGATGGCAAATGGTCCATACGCTCGCCCAAGCCGACAGACTGTAATAATTGAGTAGCCCGTTCAATGCGCATCTTTTTATTTACACCGGCATAAATCATAGGAAGCGCTACATTTTCTAGGGCTGTCAATTTTGTCAACAAATTAAAGCTTTGAAATACAAAACCTATCTGTTTGTTACGTACATACGCAAGTTCATCATCAGATAAGGTAGCAACCTCGTCTCCATTGAGTCGATAAGAACCAGTTGTAGGTCGGTCCAAACATCCAAGAATATTCATAAAGGTTGATTTACCTGAGCCAGATGGTCCCATAATGGATACAAATTCACCCTTATTGACAACTAAATCAATGCCATGTAGAACAGGTACTGATAATTTGCCATTCACATAGGTTTTTGTAATTCCTTGTATGTCAATTACTGTTTGGTTCATAAGCACCTACCCTTAGAATGGTCCAGCTACATTATTTTTTGGTGCATTCACATCACCGCTTACGATAATTTCATCACCTTCAGATAAACCTTTTAAGATTTGAACATTAGTATCCCCAGTTACACCTGTAGAGACAGCGGTTCGTACTGGTTGACCATCTTTTATAACATATACATACTCACCTTGTTTGTCCGTACGTACAGCAGTAAGAGGAACTACCAATGTATTTTTAATATCTTCACCAAAGATTGTGGCACGAGCCGTCATAGTTGGTAAGAAATTACCTGCAATATTTTCAGGAATTTGAACCTTAACAGTATAGTACACAACGCTACTACTTGTTGTGCCCATATTACCTTTTGTACCTTTTGCAATTTCAGAAACGTAACCGGTGAAAGTTTCACCTGGCTTAGAATCTACAGTAAACTCTACCTTAGCACCTTGTTTGATATTGCCAATATCGGTTTCGTCTACAGTAAGATAAATCTCTAAATTTTTTAAATCTGCAATGGTAGCAATGATCATTTGTGTGGAAATACCAGTACTAATAGTTTGACCGGCTTTTAGCGGTGTACCAACAACAGTCCCAGACATTGGAGCTGTAATAGTAGCATCACTTAAATCTGCGGCAGCACGTTCATAAGTAGATTTAGCACGTTCATAAGATGTTACAGAATCATCATATGTTTGTTGTGCAATAGCATCTTGAGCCGCCAAGGATTTATAACGATTCATATCAAGTTCTGCTTTGGCTAACGCTGCACGAGCATCATCAACAGATGCTTGTAATTGACGTGTATCAATATAAGCGATAACTTGACCGGCTGTAACTTGATCATTCTCTTTAACTAAAACTTTTTCAAGTTTACCAGCAACATTTGTAGAAACATCTACATAATTTACAGGGTTAATAGTACCTGTGGCACTGATACTAGTTTTTACATCACCCTTTTCAACCTTGCCAGTAGTATATAACGTTTGTGCTTGATTTGCATTTAGACTATCCATGTAGTAATATGTGCCGCCACCAAGAACACAAAGAACAACAGCACCTGTTACTATACGTTTACGATGCTTTTGTAAGAACTCTTTCATTATGATCTCCTTTTTTTAAGATGAAGATATATTAAAAAGACATTTATTCTATATCAACACATATAGTATTTTTAAATTATACAGCACCAATT
>OBYO01000741.1_pt1 | contig 10424 bp, 8 predicted proteins | sample 1476771 | NCBI WGS metagenome assembly OBYO01 (sample SAMEA2580202, study PRJEB22360) | human gut metagenome | biome: human gut; feature: human-associated habitat; material: faeces | place: Denmark | collected 2008/2010 | reverse complement strand
GATCACCGGCATTTACTCCACCACGCTGCGCCAGTTACGCCATGCCCGTCGCCACCTGCAACAACCGCTGTGTAATATTCCGGAAGCACGAAAACTGTTTTTGAGCATTCTGCGTCACCCCGGAGCGGTGCGGCGCGGGCTATTGCCAATGCATCGCCATAGCGTGCTCGGCGCGTATATGCCGCAATGGTCGCATATCGTCGGGCAGATGCAGTTTGATCTGTTCCACGCCTACACGGTGGATGAACATACTATCCGCGTGATGCTGAAACTGGAGAGTTTTGCCAGTGAAGAAACGCGCCAGCGCCATCCGTTGTGTGTGGACGTCTGGCCGCGCCTGCCGTCAACTGAGCTGATTTTCATCGCCGCGCTGTTTCACGATATCGCCAAAGGACGCGGCGGCGACCACTCCATTCTCGGTGCTCAGGATGTAGTGCATTTTGCCGAACTCCACGGGCTTAACTCGCGCGAAACACAGCTGGTTGCCTGGCTGGTTCGCCAGCACCTGTTGATGTCGGTGACCGCCCAACGCCGCGATATTCAGGACCCGGAAGTCATCAAGCAGTTTGCCGAAGAAGTGCAAACAGAAAACCGACTTCGTTATCTGGTATGCCTGACGGTGGCTGACATTTGCGCCACCAACGAAACGCTGTGGAATAGCTGGAAGCAAAGTCTGTTGCGCGAACTCTATTTTGCCACCGAAAAGCAGCTACGACGCGGAATGCAAAACACGCCGGATATGCGCGAACGGGTTCGTCATCACCAACTCCAGGCACTGGCACTCGGGTCCTGAGATAACATCGACGAAGAGGCGCTGCACCAAATTTGGTCACGCTGTCGTGCTAACTATTTTGTCCGCCATAGCCCAAATCAACTGGCCTGGCATGCCCGCCATTTATTACAGCATGATTTAAGCAAACCGCTGGTATTGCTTAGCCCGCAGGCTACGCGTGGAGGCACCGAGATTTTTATCTGGAGCCCGGACCGCCCCTATCTGTTTGCCGCCGTCGGTGCCAAATTAGCCCGCCGCAATTTAAGTGTTCACGACGCACAAATTTTCACCACTCGCGACGGTATGGCGATGGATACCTTTATCGTGCTGGAACCCGATGGCAGCCCGCTGTCCGCAGATCGTCATGAGGTTATTCGGTTTGGTCTGGAGCAAGTACTGACGCAAAGTAGCTGGCAGCCACCGCAGCCCCGTCGCCAACCCGCCAAATTACGCCATTTTACTGTTGAAACCGAAGTAACGTTTTTGCCGACCCATACCGACCGCAAATCGTTCCTTGAGCTTATCGCGCTCGACCAGCCAGGACTGCTGGGAAAATTTTTGCCGATCTGGGAATTTCGCTTCATGGTGCCCGAATTACAACCATTGGCGAGCGAGTAGAAGATTTATTCATAATTGCCACCGCTGACCGGCGTGCACTTAATAACGAGTTGCAGCAGGAAGTGCATCAGCGGTTGACAGAGGCCCTCAATCCAAACGATAAAGGGTGATGTGTTTACTGATATGAAAAGAGTTTAACAATGCAGCAGTTACAGAACATTATTGAAACCGCTTTTGAACGCCGTGCCGAGATCACGCCAGCCAACGCAGACACCGTTACCCGCGAAGCGGTAAATCAGGTGATCGCCCTGCTGGATTCCGGTGCACTGCGTGTAGCGGAAAAAATTGACGGTCAGTGGGTGACGCATCAGTGGTTGAAAAAAGCGGTGCTGCTCTCTTTCCGTATTAATGATAATCAGGTGATCGAAGGGGCAGAAAGCCGCTACTTCGACAAAGTGCCGATGAAATTCGCCGACTACGACGAAGCACGTTTCCAGAAAGAAGGCTTCCGCGTTGTGCCACCAGCGGCGGTACGTCAGGGTGCGTTTATTGCCCGTAACACCGTGCTGATGCCGTCTTACGTCAACATCGGCGCATATGTTGATGAAGGCACCATGGTTGATACCTGGGCGACCGTCGGTTCTTGTGCGCAGATTGGTAAAAACGTCCACCTTTCCGGTGGCGTGGGCATCGGCGGCGTGCTGGAACCGCTGCAGGCTAACCCAACCATCATTGAAGATAACTGCTTCATTGGCGCACGCTCTGAAGTGGTTGAAGGGGTGATTGTCGAAGAAGGTTCCGTCATTTCCATGGGCGTATACATTGGTCAGAGCACCCGTATTTACGACCGTGAAACCGGCGAAATCCACTACGGTCGCGTTCCGGCGGGGTCTGTGGTTGTTTCAGGTAATCTGCCGTCAAAAGATGGCAAATACAGCCTCTACTGTGCGGTTATCGTTAAGAAAGTTGACGCGAAAACTCGCGGCAAAGTCGGCATTAACGAACTGCTGCGTACCATCGACTAAAAGTATGCACACGGGCAGCACGACGCTGCCCGATTTTTTTTGCAGGGATGAGCGATGATTTCACGCCGCCGATTGTTGCAGGCTACTGCCGCGACGATAGCCACGAGCTCAGGTTTCGGTTATATGCATTACTGGGAGCCAGGCTGGTTTGAATTAATCCGTCACCGCCTCGCCTTTTTTAAAGACAACGCAGCACCATTCAAAATTCTTTTTCTGGCCGATCTCCATTACTCTCGTTTTGTTCCTTTAAGCCTGATTTCTGACGCGATTGCTCTTGGCATAGAACAAAAGCCCGATTTGATATTACTGGGCGGCGATTACGTATTATTTGATATGCCGCTGAATTTTTCGGCGTTTAGTGATGTCCTCTCCCCCCTTGCCGAATGTGCGCCGACGTTTGCCTGCTTCGGCAACCACGATCGCCCTGTTGGTACAGAAAAAAATCACTTAATTGGCGAGACGTTGAAATCAGCGGGCATCACGGTGTTGTTTAACCAGGCTACGGTGATCGCCACGCCGAACAGGCAATTCGAACTGGTAGGCACCGGTGACTTATGGGCCGGACAATGCAAACCGCCTCCCGCCAGCGAATCCAATCTGCCAAGACTGGTGCTGGCGCATAATCCCGACAGCAAAGAAGTCATGCGTGATGAACCCTGGGATCTGATGCTGTGCGGCCATACTCACGGCGGGCAACTGCGCGTACCGTTGGTTGGTGAACCTTTTGCCCCTGTCGAAGATAAACGTTACGTCGCCGGATTAAATGCCTTTGGCGAACGACACATCTACACAACCCGTGGCGTGGGCAGTTTGTATGGTTTGCGTCTGAACTGCCGCCCGGAAGTAACGATGCTGGAACTGGTGTAGAACGTGAATTTTATCACCACAATAAAGCAGGTAATTTTTTGATTTTTACGCCATGATAGAAGTCTGGAAGAAAAAGGCTTTCTGCGATCACAGTCGAGCCGGGCGGGCCAGGCCAAATGCTAAAATAAGCACAATTTACTGACTCATTTTGAGGTAACGCTATGTACGACAATCTGAAAAGTCTGGGTATTACCAATCCTGAAGAAATTGATCGTTACAGCCTCCGGCAGGAAGCCAACAACGATATTCTGAAAATCTATTTCCAGAAAGACAAAGGCGAGTTTTTCGCCAAGAGCGTTAAGTTTAAATATCCGCGTCAGCGTAAAACGGTCGTCGCTGATGGTGTGGGTCAGGGTTATAAAGAAGTCCAGGAAATCAGCCCGAATCTACGGTATATCATTGATGAGCTTGATCAAATCTGCCAGCGTGACCGCAGCGAAGTTGATCTTAAGCGTAAGATCCTCGACGACTTACGTCACCTGGAGTCAGTCGTAACCAATAAGATCAGCGAGATTGAAGCCGATCTGGAAAAACTAACGCGTAAATAATCCCGAATTGACGGTTAATTCGGGCATTCCCCTCTCCCCTTCGGGCTGAGGGGAATGAGCCAGCGCCGCCTCAACCTTAACGCATAACCTACCGCTCTTCATCCAGTTGTAACGCCACATACAGCAGCAACCTGTCATCAAAATTGCCCAAATCAAGCCCGGTCAGTTCCGATATACGATTAAGCCGATACTCCAGGGTATTACGATGAATAAACAACGCCTTTGACGTTGCCAGCGGTTGCACATTGTGACGAAACCACGCCGCCAGCGTTCGTCGCAGCAAGCCGTTATTGTCCATCGCTTTCAGCCGCGCCAGCGGTCGCGCCAGTTCGTTGGCCTGCCAGTCGCCACGCAAACTGTCGAGTAACACAGGTAACATCAGATCCTGATAAAAATAGCAGCGACTTTCTGGCATCCGCTGTTTACCCACCACCATCGTCGTTTTCGCCGTACGATAGGATCGGGCAATACTGCCAGGACCGGTAAAATAGTTGCCCAGTGAAACGCGAAAACGCAGCTGGCCGTACTCTTTCATGCGGGTAATCAGTTGTTCAACTCGCTTACGATGATCTTCTGCATCCCAGCGCCCAAAAGAGTTCAACGCCGGTTTCAACACCACCATTTCGGTTAGCGAGACAATCGCCACCAGATTATTACGCTCGGGCGTAGTCAGCGCGTTTTGCAGTTGTTGTAACTCCGCCATTGCGCTGTCCACACCAAGCTGACCGCTGTCGACCTCAACAATAGCCACCACTCGCGGTTGATTGAGATCGATCCCCAGCCGTTGCGCCCATTCAGTAAGTGCGGGAGTATTCTCCTCTGCCTGAATCAGGTTCATCACCAGTTCCTCCCGCAAACGGCTATCCTGAGCCAACAAGTGCATCAACCGCGACTGTTCCAGCATCATTTCAGCCGTCATGCAGACCAGTTCGCCATATTTACGCAGATTCTCTGGTTCACCTGTCAGGCCAATTACGCCGACAATTTCACCTTCCAGCCGTAACGGTAGATTAATCCCTTGCCGCACACCGTGCAGATGACGTGCCACCGCGTCATCGATATCGACGACTCGTCCCTGTGAAAGTACCAGCAATGCACCTTCGTGCAATTCACCAATACGCTCACGATCGCCGCTGCCGATAATTCGCCCACGGGCATCCATTACGTTGATATTGGTATCGATGATGCGCATGGTACGTGCCACGATATCCTGCGCCATTTTGGTATCAAGATGCCAGCCATAAGTCCTCCGTTATGCACGGCTTAGCATAAGGAAGTACGTAACGTACGGCATTGTGCAAATGCCTAAAGGATGATGAAGATGTATGGAGTTGTGGTGAAGTTCACAGATTGTAAGGAGAACCCCTTCCCGTTTTCAGGAAGGGGTTGAGGGAGATTACTGCATTAACAGGTAGATGGAGCTGTCGCCGCGCTGAATGTTCAGTGCCAGTACAGACGGTTTGCTGTCAAGAACTTTACGCAGTTCAGCGATGTTTTTCACTGCCTGCTGGTTCGCGCCAATAATCACATCACCTTTCTTCAGGCCGATCTGCGCAGCCGGAGTGCCCGTTTTCACGTTGTTCACTACCACGCCCTGATCTTTGCCTTTGTTGCTCATCTCAGCGCCTTCAATGCCGTTGAAGATGGAGCTGGAATCAACCTGATTCTGGCTGCTCTGCTGCAGTTCCAGATTCACGTTGACCTGCTTACCGTCGCGCAGCAAGCCCAGGGTCAGTTTGCTGCCCACCGGCATAGTACCCACCTGAGCACGCAGTGCGGCAAAGCTGCTGATTGGCTTACCGTTCAGTGAGGTGATCACATCACCCGCTTTAATGCCCGCTTTTGCAGCGGAGGAATTAGGCAGAACCTGGCTTACGAAAGCACCGCGCTGGGCGTCAACTTTCATCGCTTTCGCCAGTTCGGAATTCAGCTCAGTCCCCATAATACCCAGCTCACCGCGTTTCACCTGGCCGTATTCCACCATCTGCGAGGTCAGGTTTTTCACCATGTTGCTCGGGATAGCAAAACCGATACCGATGTTGCCGCCGTCCGGTGCGAGGATCGCGGTGTTGATACCGATCAGTTCGCCGTTCAGGTTAACCAGCGCACCACCGGAGTTACCACGGTTGATCGCTGCATCGGTCTGGATGAAGTTTTCGTAGTTTTCGGCATTCAGGCCGCTACGCCCCAGCGCAGAGACAATCCCGGAAGTTACCGTCTCTCCCAGGCCAAACGGGTTACCAATCGCTACGGTGTAATCACCCACGCGCAGTGCATCAGAATCCGCCATCTTAATTGCGGTCAGGTTTTTCGGGTTCTGGATCTGAATCAGCGCGATATCAGAGCGCGGATCTTTGCCAACCATCTTCGCGTCGAACTTACGACCATCGCCCAGCTGGACTTTAATCACCGTCGCGTTATCAACAACGTGGTTGTTGGTGACGACATAGCCTTTATCGGCATCAATGATGACGCCGGAACCCAGCGCCATGAATTTCTGTTGCTGGCCGCCGCCATTACCGCCCTGGCCCCCCTGGCAGAACGGAGAGCTCTGGAACGGTGAACCTTCCTGGCAGAACGGAGAATCATCACCGAAGAACTGCTGGAAATTACGCGGCATACGCGGCGTATTAACGGTTGTGCTACCTTCTACGTTAATGCTGACCACTGAAGGCATCACCTTTTCGAGCATCGGTGCAAGGCTTGGCATCTGCTGGGCTGTCGTTGCTGAAGAAGTCTCAGCCGCCGTTGCAGAGAGCGGAGATAACGCCAAACCTAAACTCAGAGCCAGTGCACTCAGTGCTAATGTGGTTTTTTTCATGTATTTCAGTCTCGATTAACAGATAACGCAAAATTGCTGTGTTCTTCAGATTCGTTTTATAGCGCGAAGTTCCGAACTAAAGTTTCTGCAAAAGGTAAAAATTTATTGTTCGTCTTTACAAAAGCCTGGTTATTGTTCTACGGCCATCAGACGTCGGTATTCATCCCACGCATAGAGGTCGGTCATACCGCTGATATAATCCTGCAGCAGGCGGCAACGGTAATAATATTCCCATAGCGGAAACTCAGGAGAATCTGACGGTAATTTACTGACAGCCTCGACATAGGCCAGCCGATGGCGCGTCGAGAGTTTGTGGAATAAGCGCGATTCAATAGGGAAACGTTTCACCCGTTCTTTTTCTACCAGTTCAGTAAAGTCTGATAACGACAGGCTTAATAAAGGACGATAAATCTCTAATAATCCGCTAATGACCCGATAGCCCTGCAATTCAAGCTGCTCGACATCTGGATGGCTAAACACATGTTTTACAGCGACATTTTTATATAGCTTAAGAAGATCGCTGCATTCGCTGGCATCTTCCAATAATGCATGATTAAACGTTCCGGCGAAAATCGCAGGCAGATTATCAATAAATCGTTGTGCCGCGTAGGGTACCAGTTTATTTAGGGTGTTTACCCGTAAATACATAAAAAACTGATCTTCCGTACTGCGGCTTAAACTATTTGAGCGTGATTTTTCCCAGGCATTTTCAACCACCAGCGAAAAGAGCGAACCTTTCTCATGCTGGCCCCACGCTTCGTGCAAATGATGATAAAGCTGCTCAACGGTAAATATTCTTTTCTCTACCGCATCTTCAAGGTCTGCCACACAATAGGAGATGTCGTCGGCAGCTTCCATAATCCAAGTTAATGGAAAACGACTGTAAAGCGCCAAATTAAGTTCTTTACGCAACCGGGCAATATAGGCTTCTTCAGAAAGATAATAACCCGGCTTTTTCATTAAATAGTGATGTGTCTCAGGCGTTTCGCCACGCCACCACGCCGGACGGGTATATTTTAAAATACCGCCAACCTGTGCCCAGGTGAGATTCATCCGCATCAATGTATGCACCAGACGAATGCCTTGTGCATTCCCCTCAAAATGACATAAGTCCTGACGAATCTTGCGCCGCAGCTCGTTAAGCGGTTCTTCCCCGTCCCGTAAACGTAGTGCCGCCACGCTGCAGCGATCGTCAGTCAGAGGCTGGCTTTCGGCATCTTCCGGGTGCAAACGTTGGCGAAACCAGTCATTTATCGCTGCTTCGCCAAAATGACCAAACGGCGGATTGCCGATATCGTGCATCAGGCATGACATCTCAACAATGCTTTCAAAAGGTCCGGTCAGTTCATCCAGGCCGTATGCTTCCAGCAATTTAAGCTCTTTCAGACGGCTTAAAATTTCTTTGGCGATGTAGCGCCCCACCTGCTGGACTTCCATCGAGTGGGTAAGACGCGTGCGCACGGCGGCATTGCGCTCCAGTGGAAAAACCTGCGTCTTTTGTTGCAGACGACGAATTGCCGGAGAGTTGATGATACGCCCGCGATCGCTCTCGAAGATCCGCAGGATCTCATGTTCGGTTTTAACGCCCTGCGGTGAACGGTAACGACGATGCCAGTTTATTTTTTTTCGGAAATCAATCTGTGCCATGTCCTCTCCCGCGTGAGAAATACGCTTCCCCGTAAGCGCATGGTAAACTATGCCTTCAAATCGGGCTTATCGCGAGTAAATCTATGAAAATCGGCATCATTGGTGCAATGGAAGAAGAAGTTACGCTGCTGCGTGACAAAATCGAAAAACGTCAAACTATCAGTCTCGGCGGTTGCGAAATCTATACCGGCCAACTGAATGGAACCGAGGTTGCGCTTCTGAAATCGGGCATCGGTAAAGTCGCTGCGGCGCTGGGTGCCACTTTGCTGTTGGAACACTGCAAGCCAGATGTGATTATTAACACCGGTTCTGCCGGTGGCCTGGCACCAACGTTGAAAGTGGGCGATATCGTTGTCTCGGACGAAGCACGTTATCACGACGCGGATGTCACGGCATTTGGTTATGAATACGGTCAGTTACCAGGCTGTCCGGCAGGCTTTAAAGCTGACGATAAACTGATCGCTGCCGCTGAGGCCTGCATTGCCGAACTGAATCTTAACGCTGTACGTGGCCTGATTGTTAGCGGCGACGCTTTCATCAACGGTTCTGTTGGTCTGGCGAAAATCCGCCACAACTTCCCACAGGCCATTGCTGTAGAGAGGGAAGCGACGGCAATCGCCCATGTCTGCCACAATTTCAACGTCCCGTTTGTTGTCGTACGCGCCATCTCCGACGTGGCCGATCAACAGTCTCATCTTAGCTTCGATGAGTTCCTGGCTGTTGCCGCTAAACAGTCCAGCCTGATGGTTGAGTCACTGGTGCAGAAACTTGCACATGGCTAAGTCACTGTTCAGGGCGCTGGTCGCCCTGTCTTTTCTTGCGCCACTGTGGCTCAACGCCGCGCCGCGCGTCATCACGCTTTCTCCCGCCAACACTGAACTTGCCTTTGCCGCCGGGATCACGCCGGTTGGGGTCAGCAGCTATTCCGACTATCCTCCACAAGCGCAAAAGATTGAGCAGGTTTCCACCTGGCAGGGGATGAATCTGGAACGCATTGTCGCGCTGAAACCCGATCTGGTGATTGCCTGGCGTGGAGGTAATGCCGAGCGGCAGGTTGACCAGCTGGCTTCGCTGGGAATAAAAGTGATGTGGGTCGATGCGACAAGCATTGAACAAATTGCCAATGCGTTACGTCAACTGGCCCCCTGGAGTCCGCAACCAGACAAGGCCGAACAAGCCGCGCAATCCCTGCTGGATCAGTACGCGCAATTGAAAGCGCAATATGCTGATAAACCTAAAAAACGTGTTTTTCTGCAATTCGGCATTAATCCGCCATTTACCAGTGGAAAAGAGTCGATTCAGAACCAGGTACTCGAAGTTTGTGGCGGAGAAAACATCTTTAAAGACAGCCGGGTTCCCTGGCCGCAAGTTAGCCGCGAACAGGTGTTAGCACGCTCGCCACAGGCGATTGTCATTACAGGCGGACCGGACCAAATTCCTAAAATCAAACAATACTGGGGTGAACAGCTCAAAATTCCCGTTATTCCTCTCACGAGTGACTGGTTTGAACGTGCAAGCCCACGTATTATCCTCGCTGCACAACAGCTCTGTAATGCGCTTTCACAGGTAGATTAGTGCCTGACCTTTTCAGGTGCTCAGTGGGGATTGAACAATGCTCGTCTATTGGCTGGATATAGTCGGCACAGCGGTATTTGCCATCTCCGGCGTTTTGTTAGCCGGAAAATTGCGTATGGACCCTTTTGGTGTTCTGGTACTGGGCGTGGTTACCGCTGTAGGCGGCGGGACAATTCGCGACATGGCGCTGGATCACGGCCCGGTATTTTGGGTGAAAGATCCCACCGATCTGGTCGTTGCAATGGTAACCAGCATGCTGACCATCGTGCTGGTGCGCCAGCCAAGACGCTTACCAAAATGGATGTTGCCGGTGCTGGACGCCGTTGGTCTGGCGGTGTTTGTCGGCATTGGCGTGAATAAAGCCTTTAATGCGGAAGCCGGTCCGTTAATCGCGGTTTGTATGGGCGTCATTACTGGCGTTGGCGGCGGGATCATTCGTGATGTTCTGGCCCGCGAAATCCCCATGATTTTACGTACAGAAATCTACGCAACTGCCTGTATTATCGGCGGTATTGTCCACGCTACGGCTTATTACACATTTTCCGTACCACTGGAAACAGCCAGTATGATGGGCATGGTCGTGACGCTCTTGATTCGGCTGGCGGCTATTC
>OBYO01000732.1_pt1 | contig 10641 bp, 9 predicted proteins | sample 1476771 | NCBI WGS metagenome assembly OBYO01 (sample SAMEA2580202, study PRJEB22360) | human gut metagenome | biome: human gut; feature: human-associated habitat; material: faeces | place: Denmark | collected 2008/2010 | reverse complement strand
TCCTTGCCCCGTTCACAGCACCCCGTCCCATGCTTCCGGCAGCATTACTGGCAGAGTGTCCGGCACGTCCGGCGAGATTACCCGCCACCGCTCCGGCAGCGGCTCCCGTCATAGCACCCGCACGTCCGGCAATCTGGTTGATCGGACGGGCTGCACTGCCCATTCCTCCTGCCTGTATAATCCAGCCCGCCACCGTAGGAATCGTGAAGTAACCGAGTATCCCAATCACCATAAATACGATGTAAACGCCATTGGACGAGTCGATTGAAAAATCGGGATTGTTCTGCAACTCCTTGATGTCGTTTTCAAGCATCAACACCTGTATCTTCGCCAGTACGCTACTGAACAAGTCCGATACGGGCAGCCACAGGTATATCTGTATGTAGCGGCACATCCATTGTGAAAGCGTACTTTGAAACCCGTCCCAGACCGATATGGCAAAAGCTATCGGGCCGAGTATGGATAGCACTATCAGGAAGAACGTCCTGAGCGTGTCGATAAGCAGGGCAGCGGCAGCAAACAACAGCTCCAATACCTCCCGCATAAAATCCCGCACATCCTTTCTGAAATTGTACATGCTTCTTTCGACGTACATGCCGCCCATCGTGGCGATGTCCTTTGCACTCCATCCGAGTTCGTCAATCTGCTTGTCGAACTCCTCGTTACTGACCAGATAGGCGGTTTCGGGATTGCGCATCATGGATTCATATTCCAGCTTGTCCTTCATCTCCCGGTACTTGTTCATATCCATTGTCTGGGTTTCCAGCATCCCGTGCGTTCCCTGTACAATGGGGCTCAATATGCTGTTAATCGTACCGAGCACAATCGTGGGGAAGAACATTATACAGATACCGATGGCGAACGGTCGGAGCATCGGGTACACGTCGATGGGTTCGGCTCTTGCGAGGGACTGCCATACACGGGAGGCGACGTAAATCAACGCTCCCAATCCGGCTATCCCTTTTGCCACCCCTGCCATGTTGGAGCAGAGGGGCATCATTTCCACATAGAGATTCTTCAATATCTCATGCAGGTTACTGAAATCGGCGGCTAACAACAGCATGGCTTACCAATATCTGTCGTTAGTGTCCCCGTACAGAGCCAGCACCCGGTTGGTGTCCCCCTTTTTCTTGGAGCGCAGGTAGCTCACCGCAATGTTCTTGTTGGTATAATACCCGACCAGATTGCGGTATTGCCTTACCGAGTTGTAGCACCTGTCCACCACGTCCATGCGCTCCTTGTCGCTGAGTGAAAGCGTGGTGATGTTCACCACCCCTTTCATTTCCTGAAGCACGTCGTTGCTCTCTTCCAGCAGTTTGGTGTACCCGAAAGCTATCGCTCCGAGTTCCTCCATCGTATAATTCTCATCGCGCATCATCTTCTGAAAACTTACGACGTATGTGTCGGAAATCTCACCGATCATCAGGATGGTTTTCTGTACCTTGCGTGCATCCTTAACAAGATTATTTACAGATTTCAAAGCGTCGTAGTACTTTTTACCCTGCTCGTAAATCTTGACTGTTTCCTGAAAATTCTTTATCATGTTGGAAGCCGTCGAAGAGGTCTGTATAATCTGTTTGGTCGTGTTCACGATACCCTGCGCCAGATTGGTAGGGTCTGTCACTACCCATTGTGCGCTTGCCCTGCCTGCAAGGAGCAGGCACAGGCTGAAAAGCATGATTATTTTCGTTCTCATTACGTTACTTTGTTAAATGGTTGTTACTATGGTCTTTCGCCTGCCCTCGTGTAGTCACCGTTCGGTGAAAAGGTCAGCACGTCGGTTTCCTCGTTGTAGGCGATGTCAATCCGGTAGCCCGTATTGATAAAGAGATTTCCACTTTCCTCCACAATCAGAAAGGTTTCCGGTTTCAACTTGCGGCTGACACCCGACTTCTTGAAAACGGTTATCTTGTACTGTTCGCCTTCTTTGAACACCAGCACGTCGGGCTTTCTGCCCACGCTTACCCAATTACCGCACAGCTTGTCCAAATTAGTTTCTTTTGCTTCCCCGCAGGCGGTCAGCAGCAGGGAAGACAAGGCAAGGGCATAGCCCGCCAGCTCAATAAGCCGGCTTTTTGAAATAAATGTCATGTCAATTGATTTTTAGGTTTTACTTCTTTTTTTATCGGCAAGTTGCTTGATTGCAGACTCGATACTGCCCAATTTGTCTGCAAGGGCGAGCACCTCCATCTTTTCGGTTTCCTCTGTCGTGAATGTCAGATACTCTTCCGCCGAAACTTCCGTCGCATAGACGGCGGATTGCGTCCCGCCCAATCCGATCCACACCTCTTTATAGAGCCTCGACGGATTGTTTGCCATGTTGATGGAGAGTATCTGCCCCCGTTCCTTGTCCGTCAGCCCCAACAAGTCCTGAATGGCATCGAACTTGTTCATGTACTTTCTCTGGTCTAACAGGATTTTACAGTCGGAATTGTTGATAATCGCCTCTTTCACGACGGGAGAGCTGATTATGTCGTCCACCTCTTGCGTCACGACGATGGCTTCGCCAAAGTATTTACGGACGGTTTTATAGAGATATTTCAGATACTCACTCATGCTTGCCGAAGAGAGGGCTTTCCACGCTTCCTCCACGATAAGTTGTTTGCGGATACCCTTTAACCGCCTCATCTTGTTGATAAAAGCCTCCATGATAATGATGGTGACAACCGGAAAAAGTTCACGATTCTCCTTAATCGCATCAATCTCGAATACGATAAACCGTTTGCCGAGCAGGTCGATGTTCTCACGGGAGTTCAGCAGGAAGTCGTACCGTCCGCCACTGTAATATTGCCGGAGAGTAGTCAGAAAATTGTCGATGTTAAAGTCATCCTTGCCGACCTTGATTGCCCGGCTTTCCAATTCGTGGCGGTAGTCGTCCCGCATAAACTCGTAGAACGTGTTGAAGTTGGGCGTGATGCTGCGGTCAGCCTTGATACGGTCGATGTACGCCGTTACCGCACTTCCCAACTCACCCGATTCCGTTTTGGTGATTTTGTCATCCTCGCTTTTCCAGAGAGTCAGGAGCAGTGTCTTGATGCTGTCCTTTTTCTCCACGTCATAGACAAAATCATCCGTGTAGAACGGGTTGAAGCTGATGGGCTTCTCTTCGGTGTACGTGAAATAAATCCCGTCGTCCCCTTTGGTCTTCTTGTTTATCATCTCGCAAAGCCCCTGATAGGAGTTACCCGTATCTACCAAAACCACGTGCGTGCCCTGCTCGTAGTATTGGCGGACAAGGTGGTTCATGAAAAAGGATTTTCCCGAACCGCTCGGCCCCAATACGAATTTGTTTCTGTTCGTGATGATTCCCTTTTTCATCGGCAGGTCGGAAATATCCAGATGCAGCGGCTTTCCCGTCAGCCTGTCCACCATCTTGATGCCGAAAGGTGACGGCGAGTTCCGGTAGTTCGTTTCTTGGGAGAAGAAACAGACCGCCTGCTCGATGAACGTGTAGAAACTTTCCTCTGCCGGAAAATCGGCGGCATTGCCGGGAATGGCAGCCCAGAAAAGCGTCGGCGTATCGACGGTGTTGTGGCGGGGCTTGCACTCCATTTGTGCCAACTGACTTCCTACCTCGTTCCTAATCCGTTTCAGTTCTTCACGGTCATCACTCCACGCCATCACGTTGCAATGGCAGCGTACCGAAGTCAGCCCGAAACTATGCGCCTCGTTCAGATACTCGTCGATCCACTCCTTGTTGATTTGGTTGGAACGGCTGTACCTCGAAAGCGAGTGCATATTCTTCGCCATCTTCTCGAATTTCTGCAAATTGGCGGCACTGTCGTCGATAAACACATATTGGTTATAAATAGGTTTGCACGGCAGCAGCAGCCCGATGGGAGCCGCAAAGGACAAACGGCAGTCGCTCCGGTCGGTCGATAACTTCTCGTACCGGCTGTCGGTTGCCACTTCACCCGGCAGGTCTTCCACGTCCGAGAGGGTGTGCAGGCACAGGTAGTTGTCCCCGATTTTCATTTCGTCCGCTTTCAGGGTAATATCTTCCAGCGTGGTCGTGTCGGTCTGAGACAATGAAAAGTATTTCTCAATAATACCCGCTTCGGTATCCGTTCCGGTTATTTCCTCATCGGTGAGCTGCCGTAAACCGAGATAGCCGCTTTCGTTCAGGATGCTGGCGAACTGCCCGACGGATTCCAGAAACTTCGTTACCGCCTCCTTGTCCTTTATCTCCTTCGGGACGATGAAGCCCCGGCAAAGGGTGCTGAAATTGCTTTGGGTGCGGCTGCGCTCCTTTGTCGTTTTCGTCAGGGACAGGTAACAGTAATGGTTCAGATACGGACGTTCATTGAAATGACGCTCGAATGAACGGCTGAGAAAACTCATGTCTTCCCTGTCCGTGTCCGGCTTGTAGGTTTCACGGATGAAGATGTCCTGCTTGTGGACGATGCAGTAATCCGGTAGCACCTTCATCGCCTTTACCCATGTGGCGTGTATCGCCTCGTATTCCGCCGAAGTGACGGTATAGAGTTCGGGTAGTTCCACCCGGAAACCCACCGTGATGTCGGCATCCTTGCTGACGATGCAGCCATGTTCCACTGAAAGCAATGGAAATTTGCTCTCCAATGTACTCGCTTTTAATGTATTTCTCATTTCTTCCTCCTTTTCTTGAATAGCTTGGGGATTTTACGGCGGTTGATGATGTATTTGGGATGGCTGCTGCGGGCTTGCACTTTCATGAAGCCGTGTTCGCCGTATTTGGCGTTCAGGGCGAAGGTCTGCCACACCAGAACCGATGCGGCGACCAGCCCGAACCCAATGCAGAACCATTGGTTAATGCCAACCAGATACATGATTATAAAGAGGATAAAGACGGCAAGCAGACCTCCTATAAATATAAATAGGTACTGCGCCTTTAACCCTTTGAACTCAACCGACTTTCCAATCCCCCTGTTGATTGGAAACTCTGACATAACGCTGATTATAAGAAGAATGAACGCAATATAGTGGCGGCTACAATCAGGAAGATACACGCACCGAACCACGAAGCGGCGGTTTTGGAGGTATCGGGATCGCCCGAAGAGAACTTGCCGTACACCTTGACTCCGCCAATCAAGCCCACAACGGCTCCAATCGCATAAATCAGCTTTGTCGCCGGGTCAAAATATGACGTTACCATATTGGTGGCTTCTGTGATACCCGCCATGCCGTTGCCTTGTGCCATTGCGGAGGATGCAGCCATCAAACAGGCTGCCGAGAAAAGAATCTGTTTCTTTGTCATAAATACTTTTTGAATTTGTGCTGCCGGGCAGAGTTGGATAGGCCCTGCTTCCGGGCAGCGGTTGATACTGTTTTTACTTTTTGGATTTTAGTGGCGGCACTCCGCTTATCCGTACTCTTTCTGTTTCATTGTCCGTTACTTTTTTAATCGTTACACAAAATCCCGGATGTCGAACCCGCTGATGTCCGCAGGCACTTCGGAAATATTTTGGGGACGGACTACATTCCCGACCGCCTTTCCCTCCCCAGAGATAGTCTTACCGGAAATTTCATCCATTAACCCCGTTATCTTTTTCGCCCGTTCAGGGTTACTCCCAATCATCTTGTTGAAAAGTTCGTTGCCTTCCATATCCGAAAATATCTGTCCGGCACGCCTGCGCTCTTCCGTAGTGGCTTCCGGGTTGTCGGCTATGTTCACCGCTTCGCCGATTTCCTCGAAGCTGGCTCCGGTGGCTAACCTTTTGGCGGGTATCCGCCCTTCCTCGTCACCCTCCGCGTATTCCACCGGAATATCATCCATGCGGATGTCGGAAAACGCTTCGTCCAACTCATCGTCGGGTATCCGTGCCGCAGGTTCTTCGTCCTTTCCGTCGGCAAATGTAACGGCAATATCCGTAACATCCTCATCTTCAATCTCTGTGGCGGCTTGTGGCTCCGGGATGGTAGCTTGTGGCACTTTCGGCTGTATTTTGAACCGGCTCTTGCCGACAATATCATCCGCTGTTTCCGGCGGTTTTATGGGCGGTTTTTCCTCTGCCGGAGCATTGTTTCCTTGCCGCCTTCCAAACAGGATATAGTGTACCAGCCACGCGTTATAAAGCAGCAATAGGCATATCAAGATAGTTTCCATACTTAAAAAATTGAATCGTTACGTTCGTTATACAATGCGGTTATATCGTCTTGAAAAGTAGCGAAGTGATGTGCCAGCACATTGTCTATATAGCTGAACAAAGACACTTCATCCTTTGCGATAATCCTTACTATCCGTTGTATCCGCTCATGATAGACTTTTCGCACATAAACCGTTTTTCCGAAACGGGCGGATATTTCAGCTTCTTTGAAAAACAACTCCTGATAGTCCCCATCCTTCGTTTTCTGTTTCCGGCGGCGGGTTTCTTCAACGGATGGTTTGGGCGGCATCGGAATTTCCTCCTCTCCCGGCTTATCCTCTTCCCGTACCTCCGCCTGCTTTTCTACTGTTGGAGATACGGGTTCATCCTGCCTGAAAGAGTTGATGATGAAATTCTCATCAATGGTATCTATCTTTAACTTTTTCGCCATAGTTTACTTCTTTATAATAGTCAGTATCTCATCCACAAGGGTGTCCAGATTACTGCCACGTACCAGTATCTTATCAGCAGGAAAAATGGTCGAGCGGAATACCTGCTTTCGTTCCGTTGCTGCTTCTTTGCGGAAACGCTTGCTGTCCGGCAGGAATGTCTTCATGACGGGAAGTGCCATTTCCGCGCATACCTTTTCATACATACCATACAATTCTGTCTTTTCTCGCCCGTCCACCATATTCCACAGCATATACAGCCCTTTGACATTAGTCTTACCCGTGCTTATCATGTGTTCATGGATGATGGAGGCAAAGCGGATGGAACTTTCCATGACGACACGGTCGGCGGCTATGGGGCAGAATATGTAGTCCATTGTGGCAATCGTATTGACAATGCTTGCGTTGTTGATGGTTCCCGGCAAGTCAAAGAATATAAAATCCAGAGGCTGTCCCGACTTGACAAGTTTCGCAGCATTGTCCGGCGCGTCTTCCGGTCTGCTGCTTATCACGGGATATGCCTTTTTTTGCAGGCGTTTGAACTGCTCGTAAGCCATAGCCTTGTAATGGTCATCCCCGGTTGCCGATGTCATGTCACGCTCCCGCATATCCTTGATGCTGTACTGTGGAAAATCACAATCCACCACTGCCACATTATATCCCTTGACATAATGGAGATAGCTTGCGGTAAGTACCGTCAGAGTCGTTTTGCCTGCTCCGCCTTTCTGCGTGGAGAAAGCTACATAAATTGGTTCATTCATTCTTTCATTCGTTTTAATGGTGATACAATCGTTTCTTTATTTCTTCAAACATTCATTATTCCGATGGTTCGTAAATCGTAATTTTCATCCGGCTGCCTGTTCCTACCTATCAACTGCCCAACGTTGTTACCAACCAAAGTTGGGTAATCGCATTTTTGGTTGAAATCAACCGCCGGATAATTAAACATACGGTAAAATTTACATTGCGAAATCGGATGCTTCTTTGCGTTGTCGGTTCGTATATTCATACATGAAACCGAACCTTCCGATATCGGTTCATTCCGATATTTATCCCGCTGTACGTTCAATTCTCCGGCAAATAAACGACGAATATTCTTCACTTGTATCGTTTTGCAAGGCGGTGGCAGCTTGTGGCTTCCGTATGGAACCTTGTGGCACTTTCAGTATTGAAAATCAGGTGGATAAAGGCTGTACTTTTGCGCCCAAGCGACAAGGCTTACTGCTCACGACCGAATGGCAACCGTGATAGGCTGACTGCAATCCGTCCCCAGACGGATTTTTCTATTCACAAGAATAGAGCAAGGTGTCTTTTGAGTAACTCAAAAGGCAGCGGGTAACCCGCCACACCTTGCCCTTGCAGGGAGCCGGGCAATCCTCCGAAGTCGGACTGCCCCAAACTGCCGTAGGCGTTGAAGAGTGGCTTTTGTCGTGATACCACTAAAATCCACGTTAGATGAAAGAAAAGACAAAGAGAACGGGACGCATCCCGAAGTTGAACCCCAAGACGCACTGCGTGATGGTGCGTTTTGATGACGAGGAACATGCCCGTTTCCTCACCATGTACGAGCAGTCGGGCGAGTACGCGAAAGCGGTTTTTATCAAAGCCCGTGTGTTCGGGGAGGAATTTAAGGTCATTAAAGTAGATAATTCCTTTCCCGAATACTACGCCAGACTCTCCGACCTGAACGCCCAATTCCGCAGGATCGGAGTGAATTACAACCAAGTTGTAAGGGAACTTAAGAGCCGTTTTTCCGAGAAAAAAGCGATGGCGTTACTCTACAAGCTGGAAGAAACCAGCCGCCAGCTTGTAGCGGTGAGCCGTGAAATTGTAGCATTGACACAGAAATTCGAGCGGGAATGGTTGCGAACATCAATGTAGGAAACTCCCTGTACGGTGCGTTGGCATACAACGGGCAGAAGGTGAACGAGGGCGAAGGAAAGCTGCTTGCCTCCAACAAAATCCTTGATAACGGTACGGGAACGGTGGACATTGCCCGTGCCACAGCAGATTTTGAAAGGTATCTTCCTGCCCGTATGCGTACCGAGAAGCCGGTTATCCACATCTCACTGAATCCGCATCCGGAGGATAAATTGACCGATACGGAGCTGGCGGACATCGCACGGGAATACATGGATAAAATCGGTTACGGCAACCAGCCCTATATCGTATTTAAGCACGAGGACATCGACCGCCACCACCTGCATATCGTTTCCATACGTGTGGGTAAGGACGGTAAGCGGCTCAACAATGACTACATCCACCGCCGGAGCAAACGGGCTACCAATGCACTGGAAAAGAAGTATGGATTGCATCCGTCTGGAAACAGCAAACAGCGGTTGGAACAAGGGGCACTCCGCAAAGTGAACGTATCCGAGGGGAATGTGAAACGCCAAGTCGGAAATGTGCTGAAAGCCCTCTCGGAAACCTACCGTTTCCAATCGCTCGGTGAATACCGTGCCTTGCTGTCCCTCTACAATATCACCGTAGAAGAAGCACGGGGCGAGGTACACGGCAGGGAATACAGGGGATTTGTCTATTCGGTGACGGACGCTACAGGAAACAAGACCGGCAATCCGCTGAAAGCCTCCCGCTTCGGAAAGTATGCCGGATATGAAGCCTTTGATAACCGGTGTGCCACCTCCCGAACCGAAATAAAGGAAAAGGAGCTTGCAGGGCAGACAAAGACTACCATTCTCGCTACGCTCCGACAAGCATCCGGCAAGAATGAACTTATCGGGATATTGAAGTCCAAAGGGATAGATACCGTATTTCGGGAAACCGATACAGGCAGGATTTACGGTGCGACCTTTATCGACCACAACACGAACTGCGTGCTGAACGGCTCACGAATGGGCAAGGAACTCTCCGCAAATGCTTTACAGGAATGGGTGGTTGCAGCAAGCAGCCCTATACCGACGGGAATAGGTACTACCGACCCGTCACAACATACCGGAGAGCGTGAACCGTTTGTGCCGTTCACGAAACAAGTCCATGAACCCGGTGAGGACTCTGTAACCGGAGGTATGTTCAACCTGTCCATCGTACCCGGTACTGATCCGGAGGAAGAAGCGTTCCGCCGGAAGATGCAGCGGAAGAAGAAAAAGAGAAAAGGCAGGGGTATTTAATTGTAGAATTTTAAACTAAAATCAGTATGTCACAACAAGAAGACGATTTGAGGGCATTGGCGAAAATCATGGATTTTCTGCGTGCCGTGAGTATATTATTTGTGGTAATCAATATCTATTGGTATTGTTACGAGGCTATCCGCTTATGGGGAGTAAATATTGGGGTAGTTGATAAAATCCTGATGAACTTCCACCGCACGGCAGGGCTGTTCGGCTGTATCATTTATACCAAACTGTTCACCGTCCTGTTGCTCGGACTGTCCTGTCTGGGTACGTCGGGCGTGAAAGAGGAAAAAATCACATGGACGAAAATCCGGACGTTCATGGGCGTGGGTTTCGTGTTCTTTTTCCTGAACTGGTGGATATTGTCGCTGCCATTGGGCATAGAGGCGAATACCTCCATCTATATTTTCACGATGGCGGTCGGCTATATCTGTCTCTTAATGTCGGGGCTGTACATAAGCCGCCTTTTGAAGAACAACCTCATGGATGACGTGTTCAACACGGAAAACGAATCCTTCCAGCAGGAAACAAGGCTCATTGAAAACGAGTATTCCGTGAATTTGCCGACACGTTTCTATTACAAAAAGAAATGGAACGATGGCTGGATTAATGTTGTAAACGTTTTTCGTGCGTCCATCGTGTTGGGAACTCCGGGCAGCGGGAAGTCATACGCCGTGGTAAACAACTATATCAAGCAACAGATTGAAAAGGGATTCAGTCAATATATTTACGACTTCAAGTTTCCCGACCTATCCACAATTGCCTACAACCATCTGATTAACAATCAGGACGGCTATACGGTAAAGCCGAAATTCTATGTCATCAACTTTGACGATCCCCGTCGTTCGCACCGCTGCAATCCCATTCATCCGGATTTCATGGAGGATATTACAGACGCTTACGAATCGGCGTACACCATCATGCTCAACCTCAATAAATCATGGGTGTGACCTGTAAAGTCACGTAATTGATTGTTAGACAGTGATATTAATTGCA
>OBYO01000721.1_pt1 | contig 10781 bp, 19 predicted proteins | sample 1476771 | NCBI WGS metagenome assembly OBYO01 (sample SAMEA2580202, study PRJEB22360) | human gut metagenome | biome: human gut; feature: human-associated habitat; material: faeces | place: Denmark | collected 2008/2010 | reverse complement strand
TCATTCATTCCCCGGTTCTCCAATATCTGTTTCACTCATCATCCATAACTACCTGTAATTGCCCCCCCTTTTTTTGTAACAGTTCTTATATTGCTATATAGAATAGCCATTACTAATGCTTTTAAATTTAATAAAATAAAAATTATAAAAAACTTAAAACACCACGCAAACACACTTAATAAAAACACCGTTACATTAAAAGATAATAAAAACCGCAATAAAAAACGAATAAATCAATTGTCTCACGCAATTATAAAACATCATATTGATTACGCACCTTGTATTACAAACTCATGTATGTAAAATACGCGCACCATTCAAAAAAAAGGAAGACAATAACATATGAAAAAAAGTGTCATCGCTGGCGTCTTTATTGCTCTGTCATTTACCACGTGTTCAGCTATCGCGAACAGCCTTGCATTATCATTAGCAAATGATGATGCAGGGAAGTTTCAACCAATACTTAATGATATTTATGGCAATAAACATGAAAACAGAGATGATTACTCACAAGGCTTATTTCTGGGATATAGCCACGATATCTCAGACTCGAGCCAATTATCTCTCCATATTGCGCAAGATATTTACTCTCCATCAGGCAGTAATAAAAGACACAACACAGCTGTAACTGGAGACAGAGCTTTTAGTGCATACACTCACACTGGTATTGAATGGAACTCCCTTGCGAATGACTGGATTCGCTATCGATTAGGTACTGACATAGGTGTTGTTGGCCCCGACGCAGGCGGTCAGAAAGTACAAAATAAAGCTCATGAGATTATTGGGGCAGAAAAATATCATGCATGGGATGATCAAATAGAGAATCGCTACGGTTATACTGTAAAAGGGATGCTATCCATGACACCAAGTATGGATATTTTAGGTGCTAATGTTGGATTATACCCTGAAGTTTCTGCTGTTACTGGAAACTTATTTCAATATGTAGCATATGGCGCAACCATTGCCATTGGTAATGATAAAACCTTCAATTCGGATAATGGCTTTGGTCTGCTGGCTCCCCGTGGTTTAATGCATATGTCCGATACAAGCGGATTCAAATACAAGATTTTTGCAGGTATGGAAAGACGAGATGTCAATCGCAACTATACTCTCGAAGGAAAAACAATACAGACGAAACAAACAACAGTATCGCTAAACAAAACTGTTGATGAATATCAAGTTGGCGCAACAATTGGGTATGCACCTGTAGCCTTCACACTAGCATTTAATAAAGTAACATCAGAATTCAAGACAGGGGATGACTATTCATTTATAAATGGAGCAATCACCTTCTTTTTTTAACTGAATTGAATTCAATCAAAATAACATAAGTCCAACAAAAACATAAAGTGCGAAATGAATGCCAGCTCCATTTATTTCGCACTATAAAAGATTAAAAGTTGCAATAAAATAATAAAATGACTCAGTTACGAAAACCAATAAACTGTGGCCAGTAGTGAGTCGCTCATCATCGGGCTTTTTGGCGAATGAAATTTAGCTACGCTTTCGAGTCTCATCGTCTTCCCCTCTTGCCCTGTTTGACCATCAGGACGCCGTTAACTATTACATGACGCTCGCCTTTGCTGTCTCGGTTGTACTTGAGCACTGTTCCTCTTGCGCAGGAAAGCATCCTCGCCACTTCGGTCTGATTGCCTCGTGTCTGGATAAGAAGCTCTGGTATCGTTTGAATTGTGGCGTTCATGCGTTCTCCAGTTCGGTGATTTTTATTCCAAGCCGTCCGCCTGGTACTTTCACACCACGAATTACGCGAATGTCATCGAATTGCTCGTCGTCTTCCGCAAATCCGGCATGGATAAGGGAGTCGAGTAAACCCTTCAGGATGTTATCTAGGTCGCGGCGGCGGGAGTCTGGAACGTCTGCGATTACTTTGATGCGGAGTCGTGATTTGGTGAAAATATCTAACTTGAGTTGGTGGATGATTTGCTGAACGTCTTTTCGGTATTTGCTTGGAATAGCGCGTAGTGAGTATGGGCTTCCCCGTCTGCGCCAGTAGGTATTCACCGACGGCGGGTATGGAAGCACAAACTGATATTCGTTCATGACTTAATCTTCCCCTCCTTCAGCAGTATCGCCTGCGTCCTGATCACGCCTTCGAGGTGGTAAAGTCTGGCGTCTTTGTTGTCGAGGTTATGGGTGCGTCGGTCGATTTCATCGTGACACGCGCTACAAGCCCATGCGCCGATCAGGTCGTCAGGCTTCATTCCCGTTCCGCAAATTCCAGCCATCCGGTAATGTGCCAGAACTGTAGTTTCAGGATTGCCATTGCATATGCCGTAAATACGTACCTGGCATTCTCTGCCGCGAGATTCTTTGCGTAGGTTAGCCATTAAGCAGCCTCCCCTGTTACTTTCAGCATTCCGTTATCGAGCAGCTTTCTGGTCAGCCACTGTTGACCACGCCCGGTGATTTTTGTGGTGAACGATATCTGTATTCCGTGATTTGTGTTGACCGCTGTTTCTTTCACTGTGAAATAGCCGCGATCCATATATTCCTGCATTGGCACATTGCGCCGGGAACCTGAAGCAATAAGGATTTTGTGATCGCGCATCCACGCAAACAGTTTGTTTGGACCAATACCAACAACCTTTGCAAAGTTTCCAATCAAAATTCCGCTGGCCTCGCCAACGCGATCGGCAAACTCAACTTTAGGTGCGGCAATTGCGAGCTGGTTTTCCAGTTGCATTTTCTGCTCAGCAAGATCAGCAGCAAGGCGCAACGCTTCCGGTAACGTTTTGGGGATATTAACCGCAGTTTCTTCAAGCTCTCGCCAACGGTCAACAAGACGAGCGGTGAACTCTGGCGACAACTGGGCAACAACGACAATACTGTCTCGCTTACCTTGTTCGCCCTCGAAGACGTAATGCTCGTACTGAACATTGAACCCTAAGTTATTGATTCTTTCGGAAACCTCAATTTGAGGAAGCCGGATAACACCATTTTTAGCCAGCGTTTCGATGGTACGTTTCACATTGTCATGACGCTTACCCACCAACTCAGCTATTTCAATGCTTGTCATTTTGATGGCATTGCCATTTATTAACTCATTCATCGTCTTCTTCCTCGTACATTGAGCTATTCGGATCGCTCATCAGTTCTGCGCAGCAGTACTCACACACGTGAACTTCCAGCACATGCAGCTTCTGACCGCAGTTAGCGCACGTTAAAGCTCGCTCGACGCTTTCTTTCTGGTATTGAAGGGATTGGGATGGGCTAAGCATGGCTTTCACCATTAAAAAGTCGCTTGTAAGCATCAATGTCTCGTTTTGCTTCACCGAGCTTTCGTCTTAATTCCATGTTTTCTGATTCAAGCTTTTCCATGTCTTGTTGGTATCGATCGCGGTGTTCTTTCCATGCTTTTTGATACGCCTTCATGTATGTCATATTGGCCTTTCTCTTTGCCTGACGAACTGCGTGGTGGTTTTTCACAAACCAGTCAGGGTCGTTAAATGCTGCTCTGGCGCATGTATACCAATAATTTGTTGCCTCCCTGTTTAGCCAATAAATACTGATAAATGGCAACCGGATAGACACCATTTTTCGTTGTGACTCTTTCTCGCCAAACATGTGGCCTTTTTTTGATGCTAAGTCCAAATCCAGGTTGAATTAAAAGCATTGTCATTTCCTCGCACGATGTCTTAGCCACCGGATATCCCACAGGTGAGCCGTGTAGTTGAAGGTTTTTACGTCAGATTCTTTTGGGATTGGCTTGCGTTTATTTCTGGAGCGTTTCGTTGGAAGGTATTTGCAGTTTTCACAGATTATGTCGGTGATACTTCGTCGCTGTCGTCTCATTCGTACCTCCTGTCGGTAAATCTGACGCCCTGACCAATAGCCCATGCTGTCGTGTACTCAATCAGACTTGCCATACGCTTCACACTCATCTGCGCGCTACTTTCGCGAATGTTGACGTATTCGCCTTCAAGGCCGGGCAAAACATCAGCTTCCTGCTTTGTTGCCACTGCATGACCGCTAATCAACAAAACCTTCCATTGTTCTGGTTTTAACCACTTATCGCACCATTGAACCTGACGTGCGATATCCGCCAGCATCGCGTGAAATTTTGCGTTCTGGTCAAGGTTGCGCTTGTAGTCAGTAATGCGGATGGTGACTGGCTTGTCTTTATCGAGTGGTGTTGCGAGGATGGCGTTGATTGCGGCTTGCTGTTGTTGCTTAGTTCGGAGGAATATTGTTTGCTTCATCGAAATTCTTCTCTTTAATTCCAGCGGCTCTGATAGCTTTCATTACTGCAATTACCGTTTTGTCACGCCCATCCTCATAACCCATCGCATAAGCACCTTCTTCACCATCTTTCCAAAAGTCGTCATTCGATTCTGGCCAGTCGATATCCAGTTCAATAGCTGCTCGCGATGCCTGCCATAAAGTCCACCACTCATTTAAGGAGTGACGAATATCCATGCTTGAAAATGCGAAGTACCTATCACCATTTCTTGCCTCGGTTATCATCTCGAATGGTAATCTCAATTTTTTGGCAACGTATTCCTCAAACTGCTTTCTTGATTCGTCCATCGATACTTACCCTCAGTTCAACTCACAAAACGCCACGCCATTTTTGCTACAGCGACAGGCGCAACACCGATAATCACCCAGACAAATGCAGCGCCAAACAACGTATACCATGGGTCTTTACCGTCATTCACAAGACGAATGTAGCTATGCAGAACAATAAATAACGTCAGAAGAATCCATCAAACGCCAACGCATTTGAGTGCGACGAGCATAAACTCAGCCACGATTTACTCTCCCCCAAATAAAAAGGCCTGCGATTACCAGCAGGCCTGTTATTAGCTCAGTGATGTAGATGGTCATACGTCAGCCCCTTGTGCATATCGTCTGCCACGCGAAGCAGGTGCATTTGATGCTGTGCAAATCTGTCTGGCTTCATCCTGGTCACATGCAACAAAGTGTCCGTTACAGAACCGCTGGTAAACCGTACCAAGTGGGCCAAACCGGTTTTTCGTCACAATGATTTCAGCAAATGGTGCGGCGCTACTGTTCTCGTCATATACCGCTTCCCGATAGAGCATGATGATTGAGTCTGCGTCCTGCTCAATGCTTCCTGAATCACGCAAATCTGCGTTTGTCGGGCGTTTGTTTGGTCGCTTCTCAACATCGCGCGAAAGCTGACTTAGGGAGATAACAGGCGTTTTCAGGTCTTTCGCCATCGCCTTCAGGCTTCCTGAGATGTGAGCAATTGCGAGGTCGTTGCGGTCTGCTTTCGGCTTCTCAATCAGGCCAAGATAATCCGCCATGATGAGTGACAGGTTTGGATTTTCCTGTTTGTTCCGCTCTGCGATTGAGCGAATTTCTTCTACCGATAACCGCGAGGCATCGACTACCCATACATCCAAATCTGCAAGCTGACTCATGCCGTTAGCAACACGCGCCCAGCCTTCGTCATCCATCGATGCAGGATTTCGCAGTACGCTAACCGACATCCTCCCGGCGTTGGCAATGCTCCGCTCTGCAATCTGCAATGCGCTCATTTCCATCGAGAAAATCAACACTCCGCGCCGGACGTCAGAACCAGGAATAACGCGGCTTGCAACACCTTCGGCAATCTTCAGCGCCAGTTCGGTTTTCCCCATACCAGGACGAGCGGCGATAATCACCAGGTCTTCCGCGTTCATCCCTCCGGTGATGGCGTCAAGTTCTTCGATTCCGGTCTTCAGGGTATCTGACTCTTCTCCGTTCCTCAGACGCCTGTCAAGCGTGTCAGTGTAGTCAGTGATGATTTCCCCTAACCGTACAGGTTTAACCTCGTCACGGGGCTTTCTGATGGCTGAGAGACGCTTTACAAGCTCGTCCATCGCCTGACTCGATGTATCGATGGTTCCGCTCTGAATTGGTTCACGCATTTCGTCCATGATTTCCAGCACCAGACGGCGGTGATAGTTATCCGCGACCATTCCGGCATATCCCTTCAGGTTTGCGGCACTCGGGCAGTTTTTGCTGGTCATCAGGATTGACGTGAAATGCTCCTCTCCGCACGCCTCGGCAACCATCAGCGCGTCGATTAGGTTTCTGTTTCTCGCCTGCTTACGGATAACTTCGAAGGCTTTCCGGTAGAGCGGAATTGAAAACGCTTCCGGCTCCAGCGTTGCCAGAACGTCGCTGGCGGTTGGTGTTAATCCACCAATCAGCAAGCCACCGATAACGCTCGCTTCGATATCCTGTCTCATGCAATCCCCCTGTCTGCAAACTTCCCTTCCCGAACTCCCGTTAACGAGTCTTCCCTCAGCAGGTAATCAAAATCTGCCGTCCAGCCCGTGTCGTTGTCTCCGAAGTAAAACGGCTTGGCCTGATGCACAAACGCCCTGACATACGCTCTGAAACCGTCCACGTTTGGCGTTTTCAGTTGCGGGATGATTTTCTTCAGGCGGCGTTTTCGTTTCTCGTTGACCGCAACAGCGTGTGGAAGTCTGTCACCGACTTCGGTGTTGTAGGCGTTCAGGAAGGATTCGTAGTCGATTCGTTCTGCCTTGCGACGTTCAGGTTTAACCTGCCCATCGCCGCCCCCGTTAGGGGGTAAGGGGGTATTTGTATTTATTGTCTTTTGTATATTGTCTTTTGTGTTTAGCTGACTTGGCTTATACCCATTAGCCGACTCGGCTAATGTTTTATTAGCTGTTTTAGCTAATGTTAAGCTGTCCTGGCTAATCCACTGAGAAACCACCTTGTTCACTCCGATTTTCACGCCATCAGCAATGAGGAATTTACGCTCAATAAGCTGGCGCTTGGCAGCGCAAACATGAGTGTGATGAATACCTGTCATGGCTGCTATCTGCGTGTTTGTGAGTCGATCCATCGGCTTATTGAATCCGTATGTCTTGCGCATGATAGCGAGCATCACCTTCATCTGCCGGACGGTTAAATCAGCCATCAGCAGACTGTCGATAATCTCGTTAGCAACGCGCATGAAACCATCTTCGGTATCTGCCACGCGATGCTCCACGACCTCCAGTTGAGGCCTGTAATCAGCTAACTTAACGACGCCCATGTTTCACTCCTGCTTTGGCTAGTCTGTAAACACCAACAAGGCGCTCTGCGAACGCCCTGTTATTTGCTGCGGCTACCACTAATCCCTCAGGTGAATCAGGGTGTCGAATCTCTTCTTTTTCCTGGTATTTCTTACGACGTTTTGTCATAATTACTCCTGTGGATTGATACAGTCTTTCTACAATCAGGCCTCAAAACTGTTGCCGCAGTCTTGAGGCTTTTCTTTTGTCAGCACCATGGCTACTTTCTTTGCCAGCTCCGCTAATTCCTCGTCTTCAACACCCCACTCCAGCACAGCCAGAAGCATGGCCATCTTTGGGATAAAGCTGTCTTTCCATCGCGAAATTTGCGATTCATTGATCCCTAATGCATCAGCAACCTTTCGCTGACCACGTACAGCAATTCGATTCAGGATGTTGCTTGTAATTGCATTCGCTTTCTTGCGAGTACTTGTAAGTTCCATATGTAAGTATTTCCTTAACAAATAAGAAGTTATGCGCATCAACTTATGCGCGTTGTATTCCCGCATTTCGGCGGGAATGAGGACCATGACTGTTAAAGAGCGGTGTTACTTATGCTGCCTGATTCGGTTTTGGAAACAGGTGTGGCAAATCGGGGCGAATTTCGTAAGCCTTGATCTGCCCTCCAGTGGCGTTAACGATGGCGGTAACTTTCTCTGGAGAGACCAACCCGCCTTTCAGCCATTTGTGTACTGCTGGCTGCGTTACACCACACTTGTCGGCAAGGCGCTTTTGGCTACCGACAATTTTCAAGGCTCGTTGAATTACTAAATTCATGAGCATACCTCTTGTGGTCATTACTTATAACCAAAGATAACTCAAGTTATAAAAAATAGCAATAACCTTTGTTATTTTACTTTGGATAACCGTAGTTATAGATTTGTGGGTATGAAAACATTCGCAGAAAGACTAAATGCAGCCATGAGCTCAGCAGGGGTATCACAATCACAGCTTGCTGACATGGTTGGAATATCTCAGCCAGCCATACAGAAGATGTCGTCCGGTAAAACAAACGGATCTCGCAAGATGGTTGAATTAGCCAATGCTTTAAAAGTGCGCCCTGAATGGCTTAGTTCTGGTATTGGTGAAATGAGGGATGGTGCACATGAAGAACCATCCAATGTCCGTGATTCATCTTTAAAAGCTGTGGTATGGGAAGACATTAAAAGAAACGATGACGAGTTTGTTGCGTTGCCTCTTCTTAACGTTTCGCTTTCAGCTGGAAGCGGTAGCTGCGAGCTAGAGGAATCATCGGAGTTCTCTTTGGTTTTCAGAAAGCACTATCTGAAAAAGATGGGAGTATCTGAAAGATCAGCCAAGCTAGTTAGGGTTGTAGGGCAAAGCATGGAACCAACGCTTCACGATGGCGATGTTGTTGGTGTTAACACGCAAGATACCACAATCAGAGATGGTAAAACCTACGCTATTTGCCAGTCTGATTTGTTACGAGTAAAAACATTAATCGCCACCCCTACATCGGTGATAATCAGATCAATAAATCGCGAAGAGTACCCGGATGAAGTAATGGATAGAGATGAATTTCATGAAACCGTAAGGATTATTGGCAGAGTATTCTGGTCGTCTCATAGTTGGTAACCGATAATCAGAAGAAGACTTACGGAAGTGCGGAGGGATAATGGAATTTCTGATAGTTTTTGTTGTTGTTTTGGTCATCATTCTTTTTGTTTTGCTAAGCATTAGTAAAAAGCTATCTCAAATGATTGAACATAGCTCTAATCGTGCAAAAGAAGAAGAGCATATAATTGATATAAAAGAGATTCTCTCTGATATAAAAATCACATTAGATGAAATAAAATACACAACAGATCTAATTGAACAGTATAAAATACCAACCCCAAACGAGAGAAAAGCAATAGATCAATATCGTATTGACTTAGAAATCGACGAAATGCTAAGCAAAAGAAAAGACTAAAAACACCCGGCCTCAGCGCCGGGTTTTCTTTTCCTGCCGTTCACCACCCAATCAACCATCCTCATCATAGACAAGCATCAAGCCAAAGGTAACACCTTCACCCCGCACGCAAGCCCTCAAACACCAATCAATCAGCAACATTTACAAAAATAAAATACCTTTGTTATCCATCACTTATAACCTATTTACCATAAAATATAAATTAGGTTATTGACCACACCTATAACCTAAGTTATCTTTAAGCCATCAGCAGGACGCTGGAAGCCAAACGGAACAGATTGGCAGGCTCTTTAACATTGATGGGATTGTCCCGCCGAAATGCGGGAACCAAAGAGTAGTTGGCTTTGGGGTGACGTGAAGTGCAGCTGCAAGACGGCAACCGGAAGATAAGCACGCGGCGCGTCACCGCCAAAGTCAATCATCGGAGGTCAACATGACAGTAGTCATTACATATCTGGCTGACGATAACGCCAGAAATCGCCGCAGAGCACGCAGACAGGCTCAACGTGAACAGGCAATGCAAGAACAGCGATTGGCACGAAAAATTGCGCTAAAGCTCTCTGGTTGCGTCAGAGCAGATAAAGCAGCATCACTCGGAAGCCTTCGCTGCAAGAAGGCAGATGAATGCAGTGGAAGTATTTGCCTGCCAAACGTAGCCATTTACGCGGCAGGCTACCGGAAATCAAAACAACTGACGGCGAGGTAATTATGGGTCAGGAAGAAAAATATGAGCTTAAAAAGCTCATTGGAGAAGACGCCATAGAAGAAATTGCAGCATTAACAACAGCTATAAAGAATATTAGGTATGCGCTAAATACGCTTATCTCCTCATGCGACAAAAATAGCAGGGAATTTTTGATACTTGGCGCAGCTCTAGGAATAGTTGATGCGGCAACGCTTCACCTAATTACTCATGACGATATTCTTATTGAGCCGTATGAAACATTACTGCTTGTCAGGCAAAAAATGGCTGATGCCGCAGCAAATGGAGACCTTCAACTTTACATCGACTTAAGGAAAGTATTAAGGCGAATGGTCAAAACTGAAGGAGATATCCCCCTGACAAAGTAAGGGGGTGAAGAGGCCATTTCAGGAATAAAATTAATAATTTGTCAGCGGCGGTACATATACAGGCTTAGGGTCTGGCGCTCTATACATCCGGTATTCATTCTTACAGCGAGGACATGAATGCACAAAGAACCCATTAGATTTTATAGTAACCGTGCTTGGTTGAAGTATCGATATTTTATGTTCGCCGAAGCAATGTGCACAAAGGTTATGCTGCTGAATAGAAGGATCGGAATGACTCTTAGGTCGATACACGACAGAACCACCTTCAGTTGTATGAAGTTCATAATTCTCAGCTTGCACAACAAACATCTTGATTTTTCTATTTTCATCTCGAAGCTTCATTGCGATCTCCTTCTCGGCCTGATAAAGGCCAGAGAGCTCCGCATTAAGCATCTGTAAGTCAGTTATTCTTTGGTGTAGATCACCAATAGCTTTAGCGATAACAGCATCGTCTCTGGTTTCTTTTATTGTCTTCAGCAGATCATAAGCCTGTTTCGCGGCAGTTATACCAGATAACACATCCATATAAATTACTCTCTTACTGTAGGGGTAAGAGGATTTTACTATTTTTCTCGCTGTAGGGGTACACGAGAACCACCGAGCCTGATGTGGTTAAAAGACAGGCACAATCTTTACTACCGCAAGCCACGCAGTGAAATGGGTGTGACTTGTGTTGGTCGCCAGAAAATGAAATTAGGCAGCAAACCACTTATTTGAGG
>OBYO01000717.1_pt1 | contig 10845 bp, 10 predicted proteins | sample 1476771 | NCBI WGS metagenome assembly OBYO01 (sample SAMEA2580202, study PRJEB22360) | human gut metagenome | biome: human gut; feature: human-associated habitat; material: faeces | place: Denmark | collected 2008/2010 | reverse complement strand
CCGCCGGTCATACTCCGGCCGATAACCAAAAAGGCAAGGTAACCAACCTGACGCCGCGACGAGAATCCGCTATTTCCTATCATATTGCGTCGTACACGGAGGCGAATTTAAACAACGTCTTTTTCTTCAATAAGCAGACTCGCAAAGCTTCTCGTACTTTCGGTGACTACACACTGGCCTTGGACGAATCGGGCAAGAACCTGACGGTTACCTTGCCTGACGGGCAATTGCGGACATACAACATACCGGAAATCATAGAAGAACAAATTTCGGCGGGCGATGAAAGTACAGCCGTCACCTTGAATACCGACTACTACCTAATCGTCATTACCCAATACCATAACGACAATACGTCGACGAGTCTGAGCTTTGACATATTCTACAAATAAGAATCTTCACATAAAAGAGGCATCTCAATGAGATGCCTCTTTTACTTACGTGCTTTTATTTGTATTCAGGGACCCATTTCAAAGCATCCACGTTTTGCAAAGCCTCTTCTTCGCTCAAATCACTCTGCCCTGTCCGTACGGCTTCTTTTGCTACCGCTACGGCCACAGTATGGGAGAACTCCGTGAGTTTATCTACCGGCGGCAAGGTGGCTGCCCCGGGTTGCGTTACATCTATAATTCCTCCCAATGCATGAGCGGCTGCGGAAATCATTTCATCCGTCAACAGCTTGGCCTCTGCTGCCATGACACCCAAACCCAAGCCGGGATAAATGAGGGCGTTATTAGCCTGTCCGATATAATACATAATCCCCTTATACATGACCGGTTCGGCAGGAATACCCGTAGCAATAAGGCCGCGACCTTCTGTCCACTCAATGAGATCTGCCGCCTTGGCTTCTGCCAGCTTTGTCGGGTTGCTCAACGGGAAGATGAAAGGACGTTTCGTCGTTTTGGCCATATGTCGAACAATACCTTCCGTAAAGGCTCCGGGAACTGTCGACGTACCCACACGTCGGACTCACAGCCTTAACGGCAGCTTCCAAATTCGTCAATTCATGGGCATTAGAAAACTCATCACGGTTACGAGTAAACTCTCGTTGTTCCGGCGTAAGATTCGGCGTATCATCAAAAAGAAGGCCCTGTTTATCGACAAGATAAAAACGTTTTTTTGCCTCTTCAGGGGAAAGACCCTGTTTCACCATTTCCGAATAGACGCGGTGAGCAATACCACAACCGGCCGTACCGGCACCGAAGCACATGTACACCTGGTCCGTTAGCTTTTCTTGAGAAATATCGAGACCTCCCAAAATACCGGCGAGCGTAATAATCCCCGTACCTTGAATATCATCGTTAAATACGGGATAGGTCTTATTATACTTTTGTAATAGAGCCGCCGCATGGTCTCTGCCGAAGTCTTCAAAATGTAAGTGCAACTTCGGAAAGAGTCGTTCCGCCGTTTCCACAAAAGTATTTAAAAATACGTCGTAATCATGCCCTGTTACACGCTTTTGATGATTTCCCAGGTATAGCGGATTGTCTAAAAGGGACTGACGATTGGTGCCGCAATCCAGGATAACCGGCAAAACCTGTTCGGGGTTAATACCGGCGGCGGCCGTGTATACCATAAGCTTACCGACGGAAATGTCAACACCGTTCGTACCCCAGTCACCGATACCGAGGATTTCTTCCGCATCAGATACGACAATGAGACGAACATCTTTGCCCTCTGCCCCGCTTCTCAAGGACTCTTCAATTCGCGACGGCTCGTCGACAGACAAAAAGACGGCATTTTGCGGATTTACAAAAAGTTCACTGTATTCTTCAATATTTTCGGCAATAACCGGATCGTACACAATAGGCATGAATTCGACTACGTGTTCGCTAAATACCTTATAGAACAAGGTGCGATTCGTATCAAACAACTGCATGAGAAAACGCCGCTTTTCAATACCCGCATCCTTGCGGCAAATATGTTCGTACGCTTGCCTAGCCTGCTCTTCAAGAGTCTGTACATGAGGCGGTAACAACCCGACCAACCCGTTTTCTATACGTTCCTCAATGGTAAATGCCGTGCCCTTATTCAAAAACGGATCGTTTAATAAATCATAGCCGGTCTTCATCATTTATCCCCCTAACCGAAACACCATACAACCGTTAGATCTGGCATGTAGTAATTATTATATCACAGCCCGAAATTCTAAGGCAATCATATGCCAAAGAGCCCCTATGTAAAGCATAAAAACCCTGACTTTAAGATTTTTAATACTTTGTATGCAATATACTTTAACTCATTAGTTATTAATTTGTTTGTTCTTTAAAATTTATTATGATATGATGAGATTACAAAGATTCGTTTAGTATGTACTACTTTTATAAAGGAAGTGCCGACATGGACGATATGCAACGGTTTATTAACGAACACAACCTACGACTGAGAGAGGGTGCACAAGGTTTTATGAGCAGGGAATTCTCCAAACATGAATGGGCGGCTCCGGCTGTTCAAGAGGCTGACGTTTTTAAAAAATACTGTCATCACTTGGGCCTTATGGGAGCGACCATTGAAGAAATCACCACTGTGGGCTTCGGCGTCGGCCCCATAGACGGTTATTCAATATCCCATTTTTGCACGCACAAACGCCATCCGGAAAATAAAACCTCCATCGACGTCGATGCCTGTCTATGCGGAGTTGACCACTTTAACCTCATTATGAATTGGTACCTCTGTCCCATAGTCCTTGTGACGGACAAAGGAAAATTTGAAATCGACTTCACCGAATCCTCAACCGTCTACATGGGCAAAGACTCCATTCCGACACACTACTACGGAGCCTCCGAAGAAGAACGGGAACAAGAATACCTGGCCAAAGAACTCTTTTCAGGCCTACAAGGAGACACCGTCGTCGACTGCCTCATTGAAGAACAAACCTTTGAAGAAGCGGCCTGCGAATTTACGGGAGCCTGTAACATGACCTTGCCCTACGGTCTGACCTCGTATATCAAAAACATTACCTTCTGCCTGGAAAGCGGCAGAAAACTCCGCCTCTCCACCTTCTGGAACAACGGCATGATCGAAGTCCTGGACAAGGAAGACCGCTACGTTCAAATCCCGGCAGACCACCTGAAACGATGTCTTCCCTTTGCTTGAGACAGGTAGATGTTGAGTCTCGTGAAAACAATGAATGGTGTAAGTAGAAAGCAATAAAGGACCGAACGGAATAAATCCGTCCGGTCCTTTTTAGTGCGTTAATGGGGGCTAATTGTAATAAGTAGACATTTCGATACAATCGGGATATTCATGAAACCACAGATATTCACCATGTCCTACCCAAAAAGCACCGAATTTCCCTGCTCTAGGAACATTTTTAAATCCGTAAACCTCTTGGAACTCATAAGGAGCATTGGCACAGTTGAAACCGGTTCGATCAAAATGCCGATCTCCATCTTTTAAGATACGAATCCGCTCGACTCGATTATGCCGCATGACCAGCTCTAAACCCATACGATTGTACTTCCACAAATACTCACCGGGAATTCCTCTCCATATCCGACTAATATCAGGCTTCCCGTATTTAGCCAGTACCTCATTAGCCGGCATATCGATTCCGATACCACCGACCGTTTCATAATACTGAGCCGTCTTTGTTCTAAGAAGCATAGTTCCCTTAGAAGCGTCTAGATTATCTCCATTTAAAATAATACTCGAGTGATAATCAAGCTTTCCTACATGGGAACAAATAAGAAATAAGTCTTTATAGCTTTCATTTTCAATGATCCGAAGCGTACAACTAAAATCACCACTGCCCCCGGCAGGATGATATGCTCCGACAATGGGACAACCATTCACCGTATTCCCTTCAAAATCAAAAGCTAAATTCCCGTTCTCGTCATACCACTGTCCTTGTAACTTCGACACAATAGAAGCCGTCTGCGTGTCAATGTTAGCAAATACAGTAGGGATGCAAAGGAAGGTGAGTATGATAGCTATCCAAACACAAGCAAACTTTGATTTACTCACGCTGTTACCTCCTAGCTATTTTTTATTTAAGTTTAGATACACTTATCTATAAATAATTCTCCGTACATTTTAATTACCTCTATAGTATCACAGTGTTATTCTATTAATAATACTTCAAAACACTCATAATCAGCCTGAATTAAAATAAAATCAGTGTAAAACATACGAGCCTTATATACTTTGGGTTTTCAAAAAAGATGCCTTCATTCAAAAGTATTCTTCTTCAAAATGCGAGATGACTGAACTGTATTAAATCAGAAAAAACTACGAAAAATATATGGGGAAAGAGATGGAGAGGTGATTACTTTTTCATCTCTTTCTGGTTTTCATATATTAGATAACTATGCTTAATATCAATCCATTCCTTACTTAAAGAACTATTTAACCTGCAAAATATTCTTTCAGAAAGATTAATTTTTGACTCGAATACGGCATTTTCATAGAGTAAAAGCACTTGTATTATTTGATGTAAAATCATGCTTGTTTTCACCGAACGCTTTTCATATCCGCTACATATTTCATTTATTTTATCATATACATCTTCAGATGACTTTTTCAAAGAATACAACTTAATAGCTCTATCAAAAAAGCTACTGGACACTATAAAGCTTAATAATAACGATGAGTAATCATCCATACCACTCATGAAAAGCTTTATAATAAAGAATAAAAAAGCAATGGCTGAACAGAAATAATATGGGAAAGACATTTTCTCTGCTATACGAGAAGTAAACAGAGAATTTTCGTGTATATTAGCCAATAACTTTATTTCCTCTTTTGATATAGAGGCATTATTGTAGTAAAGTTCGCTATTATAGTTTGGAATTCTTTTCTCATTAAAACTATTATCGATAAGCCCTACTTCTCTAATGCGATGTCCTTTATCAAAAAAAACACTTTTATAATACGATAACACATACTCGACCACTAAAATCACACCTGATATGACTAAGAAAATTTTAGCAGGAATAAGCAATGTCATCCCCTGGACAATGGCTAATAAAAATGCTATCGCACCGGAAATGTCTTGAGCGAAATCAAACCACTTGGACAAAATAAAATCTTTATTTTGAGGATTTTTTGCTAACATTTTTTCCATCCTCCGTTAATATCATCATTGCTTCGTATAGAAACTCATTCCTATATGAACCATTCGTTATAATTGGCAATATATATTTGCCATGACAATTTCGTAACCTTTTACCAGAGCCACAAATACACAACATATGGCCTCTATACTTATTGTTGTAAATAATAAATACGATTTCCTTATATTGTTCCTTGGTCAACTTCAAATCATTTAAATAATAATCAAGCAACCCTTTATAGCCATGTTTTCTATCACCAAACGGATACGTCTTATATTTTTCAAACCAATCTAATGTATATATAAAAGCATTCACAAATTTCTCAATAAAAGCTATCAAAGACGGATTTTCATTTAAGAAATATATCATTTCGCCTATGGTTGCCAAACAAACATTACCATCCTGATAGATGTGTTCTATATGTTCTGGATAATCGTATACATAAAATTTGGGAATACTATTGGGGAAGTTTTTTTGAACTATAAGTTTAATATTTCTTTCGCCTTGAGCAATATGTCCATCATAATCCAAGGAGTATTTATATACTCCTTGGATTATGTACTCTATATTATTATCAACTATCATTAATCTCGGCTGACTATCTAACAATTGCTTGATTTCATAACTTAATCCATAACTCATACTACTTCTTCCAAGGTTTTGTAGGTGTAATTATTGTAGGCGTTTCAAAAGTTTCTGCAAAAACTCTTGTGTTAATATCATTGTGAATGCATTGTTTGAATTTTCGTTCATCCTCAATATTCATAAAGTCATTTAATGCCGAAACCCATTTGCTCATATTACTCAACCTATTGTCTGTATATCGTTCGATAAGATTTTCTCTTAAATCAACTGGATTTAATATTCTGCCATCCTGCATTAGAGATATACTTTTATTGCTAAAACCACCAACAAAAGCATTTACTATGTCTGAGACTGACAAAAACCATTCATTTTTTATACTATCTGCAACTAAAGCTGAGATTAGAATTGACGATGGCTTGTCTCCGCTCAATTTGCTTCTGTCATAATAAATATCTCTATGTCTCTTGATAAACTGAACAGCTCTTTGCAAAGCCGATCTATAATAATAAGTTGGTATTTCTTCTGCACTTGCAAACACCATCCTTATATCATACGGCAAATTATTGTATTGCTCTGATTTCATCTCAGTATTTAAATGGCGATTACTAATTTCCAAAAACCAATCACCAAATCCGAGAGGATTACTTGTAAGCCAATCATAAACAGATAATTTTTTATTTGTTATGGCAATAGTTTTTTCTGCATTTGAACATGAAACTCCCGAGTTAATAATGTCATTTTTTATCGAAACATCTTCATCAACTGATGGAACAATATCTAAGGAAAAACCAATGCCATCAGCTACTTCTGCATATTTTAGCGTCCAACAGTTTTTATCTTCTTTTACTAACTTATCGGAGTAAATTCCACTTTCTTTCATGCACTTCCCAACATCATTTTTTACACTTTTTGCATCCGTTTCTTCCTTTTTTCTTTTCAATATAGCCAATACATCCAAGTCATAATCATGCTCTTTGCCATCACGGTATGGGCGTATTGTTGTTCCCATCAAAAATGAACCCTGTGGATAAAAATTGGAATCCAAACCTTGTTCATCTAAATATTTTGATAGGGCAGCATATTTATCTCTGGCATTTTTCTCCATGGTTGGAGACAAATCCAAGTCAGATAATGATTTCAATATCACTTTATCTCTGTTTAGCATTTTTAATTTCTCCCCAAACTATATACATCATAATGAAATTACTGCTCTATAATTTCACAATCCACTTATCAATCGCTTTCTCAAATTCCACCATTCTATTGTCACTGTTAAAGAACGGAAATCCGATTATTTTATAATCATCTGCAAATAGCCCTGTAACTGAATACTCTTTTTCAATCTGCATTGAAAATGCTTCTTTCCAAGCATCATTATCCAAGAGTTGATTGCCTTTAGGTTCAACATATCCTTGATAAGTGAGACTGCCTTCGCTTCTTTGCTTTCTTGCAAATAACAAAAAATCAGGTTCAAATCGCTCTCCAGCTTCAAAAGAATATATAGCCAATTCAGGAATTCTTTCATTTCTAACAACATAGTATTCCAGATTCTTTTCCTTCAGTTTTGGTTCTATGTTTGTTTTGAAATACTTTACAAAAAGCTTTTCTTCGCTTGTTCCGTAGTTATCATTAAATACATACCAGCTCTCACTTGTTAAGTCTAATCTGTATTCTTCATTGGAGCAATTATTTTGTGAATTACCTTTTCCACCATTCCCTTCAATTGATCCTAAACTGATTTTCTTATCTTTCAAAATCACTTTAAGCTGCTTAGGTTCAAACTCTTTAGAACCGACATATTCAGGCTTGATAGCCATAACATGCGATGCAACTTTTACTAAGGCGTGCTTCACAGCTGAAAATAAAATCTTTCCATTAACTTCATCTTGAGAATACGTTATTTCCACATTAGAGTTTCCGAGATACTCATCTGAAGTTAAAAACTCCCTCATTGATTTTAGAGATGGATATTTCTCTTTAAGTATGTCAAAACAAAGTTCCTCAAAGCATTCTATAGCCCCAAGCAAGATATTATAATCTATATCCTTGAATTTAATACTCTTCAGGTTCGTCTTAATAGTACTTGTGTTTGCAGTGTCATCGCCTATAAGATTTACAATATTACCTTTGCCAGAAAGAGCTGTGTAGTAATATGTTTTCGTTCTCATACTCGGTTCAAGAGAATGTACTTCATCGCGTCCCTTCAACAATCTCTTATTAGAAAACACATAGCTCTTCTTATAAAAATCACTATGCTTAAACTCATCTTTAAGTCTGTATTCCAAAATGATCGGATCAGGTGCCTGCAATCCTGTTTCTATAAGGGCATTCTTTAATTCCGATATATATCTTGAGTCGTTTTTACTATGAAAGTACATTGTTTCTAAAATACGTTTGGGATTTGATATATCCCCATCAAATTTTCTTTTGAATTTAAGTTCCTCATCATCTACAACAAATGGGCAATACCTCGCGCCTCTTCCGATAAGCTGTGCTTCTTTGATTGTATAACTTCCTATCTTACCTCCCGATTTACTTTGTCTTGTATCATATAGCCTAACTATGTCAAATAGATTAAGTACATCCCAGCCTTCATTTAACATATCTACAGCAAAAATAAGCCTAATCGGATTATCAAGGTCTTCCAAAGAATTAACTAACAATTGGTTTGCCTTATTATTATCTGAAGATCCATTCATTATGATCGAAGTATCTTCGGTAAAGACGTTCTTAATTGACTGTTCCAAAAGTTCCAGAGTATCATCCTTTTCCTTGAAGTAATAGATGGCTTCCGTCAATTTATCGATTCCAACTAATTCTAAGTTCTGAAGCTCATAGCTCGTCACCCCCTTTACTTTCTTAAAAAATTCATCATAGAAACTTTTTGACTCTTCTATTTTTCGTGATTTAAGCATAACCACAGGCTTAATATTGAGTTTTAAATCAGCAAACAAAAACCTCCTGTACTCACTCATTACGAGAGCCATCAGTGTTCTTGTCCATAAATCGGTATCTGTTGCGAAGTTCTGAAAGTCTTTTGTATATCCGCTTTCCCTAAAAGAAATAAGCGGATAGTTAAAGATGATTTTATCCTTATATTTCTGTAACACATTTGCATCTTTTAAATCGCAAGTAGCTGTGAATTCAAGCATAATACTATCTCTATTTCGTGACAAAGCATTTGTAACAGAGTATTCCCAGCTTTTAGCAGCTTCTTCTTCGTCTTTAGTAGGTTTCTTAGTTAGTGAATTGATATGATGGCTCTCATCAGAAATAAAAACCACTTTATTATTTTCAAAGTCATCATAAGTCAGCGAATTTTCTTTCGCTTCAAATAAATCCATATGAAGCTTTTGTGTAGTAGTAAATAATATTTCAATGTCATCATTTAAAACGTTACCACTAAAGTTTTCAACCCTTTTTATCTTGACCTTTTTCCCTAAGTACTCAACAACATCGTTGAACAGGTACTTACTTGAAAGCGGATTGATAAAATTATCAATCGTTTTTTCAAGAACATTAGTCTGATTTACGAAGAATAAAAACTTTCTATACCCCTTTGTATATAAGTACAATATTAGACCTGCCATAATGACAGTTTTACCACTGCCCGTAGCCATATGAAAAAGAGTATGAACTTGCTTATTTTTTCTTAATCCGTCATTGTCAAAATATAAAAAGCAAAATTTGCAAAAGCATCGATTTGATACTTTCTTAGAGATATTTTTTTGAGAGTCCACTTTTAATAATTTCAGGAAAATCAACGCTCATACCAACTTCTTTTGCGACATCTAATTTTTCGTATAAAAACTGTTCCGCCATATTAGACCTCCGCATAGAAAGATTTCGTGAATGTCTTATCCGACTCGCTTATATCATAGCTTTCATCGTCCATATCCGAATAATTTACATAAAGCTTGTTCTTATCAACTAAGCTGATAAGAGCCTTTTTCTTCTCTTCCAATTCAAGTGAATTAAATTCTTTGTCAGCTTTCTCCAACTCTGCCCTTGTAATATATGGAACAATGCGCTCATCAGCATAGATTTCATTCTTTATTTCAGAAATTGTTTCTTCTGAAGCTGCTTGGATTTTTTCAATAAGAGTATTTGCGTTTTCAAGAAACTCACAATAGACAAACGAACCTCCACCCTGCCAATCGACAGTTTTTGATATACCTCCTTGTTCCCCATCGATCACTTTGTTCATTCTTTCAACAGTAATATTCTTGATATAGTCCATTTGCTCAATACCTATATATCTACGACCCATTTTATGAGCAACTGCACAGGTTGTTCCAGAACCCAAATGATAATCCAAAACCAAATCCCCTCTTTTGGTCGACAACTCCAGTATCTTTTTTATGAATTGCTCAGGCTTCGGATTACTAAAAATACTTTTCCCAAACATTTCCTTCAAATGATCTGTCCCATTAGTTGTTGTCCCTACATCATCCCAAATAGTTTTTACAACTTTTCCTCTTTCTTCCGCTTCGTACAAAAACCTTTTCCTTTGAGGTCCTGTCAATCCCCTTGTACCAAAAACAATTCTATTTTCTTTTACTAACTGTTGATATGTTTTATAATCATTTTTCCAACTACTGTTTTCATTAGGGAAATAAGAAATTCCTGTATTGGGATTAATAATCTCATATTGCTGGTTAATTCTCCAGCCTCCAACTTGAAAAGGATCTGCCTTCCACGGCCCTCTCGGATCATTGTCTGGATTCGAAAAGCCCTGCCCATCTTCACTCACCCTAAATTCTGTTCTGTTTTTCACAAAATAACTTTTATTTCTAAAATATACTAATGTATGAGTATGGGCTTCCGAAATAATTTTGGTATTCGTTACAGATTTAGTTGAGTTCCAAATAATATCATTTAGATAATTCTTATCCCCAAAAATATCATCCATCATAACTTTACAATAGTGGGCCTCATTATCATCCAAACTAACAAAAATTATTCCATCATTTCTCAACATTCTCTTAGCTATCTCCAACCTATTTTTTATAAATACTAGCCAGCTAGAATGATTAAATGAATCATTATAATTAAAGCTATCCGTTCCTGTATTGTACGGGGGGTCAATATAAATACACTTAACCTTCCCTTCATATCGTTTTAGTAAACTGGAAAGTACAATTAAGTTATTCCCTTTTATAATTAAGTTATCTTTCTCATCAAAGGTAATATTTTTTTAACTCCACCT
>OBYO01000716.1_pt1 | contig 10884 bp, 10 predicted proteins | sample 1476771 | NCBI WGS metagenome assembly OBYO01 (sample SAMEA2580202, study PRJEB22360) | human gut metagenome | biome: human gut; feature: human-associated habitat; material: faeces | place: Denmark | collected 2008/2010 | reverse complement strand
AACTCCGCCCTCAGTAGACGTTAAGAAGAAAAAATACTGCCGTTTCAAAAAGAGCGGTATTAAGTACATCGACTACAAAGATCCCGAATTCTTGAAGAAATTCTTGAATGAGCAAGGTAAAATCCTTCCGCGTCGTATTACCGGTACTTCTTTGAAGTTCCAACGTCGTGTAGCTCAAGCTGTGAAGAGAGCACGTCACTTGGCGTTGCTGCCCTATGTAACTGACATGATGAAATAATAGGAGGAGGAAAGTATGGAAATTATATTGAAAGAAGACATTGTAAACTTGGGTTATAAGAACGACATCGTAACAGTAAAGTCTGGTTACGGTCGTAACTACCTCATCCCGACTGGTAAAGCTGTCATCGCTTCACCGGCTGCAAAGAAAATGTTGGCTGAAGAGCTGAAACAACGTGCTCACAAGCTGGAGAAAATCAAAAAGGATGCTGAAGAACTGGCTGCTAAGCTGGAAGGCGTATCATTGAAGATTGCTACTAAGGTTAGCTCTACTGGTACTATCTTCGGTTCTGTTGGTAACATCCAGATTGCTGAAGAGTTGGCTAAATTGGGTCACAACATCGATCGTAAGATTATCGTTGTTAAGGACGCAGTGAAAGAAGTTGGTAACTACAAGGCTATCGTTAAGCTGCACAAGGAAGTTTCTGTAGAAATTCCTTTCGAAGTAGTTGCTGAAGAAGCATAAGAAAAGACTTAATAATGATAAGGAAGCCCGGTTCTGATAAAGGACCGGGCTTTTCTATGTTCGGAGCGTATGTGTGTGAGCTTATTGAGGGATACGTAAAGCTGCGGTTTACGCATGCTGACATAGAAGTTTACGAATCTGAAGTAGAGGTTTACGCGCGCGGTATAGAGGTTTGGCAAGAATACTCTTGTGTCTCTTTACGAGATTACTAATGCAAAAAAAAGAGCATATCCACTCAGGGGTATGCTCTTTGCCTTATTGTCAGCCAATAATTCTTTTAGTTTCTTGGCAATGCTTCTTTCACTACCATTTGGCGGCCTACATATTCTGCTCCATTCAGTTTGTTGATTGCTTGTTGGGCTTCAGCAGCTTCGGGCATCTCTACGAAGGCAAAACCTTTTGATCTGTTTGTATTACGGTCCATAATCAGTTTTACTGATTCTACTGTTCCATACTCTTCCATTACTTGTCTCAAATCTGATTCCCTAACGTTGTAGCTAAGGTTTCCAATGTACATATTCATAAAATACAAAAATAAAAAATTAATAATTCAATAAAGGAGTCTTAGGAAGTTGTAGTCAGAAATGAAAATTCTCAATGTGGCTAATCGAGGAGAAACATAGTGAAACGTAGATCGTAATAAACCTCTTATTGTTTTGTTGATGCAAAGTAACGGCTTTTATTTGGTATATGCACTATACTTTATCATTTATCTGCCATATAATACCCTTTTTTGTGAAATAAGACCAAGACTTAACAATTGGAAGGGAACAGAAGGAGAGGATAAGACATAAAAAAAGTCTGGTGTGCTTGTATGCACGTCAGACTTTCAATTCTCTCGAGTGTTGTACTGAAATTATTCAGCTACAACAGCTGCGCTATCTACTGCTACAGTGTCAGCTGCTGCGGCTGGGGCTGCGGGGTTTTCCGCTGCTGGCACAAAAAAGTCTGCAGTTGCTTGTTCAGCGTTAGCTGCTTTGTTGCCACAAGATGCGAAAGATACTGCTACGATAGCTGCAGCCATCAAAACTAATTTTTTCATTTTCTTTACTTTTAAAACGTAATACAATCAATTGCTTTATTAAAACGTTGCAAAGGTATGTACTTTTTGAATATGTTGTTCTCGAAACCCCAACTTTTTTTATATTTTTTTTGGAGCTTCGGCTGTTTTTATCCCTATCTATATGTTTTACAACATATTAATCTTCGGCAATGCTGTTGTATAAGTATCTCTTGATACTCCTTTTGGGCGTTTTCTCAAATTCTGTCGGATAAAGTTGGATTTGGCTTACTTTTTCGTAGGCTGCCACGCTGTTATTCAGATTTTTGAGATTCTCATCCATAATGGTTTTGAGGTTGTCCGGCTGGTTCAACCCTAAAGAATCCAAGGCTTCATAGTCGGCATAAACCAGTGCCACCAGTCTTTTATTCCGTTCGATGACAAGACTTTCCAGGACGAAAGGCATGTTGTTGAGCCGTGCTTCTATCTCTTCGGGGAAGATATTCTGTCCACTGGAACTGAGAATCATGGTCTTGCTGCGTCCGCGTATGTATAGGTTGTTGTCGTCGTCCAGTGTACCCAAGTCGCCGGTGCGAAGCCATCCGTCTTCGGTGAAGACTTCTTTGGTGGCTTCGGGGTTTTTGTAATAACCCGTCATCACGTTCTCACCACGTACTTGTATTTCGCCGAGTTTGTCGTCCGGGTTTTCCTTGTAGATACGGGCTTCCATGATGTCGAGTACCCGTCCGGAGGAAGTCGGGACGAATTCATTCCAGGGAGCATAGCTGATGAGAGGGGCACATTCAGTCATGCCGTAGCCGATGGTGAAGGGGAACTTGATGCGATGGAAGAATTCTTCTACTTCCGGGTTCATGGCTGCGCCTCCTATGATGACTTCCTTGAAACGTCCCCCCAGTGCGTCAATCAGTTTCTTGCGGATTTGCCCGTATATCTGTCCGTCGAGCAAGGGAATGCTGAGCGCCCATTTCATGGTCTTTTTGTTGATGATGGGCTGTATGACATTCTTGTATATCTTTTCAATGACAAGGGGGACGGTGATAATCAGGTTGGGTTTCACTTCCTCGAAAGCTTTCATCAGAATCTTTGGGGAAGGCACTTTTCCCAACAGTGTGACGTGTGTGCCGACGGCCGTGGCGGTAAGGAAATCGAATGCGCAGCCGTATGCATGTGCCAAAGGCAGGAAAGAGAGCACTTTGTCCCCTTTCTTCAGCAGCTCGGTACGTATGCCGAAGGTGACGTTGCCGGCCAGGTTGTTTCCCGTCAGCATGACGCCCTTACTGAATCCGGTGGTGCCCGAGGTATAATTCAGCAGCATGACCTTGTCGTTGGAAAGGTCCGTGTAAACGATGTCTTCCTTGCGGAACCCGTTCGGGTAGGTCGCTTCCATTTCATCGCCCAGATGCTTGAGGAAACGCTGGATGGTTTCGCCGTCCCGCTGATACAGACAGCGGAAGTCGCTCAGCGAGAACACACCGCGAATTCCGGTAAGCCGTTCTTCTTCCAGATGTTCCCAAATGGCATCGCTGGTGAAGAGGAACGTCGATTCGGAGTGGTTTACGATATGATGGACATCATTGGGGTTGAAGTCTTGCAGAATGGGGACTACGATACCGCCGTAGGTGATGGTGGCCATATAGGCGATGCACCAGCGGGCATTGTTCTTGCCGATGACGGCTATCTTGTCGCCGCGGCGCAGTTGGCAGTACTTGAAAATAAGGTGCAGTCTGGCTATTTCTTGTGCCACTTCGCCATAAGTATAGCTCTCATTTTCTCCATAGTTGGTATAGCAGGGGAGGTCCCAATTCTCGCGGAAACTATGCTCGTATAGTTTGATAAAGTTCTCTTGTATCATTGCACAAATTTTAGTTGAGTGTGCAAAAGTAGGAAAAATAGATTAATAATGTATATATTTGCAGCATAAATGTGTTTATAAGCTCATGATAGATACCAATATATTTCAAGATAAGACGGCGGTTTACTATACGTTGGGGTGCAAACTGAACTTCTCGGAGACCTCTACTATCGGTAAAATTTTGCGGGAAGCGGGCGTACGTACGGCGCGCAAGGGTGAGAAAGCGGATATTTGTGTAGTGAATACCTGCTCGGTGACGGAAGTGGCAGACAAGAAGTGCCGCCAGGCCATCCACAAACTGGTGAAGCAACATCCGGGTGCATTTGTCGTGGTGACCGGTTGCTATGCCCAGCTGAAACCGGAGACGGTGGCAAAGATAGAAGGTGTGGACGTCGTGCTGGGAGCCGAGCAGAAGAAGGACCTGCTCCACTACCTGGGCAATCTGCAGAAGCACGAGACCGGCGAGGCCTACACTTCCGCTTTGAAGGATATACGTTCGTTTGCCCCGTCTTGTTCGCGTGGCGACCGGACACGCTTCTTCCTGAAAGTGCAGGACGGCTGCGATTATTATTGTTCCTATTGCACCATTCCCTTTGCCCGCGGACGTAGCCGTAACGGCAGCATTGCTTCTATGGTGGAGCAGGCCAGCCAGGCGGCTGCCGAAGGTGGAAAGGAAATTGTATTGACCGGCGTCAATATCGGAGACTTCGGCAAGTCTACCGGTGAGACTTTCTTCGACTTGGTGAAGGCGCTGGACGAGGTGGAAGGCATTGAGCGTTACCGCATATCCTCCATCGAGCCGAATCTGCTGACAGATGAAATCATAGAATACGTGTCCCGTTCCCGGCGTTTCATGCCTCATTTCCATATACCGCTGCAGTCGGGCAGTGACGAGGTGCTGAAGCTGATGCGACGCCGTTACGATACCGCCTTGTTTGCCTCGAAGATAAAGAAGATAAAGGAAGTGATGCCCGATTCCTTTATAGGGGTAGACGTGATTGTGGGTACCCGTGGAGAGACGGAGGAGTATTTCGGGCAGGCTTATGAGTTTATCAAGAGCCTGGACGTGACGCAGCTCCATGTCTTCAGCTATTCGGAGCGTCCCGGCACGCAGGCCTTGAAGATAGACCACGTGGTGGCACCCGAAGAAAAGCACCGCAGGAGCCAGCAATTGCTGGAGCTTTCGGACGAAAAGACCCGTGCTTTTTATGCGCGCCATATCGGGCAGACGATGCCGGTGTTGCTGGAACGTCCCAAACCCGGACTGCCGATGCACGGCTTCACTCCCAATTATATCCGTGTGGAAGTCCCTCATGATGCTGCCTTGGACAACCAGCTCGTGTCTGTGCGCCTGGGCGATTTCAATGCCGACGGCACCGCACTCTTGGGAGCAATGGAATGAGGAATGCCGCCTTTGCAACAAATAACTCATAACTTATAACTCATAACTGACGAAGTGAAATCAAAAATTGTCTATTGGTTGACTTATGCGGGCATGTGGCTTGTGGCACTTCTGCCTTTCCGGGCGCTTTATGCATTGTCCGACGGGCTGTACTTCCTGATGCGCCACGTCGTGCATTATCGGAAGAAAGTCGTTCGCCGCAACCTTCGCAATTCCTTTCCGGAGAAGTCGGAAACCGAATTGATGGAGATAGAGCGCAAGTTCTACCATTATATCTGCGACTATATGCTGGAAGAGGTGAAGATGCTGCGCATGTCTTTCGAGGAGCTCTGCCGCCGGATGAAGTATGATAATAAGGAAGAATACCTTGCCATGATAGAGAAGCATGGAGGCATTGTACTGTTGATTCCCCATTATGCCAATTTTGAGTGGATTATAGGCATGGGGGCCATCATGCATCCGGGCGACATCCCGGTGCAGGTGTACAAACCGCTAAGCAATAAGTATCTGGACGAGATGTTTAAGCATATCCGCGCCCGGTTCGGAGGATACAATGTGGCGAAACATTCCACGGCACGCGAAGTGATAAAGCTTCGCCGTGAAGGCAGGCGGATAGCCATCGGCCTGATTACAGACCAGTCGCCCAACCGCAGCGAGGCCCATTATTGGACCACTTTCTTGAATCAGGACACCGTGTTCATGGATGGCGCCGAGCGCATTGCCAAGCTGATGGACTTCCCCGTCTTTTATTGTGAATTGGAACGGACATCCAGGGGATATTGCAAAGTGCTCTTCGATTTGGTTACCGAAACTCCCAAGCAGACGGCGGATGGCGAGATAACCGAGTGCTTCGCCCGTCGTCTGGAGCAGACCATCCGGCGCGAACCGGCTTATTGGTTCTGGTCTCATAAACGCTGGAAAAATAAACGAAAAGAATCTGTGCAACATGGATAAGATTGCTGTTGTCATATTGAATTGGAACGGATGTGATATGCTCCGTTCCTTCCTTCCCTCTGTTGTGCGTTTTTCGGAGGTGGATGGTGCTGTGGTGTATGTGGCGGACAATGGCTCTACGGATGCTTCCGTGGCAATGCTCCGTCGCGAGTTTCCTTCTGTGCACTTGATTCTGTTGGAAGAGAACCACGGTTTTGCCGACGGATACAATCTGGCATTGAAGCAGGTGGAGGCAGAATATGTAGTGCTGCTCAACTCCGATGTAGAGGTCACCGAGCACTGGCTTGTCCCGTTGGCAGAGTATATGGATGCCTATCCGGAGACGGCCGCTTGCCAGCCGAAGATACGCAGTTGGCGTAACAAGGGGCAGTTTGAATATGCCGGAGCTGCGGGAGGTTTCATCGACCGCTATGGCTATCCCTTCTGCCGCGGCCGTATTATGGGCGTGGTAGAAGAGGACAAGGGGCAATACGACACGGTGATACCCATTTTCTGGGCTACGGGGGCGGCTCTGTTCATCCGTCTGGCAGACTACCGGGAAGCGGGTGGGCTGGACGGACGTTTTTTTGCCCACATGGAGGAGATAGATTTATGTTGGCGGCTTCGTGCCCGTGGCAGACAGTTGGCATGTATACCGCAGAGTGTGGTATTTCATGTGGGAGGGGCCACTTTGAAGAAGGAGAATCCGCGCAAGACCTTCCTCAATTTTCGTAATAACCTTGTCATGCTTTATAAGAATCTGCCGCAGGAGGACTTGGCGTCCGTGATGCATGTACGTGCGGTGCTCGATTATGTGGCTGCGTTCAGTTTCATGCTGAAAGGCCAGTTACCCAATGCTTTGGCCGTATTCCGTGCGCGCCGTGCCTACCACTCCCTCCGCACTTCATTAGCAGCGTCCCGCAAAGAGAATCTGAAAAAAACTACGCTTGCCGTAATACCGGAACGGACAAAAAACAGTATATTGGCGCAGTTTTATCTGCATGGAAAGAAATTCTTTTCCCAATTGTAGGAACTGTTGCCTTTTATAATTGTTCAATCTATTAAAGATTTTGAATTATGGAAAAACTAGTTAGAAAAATCGGATTAGTGGCACACGACGCCATGAAGAAAGACCTCATCGAGTGGGTACTGTGGAACTCGGAATTGCTGATGGGGCATAAATTCTATTGTACGGGCACCACGGGTACCCTTATCCTCGAAGCCCTCCGGGAGAAACATCCTGATGTGGAGTGGGATTTCACTATCCTTAAATCCGGTCCTTTGGGCGGTGACCAGCAGATGGGCTCGCGCATTGTGGACGGAGAGATTGACTATCTTTTCTTTTTCACCGACCCGATGACCCTTCAGCCGCACGATACGGATGTGAAGGCGTTGACCCGCCTTGCCGGTGTGGAGAACATTGTGTTCTGCTGCAACCGCAGTACGGCAGACCATATCATTTCCAGCCCGTTGTTTGTCGACCCGACGTATGAACGCACTGTTCCCGATTACAGCAACTACACCAAGCGGTTTGCAAATAAGCCGGTGGTGGCCGAAGCGGTGGAATCGGCAAAGAAGCGGAAACGGAAAAAATAAGGATGAAACTCGGTTCTACTGGGCATTCTTAATCTATCGCTACCCTTCGTTCATGGACAGCCCACACTGGTGCGATAGCCCACCCTTGCCGTTTGAAGTCATAGAGTTGCACAATAATGGTGTTGGTGAATCTGCCCATTCTATGTCGTTGAGGTATTGGTAGGGGAAGCGGAACTCTGTGAGGTTTATTTTCAATAGTTCATTCCTTCTGAAGTCTGCATAGTTGTATGGGTTTGTAAAGTCGTAAGGGGTGGGCAGGTAGAGGGCATTTCTCCAATGAAACTCGGAGCTGTATTTGATAGCAAGCGGCCGGTAGCAGGAAGAAAGTGACGATGGGGAGTAATGCCAGTCGTTGTATAGCGTTTCTCATTGACTTTTTGTTGATGATGGGGCAAAGGTACGGAATATTGGTATCAATGGTCGTATTCTACGGCAGAAAAGTTGCTGCATGCTCACTGCAGAACTTCTGTATACATTTTGCAGTGCTACTGCATATCTGTTGCAGCGTTACTGCAAAGCTGTTGCAGTACTACTGCAAATATATGTGCAGTGTTACTGCAAACCGTTTGCAGCGCCACTGCAAAAAGCATGCAGTGTCTTTGCAGTGGGAAGTGTCTGTGTATCAATAGTGAATGGGGTGATTCGGCAATCTGTCATTCTCCGCGGCGTTGGCATATTTCCACTCCTGCAGCCTCTATATCCGCGCCCATCGGTGGATTGCGCTTTGCCAGCTTGAGGGTTATTTCCTCTATCTGTGGGAAGTCGTGGAACAATCGGTTTATAATTCGCCCGCATACATGTTCCAATAGTTTGGAAGGAATGTCCATCTCTGCCTTCACAGCTGTATGTACATCGGCATAGCTCACGGTGTCGGCTACGTCGTCCGTTTCTGCCGCACGCCGGATATCAACTTGCAGGCGCAGGCTGACGGTAAACTCATTGCCTACCACGGTTTCTTGTTCGCCCACGCCGTGATGGGCAAAGAAGCGAAGGGTGTCAAGGAAAATATAACTGGTCATTACTTGTAGATTGTTTTCTGCAAACTTACTGATATTTTGTGGTACGGGCAAATCAGTATCCGGTTATTACGATTCAGGCTGTGGATTGTATTCTGTAAAATATAAAAATAGCGCGAAATTGTTTTTTATAGAATACAATTATGTGAGGGTCGGAATAAACTTATCGAACTATTTTAGGCACGGAATTATACGGGTTATCACGGTTGCTTTCAATATTATCCGTGATTGTCCATGTAATCCGTGCCTAAAATAATACTTTGCTAAGAATCCTTTCTTATCTTCCGGTGCTTTCTATCATGCTCCTTATTTTCTCGTTCAGGCTTTCTGCCTTCATCAGTTGTTCCAGTGTCAGGTGCATGCGCCAGCGCCAGTAGTGCCGCGGGTTGGCAGGAATATTGATGCGTTCTTCCTGCACGTTCGGGTTGCGCCATTTGCCGTCCATGGACATCCAGTCTTGCAGGGAGAGGATGCAGAGGATGGAGTTGCTATGGAGGTGATTGCGAACCACTTCTTCGCAGAGCTCCGGCGTGGCCGTTGCCGGTGCGGCACCGTAGTGCCCGAGCATGGTGTTGTAGTAACGCTGCGTCTGTTGGAAGTCTTCTTCCCACCAGCCGCGCAGGGTAGACATGTCGTGTGTGGAGATGGTGCAGACCGAACGGTACGGATACCAGTCAGTGTGGCCGAATTCTTGTTTCGGGTCTTTCGGCATACGTTGTATCTCCAGGGAAAGGATACGCAGGTCGTTCATCACCCATGCCACGCAATCGGGAATCATGCCTAAGTCCTCACCGCATACCAGCATGCGCGTGGACTGTGTCAGTTGCGGTAGTTTCTTCATGGCTTGCTGTCCCCAGAAGTCATTGTGGCGGTGATAGTAGTACTGGTCATACAGCCGGTTGAAGGCAGCCTTTTCCCAATCGTTCAGTGCGCGGTAGATGTAGTCGTGCTGCACGCCGATGCGCGGATGGTATTCGTGCGGATTGTTGCGGTCGGGCACGAACAGCACATCGCTGATAAGGGCGTAAAGCCCGTCACGAATCCAGATGCTGTCATCGTCCGTCTTTCCGGCAAAGTAGGCTTCCACTTTGCGCTGGGTGTCGAACTCGGGACGCATGCGGTAAACCTCCCACGTGTCTGTCGGCTCTATGAAGGTCTGCTTCACATAGTCTGTATGCGGGCCGAAGATTTGTCCGAGGAAGTACTCATGGATATAGGGCTTCAGGAAGAAGTCTTCGCGGAATGCCAGCCCGTAGCTTTCTATCTCCTCGCGCGTCATGGGCAGGGCGGGGACGAATTGTCCCAACAGCCCGTGTACGGCGTGCATCGGTATCTCCCAAATGCGGAAGAAGCCGAGGATATGGTCTATGCGGTAGGCATCGAAGTATTCTGCCATTTTGTGGAAACGCTTCATCCACCAGGCATAGCCGTCTTTCTCCATGACATCCCAGTTGTAGGTGGGAAAGCCCCAGTTCTGCCCGTTCACGGAGAAATCATCGGGCGGTGCGCCGGCTTGGCCGTTCAGGTTGAAGTAGTGGGGTTCCTTCCAGGCTTCCACACTGTTGCGGCTGATGCCGATGGGGATGTCGCCTTTCAGCACTACGCCGTTGGCGCGCGCATGCTCCGTGGCGGCAAGCAGTTGCCGGTGCAGGTTGAACTGGATGTAATAATAGATGGCTATGTGCGGATAGTCGGCGGAGTCCGGCCGGCACAATGTCTCTATCTCTTTGGCATCGTAGGTGGCATACTTGGGCCACTCGTGGAAATTCGGGGTCTTGTAGGCATCACGCAGGTAGCTGAAGACGGCATATGGCTGCAACCATTCCTTGTTGGCTTCGTAGAAATTACGGAAAGCATCCGATGCCAGCACCTTTTCCCCTTCCTGCTTGAAGATGAGGTGGAAGTATTCCCACTTTGTCTTGTTCACAGCTTCGTAGTCTACGGCGGGCAGGGCATTCAGTTCTTTCTGGCGTTTGTTGAATTCGGCCATCACCTTCTTGTCCTTCAAGCTGCCCAACTGCTTCAGGTCGGCGTACATGGGATGGAAGGCATAGATGGAGATGCTACTGTAAGGGTAGGAGTCTGTCCAGGTATGCGTCATGGTAGTGTCGTTGATGGGCAGAATCTGCACTGCCTTCTGATTGGTGGCAACTGCCCAGTCAATCATGCGCTTCAAGTCGCCGAAATCGCCTACACCGAAGCTTTTCTCGGAGCGTAGGGAGAATACGGGTACGGCTACTCCGGAACCTTTCCATGCAGGAAGATTGAAGTATACATAACGGTCGCCGACAGCCAGCGTTTCGTTGGCGGCTATCTGCGGGTCGGCCCTACAACGGTTTGGGTTGTTGTCCCAGTGCCGCC
>OBYO01000707.1_pt1 | contig 11114 bp, 6 predicted proteins | sample 1476771 | NCBI WGS metagenome assembly OBYO01 (sample SAMEA2580202, study PRJEB22360) | human gut metagenome | biome: human gut; feature: human-associated habitat; material: faeces | place: Denmark | collected 2008/2010 | reverse complement strand
ACCATCGCCTGGTGCCGGCCGGACGGAGCAGCACGCGGCCAGTGTCGCCCAGCAGCTTCTCTTCGCGTTCCACCGCGGCCTGCACCTTGGCGTTGGTCTTGGCGGCCATCTTGTCCACGTTCGGCACGTTGATGAGCGTCTGCGGCAGCTGCGGGAAGTCGGCGGCCAGTTCCTTCAGGCTCTTACCGGATTTGACGACCTCGTTGCACAGGGTGAGCGCGGTCAGGGTGCCGTCGCCGGTGGTGGCGAATTCACGGTTGATCACGTGGCCGGACTGCTCGCCGCCGAGCGAATAATCGCCTCGCAGCATCTCTTCAAGCACGTAACGGTCGCCCACGTTGGTCTGCACGGTCTTGATGCCCATGGAACGCAGGGCCAACTTCAGACCGAGGTTGCTCATCACCGTCACGACGAGGGTGTCATGGTTGAGCTTGCCCGCGTTCTTCTTGGCGCGTGCCAGAATGCCCATGATCTGATCGCCGTTGACCATGTTGCCATCCTCATCCACGGCAAGGCAACGGTCGGCATCGCCATCGAAGGCAACGCCCATGACGGCGCCGGAGGCCTTGACCATGGCCTGCAGCTGCTCAGGATGGGTGGAGCCGGCGTTCTTGTTGATGTTGTAGCCGTCCGGCGACGCGTTGATGACGGTCACGTCGGCGCCGGCGCGGCGCAAGGCTTCCGGAGCGACCACGGACGTGGCGCCGTTCGCGCAGTCGGCCACGATCTTCAGGCCCTTCAGCGGCGTCGGCTGCGACTTGTCCGGACCGACCGGCGCGATGGCGGAAACCAGATGGTCGATGTACAGGTTGGTTGCGGTGGCGGTGTCATGGCTGACACGACCCACGCCGGCGCCGGTAGGACGATCCCAATCCTGGCCGAGCACCGCTTCGATCTCGTCTTCCTTGGTGTCGGGCAGCTTGAAGCCGCCGCGGGCGAAGAACTTGATGCCGTTGTCGGGCATCGGATTGTGGGATGCGGAGATCACCGCGCCCATTTCCACGTTGAGCACGGACGTCAGGTATGCGACGCCCGGCGTCGGGATGATGCCGGCCTCGATCACGTCGAAGCCGCCGGCGGACATGCCAGCGGACAATGCGGCGGCAAGGAAATCGCCGGAAACTCGTGTATCACGACCGACCAGCGCACGGCGACGGCTTTCGAATTCGCTCCGCTCGTCATCGCCCAGCACACGCACCGCGGCGTCACCCAAATCGAGCGCCAGCTGTGCCGTCAAATCCCTATTCGCCAATCCTCGAACGCCGTCGGTTCCGAACATACGTGGCATGAGTCTCAAATCCTCGCTATCTGCAAACGATATTTCCGTGACCTATCGTACTCAACCGTGCCGCCGAAACCAGCAGGTGACGACGCAATCGCATAACACTTCACAATTCAAAGCATTTCACGGCGCGCAATGCCCTTTTCGTGTCGCACGACTTTGATTTCAAGGCGGAAAATCAAGTCGTGCGGCAACACTTGATAAAGAAATACCCCCTAACTATCATTTTCCGTTGAAAACCAGCAAAAAATAAGAGTTAGAGGGTATGAAAGCCAGCACGCTTGTCGCACAACTTTGAAAAATGCCTCCAAAATCAAAGTCGTGCGACAGCCTTCGACGCAAAATGCCCCCTAATCCTTATTTTCAAGCGGAAAACGAGGATTAGGGGGCATAAATGCCGATATGCCCGTCGCATGACTTTGAAAATCGCACCCAAAATCAAAGTCGTGCGACGACATGACGGCTCTTAAGCGGGAACGTTCCTGTCGCCCCTGCTATCAGAGCGCGGCGTTGAAGTCGCGCACTTTCAGCGTGCGGTGAGAAGCCTCGACGTTGCCACGCACAATGCGCTGCAAGGCGTTGTCCGCGTCCTTATGGGAGGCGAGCCAGGCGTCGCCCAGCTCCACGAGCTTCGCCGGATCGGCATAGCCCGGATACAGGCCTTCGAGCAGCGCTTCCGCCATGTGGAAGGTCTTGTGCTCCCAAATCCAGTCGGCGACCTCGAAATACTTCTCGGCGTACGGTTCGGCCAAGTCGGCGCGCGGGGTGGCTGCGAAGCCACCGGCCACAGCCTCAAGCTGCATGTTGGTCAGCTCGTCGTTGTGCAGGGCCTCGTTCCAAGCCCATGCCTTCGCTTCGGCGGTACCGGCCACGGCGCGTGCGCCATAGGCGAACTCACGGTTCTCGGTGGTTTCGCGCTTGGCCAGTTCGGCGTCGATTCCCGCCTGGTCGATCGCGTTGACGGTGCTCAGCGCGTTGATGATGGTCCAGCGGAAGTTGTTGTCGATTTCCAGACCGTCGAATGCCACGGAACCGTCGAGCAGGCCCTTCGCGTTGGCGACGAACGCCTCGTCGCCCGGCTCGCCGTAGCCCAGGTAGGCGGTGACGAGCTGGAACTGTTCGTCGGAGCCGGCCTTGGCCTGACCCGCCAGCTTGAACAGTTCGGCGGCCACATGCTTCACGATCTCGGCACGCTCTGCCGAAGCGGTGTAATGCCATGCGGTGGTGCTGACCTGTGCCAGCGCGTAACGGAAGGTGGTGGACTCGTGTTCGGTGGCGAGCGCGGCCAGCGAGGTGTCGATGAACTGGCGTGCCGGCAGTTCGCCGTCGCGGGTCATGTCCCACAGGGCGAGCCAGATCACGGAACGGGCGAGCGCGTCGTCGAAGCGGTACAGGTTGCTTGTCGCGAATGCGAGGCTCTTGTCGTCGAAACGCAGCTTCGTGTAGGTCAGGTCGTCGTCGTTCACCAGAATCAGCGACGGACGTGCCTTGCCCGCGGCCGCGTCGACGACCGTCAGTTCGCCGTCGACGTCCAGTTCGAAACGGTCGGTGCGCACGATCTTGCCGGTTTCCGGATCCTCGTTGTAGAAGCCGACGGCGAGACGGTGGGCGCGCAGCACGGGATGCTCGGCCGGAGCGGTCTGGCGCAGGGCGAGACGCTTGATGGTGCCGTCCTCGTTCTCTTCGACTTCGGTGGCGATGGTGTTGATGCCGGATTCCTCAAGCCACTGGGCGCTCCACGCCTTCAGGTCGCGGCCGGAAGTGAGTTCCAGTTCGGCGAGCAGGTCGGCGAGGGTGGCGTTGGAGTAGGCGTGCTTGTTGAGGTAGTTGTTGATGCCCTTGAAGAACTTCTCACGGCCCACGTAGTACACGAGCTGCTTCAGCACGGAGGCGCCCTTGGCGTAGGTGATGCCGTCGAAGTTGACGTAGGTGTCGTTGAGGTCGTTGATCGGGGCGACGATCGGGTGGGTGGTGCTCAGCTGGTCCTGATTCAACGCCCAGCTCTTTTCGCCGGAGCTGAAGGTTGCCCAGGCGTCCTTCCATTCGGTGGCTTCGGCGGTGGCGAGGGTGGACGTGAACTCGGCGAAGGATTCGTTGAGCCACAGGTCGTTCCACCACTTCATGGTCACGTAGTCGCCGAACCACATGTGGGCGAGCTCGTGCAGCACGGTGACCACACGGCGTTCCGCATAGGCGTCGGTGACCTTGGATTCGAACACGTACTGGTCGCGGATGGTGACCATGCCGATGTTCTCCATGGCGCCGGCGTTGTATTCCGGCACGTAGATCTGGTCGAACTTGGCGTACGGGTACGGCACGCCCCAGGTCTTGGCGTAGAAGGCGAAGCCTTTCTTGGTGATGTCGAACAGGTAGTCGACGTCCTTGCTGAAGGCCTTGGCGAGCGCCTGGCGGCAGTACATGGCCATCGGCACGGTGCGGCCGTCCTCATTGGCGTATTCGGTGTGCCATTCGGCGTACGGTCCGGCGCAGATGGCGGTGAGGTAGGAGCTCATGGTCGGGGTCAGCTCGAACACCCACAGCTTGGTGGTTTCGGCGGCGTGATCGCCGAGCGTGCCTTCCTCGGTGACGGTTTCGTTGTCGGTCACGGAGGAGGTGGGCATGTTGGACGTGACGATCCAGGATTTGGCGGCGAGCACGGAGAAGTCGAACACGGCCTTCAGATCAGGCTGGTCGAACACGGCGTAGACACGGCGGGCGTCCGGCACTTCGAACTGGGTATACAGGTAGACGTTGCCGTCGGACGGGTCGACGCTGCGGTGCAGGCCTTCGCCGGTGTTGGAGTACTGGCACATCGCCTTGACGGTAACCTCGTTGTGCTCCTTGAGGCCCTTCAGCTCGATGCGGCTGTCCACGTACGCTTCAGCCGGGTCGAGGGTTTCACCGTTGAGGGTGATTTCGCTGACTTCGTTGGCGATGAGGTCAAGGAAGCTTGACTCCCCCGGCTTCGCGTCGAAGGTGATGGTGGTTTCGGAGCCGAAATCCTTGGCTCCGCGGGTCAGGTCAAGCTTGACCGTGTAATGGATTGGCGCGGCGATGATGCTTTTGCGTTCTTCCGCTTCGATTCGGGTGAGGTTTGCTCCTGGCATGTCACTCCTTCTTTCTGGTAACAGAAGGCGGCGCGATCAGTTGTGCCGATCACGTCGCCTTGATTCAATTTATGGTAAATTTACGGCTTATTTCGCGGCGTTCAGTCCCATCGCGTCGTCCACGTCCTGCGCGATGTCGGCGACGACGGGGACGATCATCGGCTTGCGGTGCAGCTGTCGTGCCACCCAGCCGCCGAGCGTGCGTCGCATGATCTGCTGCAGCTTGTAGGTGTCGCGCGTGCCCTGCATCATCGCGTCCTGCAGCTGCTCGACGATCTGGTGACGGACCTTGTCGAACTCGCTTTCGTCTTCCGCGACCGCGTTGAGGTAGATCTTCGGGCCGGTGATAACATCCGCGGTTTCGGTGTCGACGACCACGAAGCTGGACACGAAGCCTTCGGTGCCGAGGATGCGGCGCTTCTCGAGTTCTTCGTCGGTCAGTTCGCCGACGGAATCGCCATCGACGTAGACGTAGCCGCACGGCACGGAGCCAACGACCGCGGCCTGGCCGTGGTACAGGTCGACGACGTCGCCGTCTTCGGCCAGCACGACGTTCTGCGGATCGACGCCGGTCTTGACGGCGATCATGCCGTTGGCCACCAAGTGGCGGTTTTCGCCGTGGATAGGCATGGCGCACTTCGGCTTGACGATGTTGTACATGTACAGCAGTTCGCCTTCGTTGCAGTGGCCGGAGACGTGCACGGCGGCGTTGTCTCGGTTGACCACGCGGGCTCCGAGCTGCACGAGCTTGTTGATGACCTTGTAGACGCCATGCTCGTTGCCTGGGATCAGGGAGCTGGCGAGGATCACCGTGTCGAACTCGTTGATGGTGATGTCACGATGGTTGCCGTCGGCGATGCGGCCGAGCGCGGCCATCGGCTCCCCCTGGGCGCCGGGCGGCACGCGCGACCTCCATCCACGGCGGCCGTGGGAGCCGGTGCACATGTAGACGAGCTTGTCGTCCTGCACGTCATGGGCCTGCTTCAGGTCGATGACAGTGTCCTCGGGCAGACGCAGGTAGCCCAAATCTGCTGCGATGGACATGTTGCGGACCATGGAACGTCCGACGAACACGACCTTGCGGCCGTACTTGTGGGCCGCGTCGACGACCTGCTGCACGCGGTGCACGTGGCTGGAGAAGCTGGCCACGATGATCTTGCGAGTGGCCTGTGCGAACGCCTGGTCGAGCGCCGGACCGATGGAGGTCTCCGGCTTGACGAAGCCCGGGACCTCGGCGTTGGTGGAGTCCATCATCAGGAGGTCCACGCCCTTTTCGCCGAGCTTGCCGAATTCCACCAGATCGGTGATGCGGTGGTCGAGCGGCAGCTGGTCGAGCTTGATGTCGCCGGTGTCGATGAGAGAGCCGGCGGGGGTCTGCACGAACACGGCGAGCGCGTCCGGAATGGAGTGCGTGACGTTCACGAATTCCAGGTTGAACGGGCCGACCTTGAGCTTGTCGCGTCCCTTGACCTCGACGAGCGTCGGGTTGATGCGGTGTTCCTTGCACTTGGCCTCAACGAAGGCGAGGGTGAGCTTGGAGCCGATCAGCGGAATGTCCGGGCGGAGCTTGAGCAGGTACGGCACGCCACCGATGTGGTCTTCGTGGCCGTGGGTGAGCACGAGCGCCTCGACCTTGTCGAGACGGTCCTTGATGTAGTGGAAGTCAGGCAGGATGAGGTCCACGCCCGGCTGCTCCTCTTCCGGGAAGAGCACGCCGCAGTCGATGAGCAGGATATGCCCGTTGTATTCGACCACGTTCATGTTGCGGCCGATCTCACCCAGACCGCCGAGCGGCACGATGCGCATGGAGCCCTTGCGGTACTTCGGCGGGGCGATCAGCACCTCGTCCTGCTGCGGCGCGGTGGATTGCGGCGCGGAATGCGACGGGCGACGGTTCGAACCGTTGCCGCCACGGGATCCACGGGGGCCGCCGTTGCGCGAGCCACCGTTGCCACGGCTGCGGGTGGAGGACTTGGCCTTCTTGGTGGCGGTCTTCTCGGACTTCGCGGCCTTGGTGGTCTTGGATGCCTTGACTGCGGTTTCAGTGCGCTTGGCAGCCTTGCTGCCGCGCTTGTGTGTTGTTGTCTTTGTGGTTTCTTCTGTAGCCATTTCCTAGTTGGATTTCTATTACTAATTGTCTCCGCCTATGCGGAAACGAGGAATTTGGGTGCCTGCCGGCGTTCATGCGCGACAGGCCAGTCGCATCATGCGATTCGGTTCACAGCAGTCCCGCGGCGCGCATGCCCTTTTCCGCGCGCACGAGTTCCGCTTCGCCCGGACCGACGTTCGGCAGGCGCATTTCGGTGGAGTCGAGGATTCCACGCACCTTCAGCGAGGCCTTGGCCATCACGGCCTGGAAGCCATTGCCGTTCATCGCTTCGACGAGCGGCGCCAGCTGCACGGAGATGCGCTGCGCCTCGTGGATATCGCCACGATCGAACGCGTTGGCGAGGTCACGCATCGGACCGGCGGCCGCGTGTGCGATCACAGAGATGATGCCGACGGCGCCGACGGACAGGAACGGCAGGAACAGGCCGTCATCGCCCGAATACCAGGTCAGACCGGTCTCCATGCGCTTGCGCACCGCGCCGGCGATGTCGCCGGTGGCGTCCTTGACGGCCTTGACGTGGTCGAGTTCGGCCATACGACGGTAGGTTTCCAGCTGGATGTGCAGTCCGGTACGGCCCGGCACATCGTAGACGATGATCGGCTTGTCCGCGGAATCGTTGACCGCCTTGTAGTGGCGGAACACGCCTTCCTGCGACGGACGGGAGTAATACGGGGCGACCACGAGCACCGCGTCGGCGCCCGCCTCCTGGGTCTGCTCCACCATGCGCACGGTGTGCGCGGTGTCGTTGGAACCGGCGCCGGAAATGACCGGCACGTCCACGACTTCCTTGACGGCCTGAACCAGCTCGACCTTCTCCTCCATGTGGGTGGTCGGAGATTCGCCGGTGGTGCCGTTGACCACAAGACCGTCGGCACCATCCGCCACGAGCTGCCTCGCCAGCTGTTGCGCGGCTTCGAAATCTACGGCTCCGTCAGCCTTCATGGGGGTGACCATGGCCGGAAGGATACGTCCGAAGGGAGCAGGATCGAGCAGATGCATAGTACCGTCAGTCTTAGGGCTTGTCATACGGCTAACGGTACTTCCCTCTGCGGACGCTTGCGCCTGCGCGATAGGCGAAACAGTCATATTGTGGAAGGCCTGCCGACGATGACCGCGACGACGCACTGCAGGAAAGCGACGAACGTGAACACCATCAGCGGCACATGGTGGCCGCTGGTGGCCTGGACCAGCACGCCGAACATAAGCGGGCCGAGCGACGCGATCAGATAGCCGAACGACTGCGCGACGCCCGACAGCACCACGGTTTCGGCGCTGTCACGGCCGCGCAACGCGATCAGTGCGAGCGCCACTACCAGCGAAGCGCCCTGCGCGCAACCACCGACGAACGCCCATACCGGCATGAGGTGAGGCAACAGCAGCATGCCAAGGCCGGCGATCAGCATGGGAGCGCTGGCGGTGAGCGCCGCGCAGACCTGGTTGCCGCGCACGTTCATGAGCTTAGGAATGACCAAGCCGGAAAGGATGCCGATGCCTTGGAAGATGAACAGATGCACGCCGGCGGTGGAGGCGTCGTAGCCGATGGATGCGGAGATGGACGGCATCCAGTTGGACATGGTGTAGAAGGCGGATGATTGCAGCCCCATGAAGGCCGTCACGTACCACGTCATCGGACGGCGCAGCACGCGGGCGAACACGCCATGCGACGATTGCGTGGAACATGCCGGTCGCTGTGCGGAATGTGGGTTTTGTGCGTTGGCCGTCGTGCTGCGATCGCCAATATCATCGATATCGCCAGTATCGCTGGTTTCAATGGTGCCGCCGGCGGAAGCGATAACGACTTTGCGATTGTGCAGGATACGCAACGCCCACAGCGCGGCGACAACCAGCGGCGGCACACTCCAGAAGGCGAGCGACGCGCGCCAACCGCCCCACATCTGCGCAAGCGGCGCGGACAGCAAACCTGCGGTGGCGCTGCCGGCGGTGATGCAACCGGAATAGACGCCGGTCGCCATCGCGACATGGCCGGCGTAGTCACGTTTTGCGATCACCGGAACCAGAACGTTGCCGACGGCGATGGCGGAAGCGAACACCACCGTGCCCAGCCAGATGCCGACGCCACCGCCGAACGAGCGGATGGCGTCGCCCGCCGCGATGCACAGCAGGGCCAGCAGAATCGACATGTCGATGCCGATGCGGCGTGCAAGGAACGTGACCAGCGGGCTGACCGCGGCGAAGGCGATCAGCGGAATCGCCGTCAATACGCCCTGCACGCCCTCACCCCACGCAAGGTCGGTTCCCATTTGGGCGAGGACCGGCCCGACGGCGGCGATGGCGGGCCGCAGATTCAGCGATACGAGGAAGATCAAAGCCACCCACAATCCGGTGGAGGACCGGTCGTACACCAGCATGTTTCGTTTTGAATTCATTCCGTTCCCATTCCCGCTTCCACTTCCGTTTACCGCCGTTCCAACGGGACGTGCCGCGCCTAGATTTTCCCTATCAATCTTCAAGCTCATCGAGCGCATCGAAGCAATCGTTGATGCCTTCGATACGCGCGTGCACCTCGTCTTCGGTATCGACGAGGCATTTTCCGACTTCGTCCACCATCAGGGCGATCAGGGCGAACGCCGCGGTGAAGCTCGTCAGCACGTGGGAGTTCAGCACCACTTTGAAGAAGGCGACGTTACGGCCGATGACGGCGTTGCGCGCCGAAATGTCGCCAATCACCACCACGGTCAGGCCGCGCTCAAGCATCACGTCGATGAGCCGCGAGAAGAAGGGAAGACGCCGGCCCACGCCGATGATGACGATTACGTCGCCTGCCGCATAATCAACCAGATCTTCGGCTATGGACTGGCCTGGATTCGGCAGAATATCAACGTTTCCGCGTAGCCGCATCAGCTGTTCGCGCATGTGCAGCGCCACGGGATAGCTGCTGCGGTACCCGACCACCGCCACATGCGGGGCCGTGGCCATGGCTTGGCATGCGGATGACAGTTGCGCGCGGTCGATGCCTTCAAACGTGCGTTTCAGGCTTTCCTCGTCACGGCGCAGATGGTCGGCGACCAAATCGTCGCACTGGGTGTGCCGTGAAAGCTCCGGAGAGCCAGGACGATGGACGCGACGCACGTCACGTCTGAATTCGCCCGCGTTCGCATAGCCGAGCTTGCGGTACAGGCGGCTGAGCGTCGGCTGCGAGATGCCGCTCAACTGCGACAATTCCACGGAATTGCAGACCAGCACGTCGGTCAGATGACCCAGAATGAACTGCGCGGCCTCACGTTCCGTCGCAGTCAGCGAATCGAAGGATTCCCGGATGCGCGCCACCAGGCCGAGGTCCGCGGCAGCATTGCCTTCCTCGTCCATGGCGTCCTTCGAAGCCCCCATATTGTCTGAAAGCATAATTCCAGAAGTCACGCTCATCGCCCTTCCCTGCAGTACATTCTCACGCGGCGCATCCGCTCTCCTGACGATGCTACCCCTTGCTTTCCGGGTTTCACCAGGTTTGGCCACCGACAACTGTCACGACGAATGAAGAATTTCAGATGCCGTAAGCACTGAAATGCATCCATCACAGGCAATGGCGGCGCCTCTTGGCAACGCGACCCACCATCAGGAGATGACCGACCATGGCAAAAACAGCTTACCCCACACAATCAACATCGCATATCGAGCGGATTCGGCATAGAAGAAACGGTGCCAAACCAGCGAAATGGGCGACTAACGCGGCAACAAAATCCCCGACTGTTGCGAACACTGTTGAACGCGGCATCGCGCCCGGCCGAATGCGAGGCGAACGCGGTGCGCAAGATCGTACGGCTGGTGGCACGCACCGGCTGCCGCACGCATATTCTGCACGTGTCCAGCGGTCTGAGCGTGGACGTGCTGCGGCGGGCGAAGGCCGAAGGACTGCCGGTCAGCGCGGAGACCTGTCCGCATTACCTCACGTTGGATTGCGACCATATTCCCGACAACGCCACCGCGGTCAAATGCTGTCCGCCGATTCGTGATCTGCATGAGCAGGACGCGCTATGGGCGGGGCTTGCCGACGGCACGTTGGATGGTGTCGTCACCGATCATTCCCCGGCCAGCGCGGATATGAAAGCCGGCACGCTCGCCACCGCGTGGGGTGGCGTTTCCAGTCTGCAGGTCGGATTCCGCGCGGTGTTGACGGGTGCGATGCGGCGCGGCTTGAGTTTGGCCGACGTCGTGCGGTGGATGTCGTGCAACACCGCACGGCTTGTGGGACTTGACGATCGTGGCGATATAACGCCGGTATTGCGGGCCGATTTGGCGATTATTCGCCCGTACGAACGGTTTGTTGTGGATGCTACCGCTTTGGAAAGCCGCAATCCGATCTGCGCCTGCGATGGCATGACGCTTAACGGCGTCGTCACGCGCACGTTTGTAGCGGGGCGGGACGCGCTCTCCGGAGTGCGGGAGGGGAATCTTATCGTTCGTCCGTGAATCGGAATCCGTAAATCAACCATTCAACAAAAATCCCCAACCCGCCGACGGCCGGATGTCATTCGATGTCGGCAGATTGGGGACGGACGAGAATCAGGTCTCAGCCCAGGTAGGCGGCCGGGTTCTGGGCGAACTTGTCGGCGCAACCGGGGTTGCCGAAGTAGTAGGGGACGCCGCCGCATTCGCG
>OBYO01000705.1_pt1 | contig 11184 bp, 10 predicted proteins | sample 1476771 | NCBI WGS metagenome assembly OBYO01 (sample SAMEA2580202, study PRJEB22360) | human gut metagenome | biome: human gut; feature: human-associated habitat; material: faeces | place: Denmark | collected 2008/2010 | reverse complement strand
CGGCCAGGTCGTTCGGGTCGATGTTGGAGATGTAGCGGGCGGAGATGCCAGCGTCGGCGTACGGCTTCAGCGCTTCGTACACCATGACGGGACCCAGGTCGGAACCACCGATGCCGATGTTGACCACGGTCTCAATCTTCTTGCCGGTCACGCCGGTCCACTCGCCGGAGCGGACCTTGTCGGCGAACGCGTAGATGCGGTCGAGCACCTCACGCACGTCCTTGACGGTGTCCTGGCCGTCGACGATGTACTTGCCCTCGTCCTCGACCGGGCGGCGCAGCGCGGTGTGCAGCACGGCGCGGTCCTCGGTGTTGTTGATGTGCACGCCGGTGTACATGGCCTTGGTGCGCTCGTCGAGCTTGACGGCCTTGGCCAGGTCGGCGAACAGCTGCAGGGTCTCCGGCTTGATCAGGTTCTTGGACAGATCGAAGTGCAGGTCGCCTGCATCGAAGCTCAGCTTCTCGACGCGCTCGGCGTCATCGGCGAACCACTGCTTGAGGCTGATGCCCTCGGACTGCAGCTCGTCGTAGTGCTTCTGCAGCGCGGCCCACTCCGGGGTCTTGGTGGCGTCAACGGGAGGATTGATGGCCATGTTGATAGGTCCTTTCATCATCACTGTGAAGCGGAACGTGACGGTGGAATCTCGTTCGATTTTCCACGGCACGAGCCGTTTTCTTCACCTCACAAGATACTCACAAAAGCCGACAGAACAACACAAAAATGTTTCCCGAGTTAACACATTCGGTCGGAAGCGCGATATACCGCGGTTCCGACCACTTTTCAGCGGCGACATGCCAGATAAACGACGATTACTGAAATCGTATGCAACGTTCAGCGGAAAAGCTTCAACGCACGTGGAAACGGCTGTCGTATGCAACGATCGCATTACGATTACGTACGCAACTTACGCACGACCACGCACGCGGCTTACGCAAGTCAGGCGATGGCGGCGAGCAGGAAGTGCGCGCCGGTCATCATGACCAGGCCGATGATCGCGGACACGGACAGCGAGAAGCCGGCGAGTTTCGCATTGCCGAGCACTTCGTCGGTGAACAGGGTGGAGAACACGGCGATTGGCGCGAGGCAGCACATCACCACGGCTTCGCGCACATTGGCGCCGAACGGCAGCACGAACCATGCGCAGACGGCGAACAGCAGGCCGAATGGCAGTCGCAGGCCGATGATCTTCAGCAGCTTCATCACATCGTCACGGCCGGCGGGCAGGTCCATCAGCATGCCGACCATCAGCATGGCGACGAACGAGTTGGCGTTGGCGAGCGGCTCAACGAACGTGGCCACGACGGCGGGGATCTTCACATTGGCAAGCATGAGCACGATCATGACCAGGTAGGTGTCGAACGGGATGGAGCCGAAGAAGCCTTTCGCCACGTTGCGTAGCAGCGCGTGGCGTGCCAGCCGGCGGGCATCGCGATCCTTGGGTTTCGTATACGGCAGCACCGGCGCATGCCCCTGGTACTGCTCGTCCAAGGTCTTGCCGGGCTGGATGTGCAGGAGGGTCTGCGTCATGACGTTCGTGCCGGCCGCCACCATCACGCAGTTGCCGATGTCGAACATGGCCGCTGGCACGATCGCCGCGGTGCCGAGAAACGCCTGTACCACGGGGAAGCAGAAGCAGCCGATGTTGAAGCCGGAACCGTTGAGCATGGTGAACGCGCGATCCTGCACAGGCGTGTGACGTGTGGTGAGGAAGATGAGCACGGGCGGGATGAACGCGACCACGAAGCCGAAGACGGAGATCCACAGCATGCTGGAATCATGCGGGTTCGTGGCGAACGAGTAGATGATGGCGCAGGGCAGAACCAGGTTGAACAGGGCGACCTGCATGATGCGGTAGTCGCGGTTTTTGAATTTGCCGGCGCGTTTGAACAGGTAGCCGGTGAGGATGATGGCCAGCAGCGCGATTGGCTGAATTAACGTGGACATGTGCGCGAGATGGGACTTGAACCCACACGTCAAAGACACAGGAACCTAAATCCTGCGCGTCTACCAATTCCGCCACTCGCGCAATCACCATCCGCGCACGGCGAAAACCGATACGCACGGATGCACATATGCAAAACCCTAGATGCTCGGAAAACCTCCGAACATCTAGGGCAGTGGAGCCACTTGACAGAATCGAACTGTCGACCTGCTCATTACGAGTGAGCCGCTCTACCGACTGAGCTAAAGTGGCGCAATGCCCGGTAAGCATACGCTAGCCGCGCACAAGAAACAAAGCATAGCGGAAAAACCGGACGAGCACAAATCGCACGCACGCCATCCAGTGTCGTGCGCCACGGCAAGCGCCCGTCGCGGCCGTCATCCGATGTTATTTGACCAGCGCTTCGATCGATGCGACCAGCGCGCGCAGCGCCTTGCCTCGATGGGAGACCGCGTTCTTCTCGGCCGGCTCCATTTCGGCGGACGTGAGCTTTTCGCCGGCATCGACCGCACGCTGCGGCTGATCGTTCGGCACAAACAGCGGATCGTAGCCGAAACCGTTGGCACCGCGCGGGGCACGCAGCAGCACGCCCGGCATTTCGCCGACTTCGACGGTTTCGCTGGCGATCGTGTACGGCTTATCATCATCCGCACCGTCCGCTTTGCGCTCTCCCGGCACGACCAGCGCGGCGGCGCAGCGGAACCGTGCGGTGCGCTTGCTGTCGGGGATGTCGGCCAGCTGCTTGAGCAGCAGCGCGTTGTTGGCCTTGTCGTTGCCGTGCTCGCCGGCCCAGCGTGCGGACAGGATGCCCGGCGCGTTGCCCATGACGTCCACGATCAGGCCGGAATCGTCCGCGACTGCCGGGCAGCCGGTGCGTTCGGCCACGTCGCGTGCCTTGATGAGCGCGTTCTCCTGGAAGGTCACGCCGTCCTCGACCGGATCGGGCAATCCCAAGGAGCCTGCGGAGACGAGCTCGATGTCGGCGGCGTCCGCGCCGAGACGTTCCTCGAGAATGCGGCGGATTTCCGCCAGTTTGCCTCCGTTATGCGTGGCGACGATGATCTTCATGCCTTACGGTTCCTTCCGTCGTTTTCCTACTTATATCTGTTTTGCGTTGTTCTATGCGCCGAGTCGCCGGCATCGGACCGTCAACGTCCTACATTCAGCGCATGCCGTGCCGTCGATCGGCTCAGTCGAGCGCGAGCGCGGCGCGTTGGGCGGCCTGCAGCTCCCTGTTGCCTTTTTCGGCGAGGTCGAGCAGGGTGTTGAGTTCGGCGCGGTTGAACGGACGATGCTCGGCGGTGCCCTGGATCTCGATGAAATCGCCGGAACCGGTCATGGCCACGTTCATGTCGGTCATGGCCTGGCTGTCTTCGATGTACGGCAGGTCCAGCATCGGCTTGCCGTTGATCACGCCGACGGAGACGGCGGAGACCCAGTCCTTGAGCACACGGTCGGCGGACTTGACGTGCTTGTGTTCCTCGGCCCAATGCATCGCGTCGACGAGCGCCACGTACGCGCCGGTGATCGAAGCGGTGCGGGTGCCGCCGTCGGCCTGCAGCACGTCGCAGTCGATCTGCACCTGGTTTTCGCCGAGCGCCTTCATATCGACGACGCCACGCAGGCAGCGGCCGATCAGACGGCTGATCTCGTGCGGACGGCGCGGACCAGACGGCAAGCCGATCTTGCCGCGCACGGACGCGCGGGCGGTGCGGGCGGCGGTGGCGCGCGGCAGCATCGCGTATTCCGCGGTGACCCAGCCCAGGCCGGAGTCCTTGCGCCAGCGCGGCACGCCGGCCGTGAACGTGGCGGTACACATCACGCGCGTGTTGCCGCATTCGATGAGCACGGAGCCTTCCGGAACGTCCGTGAAATGCCGGGTGATGCGCACCGGGCGCAGTTCGTCCACCTTGCGTCCGTCCGCACGCACCACGGTCTGGTCGCCCAACATATCCTTAATCGCTACCATTGCTGTTCTGCACTTCGCTTTCCGCTGATTTCGGCTTTTGCCGCCGTCCGATTACTCGTCTTTTCAGCATTCGACCCTATCACCAGCCAAGCACGCCGCGCCTCGAGACCCCTCCTGCACGTATGATGGGATGCAACCAAAGATTGGCCACCGTGGGTCCTACACTTATGGTCAGTTTCACCAAAAGTCAAGAAAGGCTTTGGAAATGCTGGATTATTCACCCGCACTCATGACCGACATGTACGAATACACCATGCTTGACGCATGCCTGAAGGACGGCACCGCCAACCGCAAGTGCGTATTCGAGATCTTCACCCGGCATCTGCCGTTGGGCCGCCACTACGGCGTGGCCGCCGGACAGGGACGCATCCTCGACGCGCTCGAGAAGTTCCACCTCGACGACAACGACCTGAAATTCCTCTCCGACCGCAAGGTGGTAAGCCCGGAAACCATCAAATGGCTTGAGAACTTCCACTTCTCCGGCTCCATCAAGGGCTACCGCGAAGGCGAGATGTTCTTCCCGAACTCGCCGATCCTGCAGGTCGAAGGCACGTTCGGCGAATGCACGCTGCTGGAAACGCTGCTGCTGAGCATTCTGAATTACGATTCCGCCGTCGCCTCCGCCGCGTCCCGCATGGCCACCGCCGCGAAGGACCGTCCGTGCATGGATATGGGCGGACGCCGCACGAACGAATGGGCCGCGGTCGCCGCCGCACGCGCCGCCGTGGTGGGCGGATTCAAGGGCACCGCCAACCTGCTGGCCGCGCAAATGTACGGTCTGAAGGCCATCGGCACCGCCGCGCACTGCTTCACCCTGGTGCATGACGACGAGAAAAGCGCCTTCGAATCGCAGATCGCGGCGCTCGGCAAGAACACCACGCTGCTGGTCGACACCTACAACATCGAAGAAGCCGTGAAAACCGCCGTCGACGTGGCCGGACCGGAACTGGGCGGCGTGCGCATCGATTCGGGCGACCTCGCGTCCCTCGCGCAGCGCGTACGCAACCAGCTGGACGCACTCGGCGCCACCAACACGAAGATCACCGTCACCAACGACCTCGATGAATACGCGCTGGCCGCACTGCAGACCGCACCGGTCGACTCCTACGGCGTGGGCACCATGCTCGTCACCGGCTCGGGCGCCCCGACCTGCGCGATGGTCTACAAGCTCACCGAACGCGAGAACTCCGCCGGCGAAATGCAGCCGGTCGCCAAGAAGTCGAAGGACAAGGCCACCGTTCCGGGCCGCAAGCTCGCCTTCCGCTCCTACGAATACTCGCTGGCCGACTGCGAACACGTCATCTCCGGCTCCGAAGACAAGCTCGCCGCATACCAGCCGGAAGACGGCTGGAAGGACCTGCTCGTCGACTACGTCACCAATGGTGAGAACCACAGCGAATACCAGGGCCACGACGCGATCGTCAACGCGCACAACTACCGCGCGCAGGCGCTCGCCGAACTGCCGATCGGCGCGCAGAGCCTGATGAAGGGCGATCCGGTCATCCCGACCGAAGTCACCGTGCTGTGACGTCCGTCATGGCGTGAACCGCCCTGTACAGCGCAAAAGACATAACAAAAACCGACGCCCGGTGAATCACCGGCGTCGGTTTTTGCATAACATACGACGTTGCGCCGCACTCGGTCGCCGCACCCAGCCGCCATATTCAATCGCCACGTTCAGCCACCGCAACCGGCGGCATGAATCGGCAACATGGTCGAACGGCAATCAGAACGAGCTGTTCATCATCTCGTCATAGATGCGCTTGCAATCCGGGCACACCGGGTAATGCGTGGGGTCACGCTTCGGCACCCACACCTTGCCGCACAACGCCACAACCGGACGACCCGTCATCTTCGATTCGGCGATACGGTCACGCGACACATAATGCGCGAAACGGTCGGCATCGCCATTGCCACCGTCATCAAGCTTCGTTTCCTCTTCAGGACGTTCCAGAACGGCGGTACCGGTACCCGCATCCGGGTTGGACAGCGGCGAAACCGGATCGTCGGATCCGAACAGGCCATCGAAAATCGCAAATGCCATAATTAAGACTCCTCACACAAGCCGCAATCGCGGCCCCACTGCCTTCCATCATAGCCGAGCCGCATTGCGCCGCCACCCGTATGCACGAACCGCGCCAACACGGGCATACGCCGATGTTGCGCACGTTCTCAACCAATCGCGGTACGCTTAAGGTTATGACAATTGCAGTTTGCCCCGGGTCGTACGACCCAGTGACCGCCGGCCACCTGGACGTCATCGAGCGCTGCGCGCGCTTTTTCGACGAAGTGCATGTGGTGGTGGCCGTAAACGCGGCGAAGACGCCGATGTTCTCCGAAGAAACCCGTGTTGAGATCATCCGCCAGGCGCTCGCCAAGCGCGGTTGCACCAATGTGAAGGTGGCGTCGACCACCGGCCTGATCACCGACTATTGCACGAAAATCGGTGCGACGGTCATCGTCAAAGGACTTCGGCAGAACGGCGATTACGAGGCTGAGCTGGGCATGGCACTGGTCAACCGCAAACTCGCCGGAGTGGAAACGCTGTTTCTGCCTGCGGCCCCGGACCTGGAGCACATCTCCAGCTCCATCGTCAAGGACGTGGCACGGCACGGAGGCGATGTGACGGGCATGGTGCCCGATTGCGTGATTCCGCTGCTTGGCGAGGCGCTCAAGAATGAAAAGAGAGCATGATGAGTGAAGAGACCAACGATTTCAAGCCGCTTGCTGACGCCGATGACGCCACGTCGCAGCAGCCGGTCGCGGCGGCGGCCGATTATCCGGCTACCGGCGCTGTTGCCGGTACCGCAGCGACCAACAACTCCGCAACCGGCAATGCCGCCGATCGTGCTACGGATGAGCCGGCAAAGCCCGCGAAATCGTCGAAACCGTCGATTTCCATGTCGGACCTGCCCGACCTTCGTGCCACGTTCGATCCCGATGCGCCACTCGACGACAGTTCGGATCGCAGCCGCGACGAATTCACCACCGTCTACGACATCATCGACAGCATCGAAGAGGAATTGGACGAGGCCAAGCCGATTCTGTTCGCGCCGAGCTCGGTGCGCGTGGACCGCGAATCGTTCACCGGCAAGCTCGACAAACTCAAGAAGATGCTGCCAGTGCAGCTGGAACGCGCCTCCGCGCTGATGCGCGAATCGGAACGCCGTCTGGAAAGCGCGCAAACGCAAGCCAACGTGATCATCGCATCCGCGCAGTCGCGTGCCGCCGACACCGTACGCGAAGCCAACGAGCAGGCGCAGTTCCTTGCCGGGCAGGAGAACGTGACGGAACTCGCCAGGCAGAAGGCGCGCGGCATTCTCGACCAGGCGCAAGCCAAGGCCGACAAGCTCACGCAGAACGCCGACAAATACTGCATCACCATGATGGAATCGTTGCAACAGCAGGTCGACAAGATCGGCACCGGCGTGCAGGCGGGCCTGAACGTGCTGTACGATCGCCAACGCGAAGCCGGCGCGCATCTGGACCATCTCGATGCGGACGATTATCCGGAAAACTGAACAAGACGCGTAACACGCGTGGAACGCATAGCAAGAAAGAGCGAAAGACTGAACTATGGCACGTACTGAAGATTCCCCATGGGCCGTTTCCGTGGCGCAGGTGGCCTCGCGTCCGGGGCAAAGCAAGGAGATCGACGCCACTTTCCCCGCGCCGAGCGGCATCGGCGATGAAATCGTCGGCGTGGACGAAGGCGCGGATGTGAGCGTGGTCGGCTCGTTCGATTCGATCGTCGACGGTCTGATTCTGAACGCGCGTATCAGCGCTCCCGTGCATGCCGAATGCACGCGCTGCCTGAAGCCGATCCAGCGCGATTGGACGGTGAACGTCACCTCCTTCTTCCCGTATGAAGACAAGTCCGCCGCCGGCAAGGGCGGAAAGGCCGGCAAGAACGGCAAGGAAGAGGAAGTGGACATCATCGCCGGCGAGGACGAGGCGGAAGACACGTACCCGCTGCTCGACGGCGGCGCATGGGCCGACCTCGAGGCGCTGCTGCGCGACACGCTGGTCGAGGAACTGCCGCTGCAGCCGTTGTGCAAGCCGGATTGCAAGGGCCTGTGCTCGCAGTGCGGCATCGACCTCAACGAGAACCCCGACCATCAGCATGACATGACCGACATTCGTTTCGCCGCGCTGGAAGGGCTGAAAGCCAAGCTGGAAGGCAAGGAATAAGCCGTTCGGATGGGATGGTCCATCGTTTGTACGGAGCTCACGTTAAGATACTGAACGCTTAAGCTCAATCGTTCGAACGAAATAGAGGAAACACAATGGCACTGCCTAAGTACAAGACCTCGCGCGCGAATACCCATTCTCGCCGCGCAAACTGGAAGGCCAAGGCCGCCCAGACCGTTACCTGCCCGAACTGCGGCGCTCCGACGCTGCCGCACATGGCATGCCCGAGCTGCGGTTCCTTCCGCGGCCGCGTGTACCGCGAGGCTGTCCGCTCCATCCACACCAAGTGAGTGGTTGCCGGATAACGGTATAAAGCATCGAAACCCTGCCATCGACGGGTGGCAGGGTTTCTTTTATTATTATCAAGTGATACGGCGATTGCATTGCGATTTATTTCCTCATGCAATCGGCGTACAGCACACGTTGCTTGCGTAGCAAAACCGCCAGATCAGCTGGCGTCTTGCCATGTGCGCAACGGCCACAACCACAGACCGCGGCAGGCTCGGCCCGCCGCATGAACGGTAAGGAACATCCATGGCCAAAGAGACCAATCAGGACAACGCGCAGGACAACACCCAAACCGAAAACGGCAACAATACCAACGCCGGCCGCATCGGCACCTCCATCACCCCCGAAGGCGAGATGACCGCCAATGTGTTGCTCGAGGCGCTCGGCACCACAATCGAACCGGACCTGCTCGTCGAAGCGCTCACCCACCGCTCGTTCTCACACGAGCATGAGGGGGCCAAGAACTACGAACGCCTCGAATTCCTCGGTGATGCGGTGCTCGAACTGGTCTCCACGGAAACGCTGTACAAGGTGCATCCCGACATGAACGAAGGCCAGCTGGCCAAAATGCGTGCGAAGGCGGTTTCCGAGGAATCCCTGAGCAAAATCGCCCGTGAAAAACTGCACGTCGGCCCGTACATTCTGCTCGGCCACGGCGAGGCGGAACAGGGCGGCGCGGACAAAAGCTCGATTCTGTGCGACATCGTCGAATCGCTGATCGGCGCGACGTTCATCCAGCACGGCATCGACGAGGCGCGCCGCGTGGTGCATCATCTCGTCGACGATACGCTGGCGGAGGTCGCCACCGAAGGTCCGGCGCTCGATTGGAAGACGTCGCTGACCGTCAAGGCGCATGAGATGGGTCTGCCCGACCCGCACTACCAGACGTCGGTCGCCGGACCGGAATACGCACTGGAGTTCACCGCGCGCGCGATTCTCGGCGATGGCGGCGAAGTCATCGGCGTCGGTACCGGCAGCAGCAAACGCAAGGCGCAGCTGGCGGCCGCGGAAATGGGCTGGAAGGCGCTTGACAGTCGCAAGGGCGAAATGGGCGGCAAGCAGAACGGGAAGACGCATAAGTCGCACCACAGGTCACACCGCAAGTCCAACGGTGGCACGCAGGATGCAGCGCAGGGCAAGTAACCGCGCAAACGGTAACGCAAGCGGCGGCACGGCCGGCGTCACGAAACAGCATTACAAGGCAGCGTCGCAATCGCAAAAAATATGGTCCATATCACCATGGCGCGTAACGCGCCAGAATATGGGCCTTTCCGGCGAACCAAGCTGTCAGCCGTTAGCATAGACTCATTATCAGAGAGGAATGCGGCTGCAATCCGCCACAAGCGGTTGCATAGCATTCCGTTTAAGGGGTAAAACGGCGCATGAACGACGCGACCGCGGCCCCTTACGAGGAAATTTTCCACGAACGAGCATGAGAGGGAACATGGTGTTACCTACGCCTCTGCAGGCATTCAGCGGCATGCCAAAGGCATCCGCTACCACTGAAAAGCAGACCATTGTCGACGGCGAAAAGATGACCGGCGCCGAAGCGCTGGTTCGTTCGCTGGAGGATCTGGGCGTCAAGGACGTCTTCGGCGTTCCGGGCGGTGCGATTCTGCCCGTCTACGATTCCATCAAGGACGATACGAAGTTCCGCTTCGTGCTGATGCGTCACGAGCAGGCCGCCGGACATGCGGCAGAAGGCTACGCGCTGACCACCGGACAGGTGGGCGTGTGCATCGTCACTTCCGGTCCGGGCGCGACGAACATGATCACCCCGATCGCCGACGCGAACATGGATTCCATTCCTATGGTCGTCATCACCGGCCAGGTCGGCGTGAACGCCATCGGCACGGACGCTTTCCAGGAAGCCGATATCGTCGGCGCCACCTATCCGGTGGTCAAGCATTCGTACCTCGTCACCCGCGCGCAGGACATTCCGCGCGTGCTGGCCGAGGCGCATTACATCGCACGTTCCGGTCGTCCGGGACCGGTGGTGGTGGACGTCACCAAGACCGCGCAGACCGGCGAAATGTATTATTCCTGGCCGCAGCGCATGATTCTGCCGGGATACAATCCGACTACCAAGGCGCACGGTCGTGTGCTGTCCGACGCGGCGAAGCTGTTCGAGCAGTCGTATCGTCCGGTGCTGTACGTCGGCGGCGGCGCGGTGCGTTCCGACGCGGGCGAGCTGGTCAAGGAGCTGGCGGAAGTGACCGGCGCTCCGATCGTCACCACCCTGCCGGCGCGCGGCATTGTGCCCGATTCCGATCCGAAGGTGCTTGGCATGCTCGGCATGCACGGCACAATCGCGGCAACGGGCGCTGTACAGCGTTGCGATTTGCTGGTTGCGATCGGCGCACGTTTCGACGATCGCGTCACCGGCAAGCTCGACGCGTTCGCTCCGGGCGCACGCGTGATCCATATCGACATCGATCCGGCGGAAATCGGCAAGAACCGTCAGCCGGACGTGCCGATCGTCGGCGATGTGGCCACTGTGCTCAAGGACCTCATCCCGGAGATCAAGCGCGAGCAGGCCGTGCACGGCAAGCCCGACACCAGCCACTGGTGGAACGTCATCAACAAGTGGGTCGAGGATTATCCGATTACATGGGACGAACCGACCGACGGCAGCCTCGCCCCGCAGTGGGTCGTCAAGCAGCTGTCCGACATGGCCGATCCGGACACCATCTGGGTTTCCGGCGTGGGCCAGCATCAGATGTGGGCCACCCAGATCATCGAATTCAACAAGCCCCACTCCTGGCTGTCCTCCGGCGGCCTGGGCACGATGGGC
>OBYO01000701.1_pt1 | contig 11275 bp, 9 predicted proteins | sample 1476771 | NCBI WGS metagenome assembly OBYO01 (sample SAMEA2580202, study PRJEB22360) | human gut metagenome | biome: human gut; feature: human-associated habitat; material: faeces | place: Denmark | collected 2008/2010 | reverse complement strand
CTGCCATAAGTCGGCGGGCTGCGCAGCCACTTTTGTCGCCGCGACAACCGCTGTAGTTTAACGAATAACCACACCAGATAACATATAACCGGAAGGGTTATCAGCAGAACGGGAAGGCCCACGGCGGCAATCCGTTAGTTGCCCCGCAGCAGACGCATCATGTCTTCTTGCTTCTCGTCTTCTTCCTCTTCTTCGTCATCGTCATAAGAGAGGCCGAGTTTCTGCATCAACTCATCAATACGATCCAGTTTAGCATCCACCCAGGATTGCTCTTCGGCGCTCAGGGTTTCGCCTGCTTCCAGACGTTCCAGCAGCGCATCCAGACGCTCATCCGTTTCCAGTAATTCCAACTCCGCCTGCGGTGAAAGCATAGGTTTCTCACTCTTCGGTTTGTGCTGTTTGGTGACTTTTTCAGTCACGCCCAATGGAATAGGGGTTTTACTGCCAATACGTGGATCTTTTGGTGCGTTCTGGCCTTTGCTGCCTGACGTGGTGTTTCCGCCCGCTGCGCGGCTGCCCGGCGCATGACCACGACGTTTTTTCTGACGCTTGCGATCACGAGCTTCCTGATCCAGCTCCTCGCGTGTTTTTCGACGCGCTTTTGCATGACCTTTGCTGCGTGAGTTTGAAGATGATGGTTTCATAATGGTTCGTCTTTTAGCCGTTTTATTCAGTATAGATTTGCGGCGGAATCTAACAGAAAGCAAGCAAAGAAAAAAGGCGACAGATTACTCTGTCGCCTTTTTTCCTGACTCATAACCCTTAACGGGTCTTACAATCCTTGCAGGCCGCCAACACACCCTGTTTTTCCTTTAGCCGGAACAATCCGTGTTGATTCCATTTCCGTTTAATTACGTCTCCGGACGTTTGTCTTCCTGACAATCCTCTGTCTTCGCCTCCTGGCGCTCCTGACCCTCATCCTGAGTCATTGTTCCTGTTAGCGTCCTCGCTCTATGGGTGCTACTTTACGCCTTTGCTTTAAACAAACAATCAACCGCCATCAGTATTTGCACATTTTCAGAGTTTTATATAAAAGCAATTCACTGATTTATATAGCTTATTTGACATGCATCGCAGAATTTTCTCTGCTATTTCGCATAAAGACTATCGGCAATGTCTCACAAAGCGTATGGCTTTTACTTACAACGCTCACGCCGAAAAATCCGCCTTTTATTATGGTTCAGGTATAATCGCCACAAAGCTTTGACTGACGGAGACGACCGCTTTGACTAATTTGAATTATCAACAGACGCATTTTGTGATGAGTGCGCCTGATATTCGCCACCTACCTTCCGATACCGGAATTGAAGTGGCTTTTGCAGGCCGTTCCAACGCAGGTAAATCCAGCGCGCTGAACACGCTGACTAACCAGAAAAGCCTGGCTCGTACCTCAAAAACCCCAGGGCGCACCCAGCTTATCAACCTGTTTGAAGTGGCTGACGGCAAGCGTCTGGTTGACTTGCCTGGGTACGGTTATGCGGAAGTCCCGGAAGAGATGAAGCGCAAATGGCAGCGTGCGCTCGGCGAATACCTCGAAAAACGTCAGAGCCTGCAAGGTCTGGTGGTGCTAATGGATATTCGCCATCCGCTGAAAGATTTGGATCAGCAGATGATTGAGTGGGCGGTAGACAGCAATATCGCCGTTCTGGTGCTGCTGACCAAAGCGGACAAACTGGCAAGCGGCGCACGTAAAGCGCAATTGAATATGGTGCGTGAAGCTGTACTGGCGTTTAACGGTGATGTGCAGGTTGAAACGTTTTCTTCGTTGAAGAAACAAGGCGTGGACAAGCTGCGGCAGAAACTGGATACCTGGTTTAGCGAGATGCAGCCTGTAGAAGAAACGCAGGACGGCGAATAATTTTCTTGCCTTAATGCTTGTGCCGGATGTGGCGTATCCGGCCCGTAAATTCAATAGATTACAATTCTACCGTTGGCCTGATAAACATAGCGCATCAGGCATTACGGATCTTTTCTTTCGCCCAATAAAAAACGCCCCAGTCATTACTGACTGGGGCGGCTAAAATATTCAGCCAAATCCGATTACGTGAAGTAAAAGGTCTGAAAGATAGAACATCTTACCTCTGTACCCTACGCGACTAACTTTACTCTTTTTTGTTCAGTTCAGAAAGCACTTTTTGTAATTTTTTTTCAGTTGTTGCATAGGAATTTCTAATAGCCATCACAAAACGTGACAGCTTATGTTGCTTACTTACGAAAAAAGGGCATGTTCAGGCGAATCTTAGTGCGCCTGATCCCAGTTTTCGCCACTCCCCACTTCCACCAGCAACGGCACATCCAGACGGGTACAGTTTTCCATCAGTTGATGAATCTGCTTCGCGACGGCATCAACATCATCTTTATGAACTTCAAATACCAGTTCATCGTGTACCTGCATGATCATACGTACACGCGGTTGCTCAGCCTGTAACCACGCATCAACGGCAATCATCGCCCGTTTGATAATGTCGGCGGCGGTTCCCTGCATTGGCGCGTTAATGGCTGCACGTTCAGCCGCTGCACGACGAGCACCATTGCTGGATTTGATATCCGGCAGATACAGACGGCGTCCGTCCAGCGTTTCAACGTAGCCCTGCTCTTTCGCCTGAGCACGGGTGCGTTCCATATACTCCAGCACGCCAGGGTAGCGTTCGAAGTAAAGGTCCATGTACTTCTGCGCTTCTTTACGTGGAATGTTCAATTGCCGCGCCAGACCGAAAGCACTCATGCCATAAATCAGACCAAAGTTGATCGCTTTCGCGCTACGGCGTTGCTCGCTGGTGACGGTTTCCAGTGGCAAACTAAACACTTCTGCCGCCGTTGCCCGGTGGATATCTTTTCCTTCCGCGAATGCGGTCAGCAAGCCTTTGTCACGCGAAAGATGCGCCATAATGCGCAGTTCAATCTGCGAGTAGTCCGCTGAGACAATCACATAATCCTCTGGCGCAATAAACGCCTGGCGGATACGACGACCTTCTTCGTTACGCACCGGAATGTTTTGCAGGTTAGGATCGGTTGACGATAAACGTCCCGTTGCAGTTACTGCCTGGTGATAAGAGGTATGCACACGCCCGGTTTTCGGGTTGATCATCAGCGGCAGCTTGTCGGTGTAGGTCGATTTCAGCTTCGCCAGACCACGATACTCCAGAATCACTTTTGGCAACGGATAGTCCAGCGCCAGTTCTTCCAGTACCTCTTCCGACGTTGACGGCGCGCCACCCGGCGTTTTCTTCAGCGGTTTAATACCCTGTTTTTCAAAGAGAATGGTTTGCAACTGCTTGGTGGAAGAAAGGTTAAATTCTTCACCTGCAATTTCATGCGCTTTCTTTTCCAGCTCAGCCAGACGCAAGGTGAGCTCTTCAGAATGATTGTGCAGCACTTTCGGATCGATCTTCACACCGTTACGTTCAATGCGTGAAAGCACCGGCACCAGCGGCATTTCGATATTCTCGAAGACGTTCAACGGCCCTTTGTGTTTTTGCAGATCTGGCCACATTTTCAGATGCAACTGCAAGGTGACATCAGCATCTTCGGCGGCGTAACGTCCGGCCTCTTCGAGGGCAATCTGGTTAAAGGTCAGTTGATTTTTGCCTTTACCCGCAATCTCTTCAAAAGTGATGGTTTTGTGCTTCAACCAACGTTCCGCGAGGCTGTCCATATCGTGACGCCCGGCAACGCTATTGAGAATGTAGGACTCCAGCATGGTATCAAACGCAATCCCACGCAGCTCAATGCCGTAATTCGCCAGAATACCGCGATCGTATTTCAGGTTTTGCCCGACCTTCAGCGCCTTTTCATCTTCCAGCAGCGGTTTTAGCAACTCGAGTGCACGCTCGCGAGAGATTTGATCGGGCGCGTCAAGATAATCATGAGCAACCGGAATATATGCCGCTACGCCTGGCTCGATAGCAAAAGAAAGCCCGACCAGGTTAGCAGAGATGTTATCAAGGCTGTCGGTTTCGGTATCAAATGCAAATACCGGCGCTTTTTCCAGCTTCGCAATCCACGCTTTCAGTGTTTCTTCATCAAGGATGGTGACGTAGTTGTCATAAGAAATCACCGTTGCCGTCACTTCTGGCGCTTCGTCTGCAACACTGGTTTCCTGCGGCTTCGCGGCTGGTTTTGCCCCTTTGGCCTGTAACCATTTGCCCGCTTCGACATCAGCAGTCCAGCGTTTGAACTCATACTTTTTGAACAGCCCCAACAACTCTTCCGCTGCCGGTTGCTGCACTTCCAGTTGTTCACAGGTCAGCTCCAGTTCAACGTCGGTTTTAATCGTCGCCAGCTGGTATGAGAGATAAGCAACTTCTTTGTTTTGCTCGAGCTTCGCTGCCATTGTTTTCGCGCCACGGAAGCTCAACCCAGCAATTTTTTCTGGCTCGGCATACAGCGTATCCAGCCCGCCAAGACCTTGCAGCAATGCCTGCGCGGTTTTTTCACCGACGCCCGGTACGCCAGGAATGTTATCGGAGGAGTCACCCATCAGCGCCAGGAAATCGATGATCAGTTCTGGCGGCACGCCGTACTTATTCACCACCTCTTCCGGTCCGAGGATGGTATTCGTCATGGTATTGATAAGCGTAATATTTGGCGTCACCAGCTGCGCCATATCTTTATCGCCAGTGCTGATCAGCACCGGACGCCCGGCTTTTTCGGCTTCGCGCGCCAGAGTACCGATAACGTCGTCCGCTTCTACGCCAGAAACCGCCAGCAGCGGCAGTCCCATCGCTTTAACCATCGCGTGCAGGGGTTCGATTTGTGCTCGCAGATCGTTCGGCATTGGCGGGCGATGTGATTTGTAATGTTCAAACAGTTCATCACGAAAGGTTTTTCCCTTGGCGTCAAAGACCACCGCTGCATGCGTCGGTTTATATTGCATGATCAGACTGCGCAGCATGTTGAGGACACCATACATCGCACCGGTCGGCTCGCCTGCGCTGTTAGTCAGCGGGGGAAACGCGTGATATGCGCGATAAAGATAAGATGAACCATCTACAAGGATAAGTGGATTTTGGGGGATCTGAACCATAATGTCCGTGCCTGTTTATCAGATTATGGGTAAAGGATGCCACAGACAGGATGAAAACATGAGTTTTTCACCGCTTTTCGTGAAAATCTTTTGTAGATCTTCTGGATCGCTCGCAAATCGTCATGTGGATAACTTTGTGCATAAATTATTTACATCGCTTTTAATTTATTATCATGCTTTTTACAGCATGATATTTGTCTTTGTTTTTCATGCAGTTAAAAATAAAGCCATCCCTAATAATTGAGATAATGGGATTTTTTCTAATGTGGATAGATATGAATTATTTTTCTCCTTAAGGATCATCCGTTATTTGGGTCGTTTTCTGCTAAAATCTGCGCCTTGCGCTTCTTTAGCGCACTGTCTATGGCTAACCTTTTGAATAAATTCATTATGACGAGAATACTCGCTGCGATAACCCTTTTGCTGAGTATCGTATTGACCATTTTGGTCACTATTTTTTGTTCCGTCCCGATCATCATTGCCGGGATTGTAAAACTATTGCTACCTGTGCCAGTCATTTGGCGAAAGGTTTCGCGTTTTTGTGATTTTATGATGTATTGCTGGTGTGAAGGTCTGGCGGTATTACTGCATCTGAACCCACACCTGCAATGGGAAGTTCACGGGCTGGAAGGGTTAAGTAAGAAGAACTGGTATCTGCTTATTTGTAACCACCGTAGTTGGGCAGATATTGTCGTACTGTGCGTGCTGTTTCGTAAGCACATTCCGATGAATAAATATTTCCTCAAGCAACAGCTGGCCTGGGTGCCATTTCTTGGCCTGGCGTGCTGGGCGCTGGATATGCCGTTTATGAAGCGTTATTCCCGCGCTTATTTATTACGTCATCCGGAGCGACGTGGTAAAGATGTTGAAACCACTCGGCGTTCTTGTGAAAAGTTTCGCCTGCATCCCACCACCATTGTCAATTTCGTTGAAGGCTCCCGTTTCACGCAAGAAAAACATCAGCAAACCCACTCCACTTTTCAAAACTTGTTGCCACCAAAGGCGGCAGGCATTGCGATGGCGCTAAATGTACTGGGTAAACAATTCGATAAACTGCTTAATGTTACGCTGTGTTATCCGGACAATAACCGTCAGCCGTTCTTCGATATGTTAAGCGGTAAACTGACGCGAATTGTCGTTCATGTGGATTTACAGCCTATTGCCGATGAGTTACATGGCGACTACATCAATGACAAAAGCTTTAAGCGCCATTTTCAGCAATGGCTGAACTCACTGTGGCAGGAAAAAGACCAACTTCTGACGTCGTTGATGTCATCACAGCGGCAGGACAAGTAAATTTTGCTCGCCTCTGAATGAGCAGAGGCGAGTGAGTATTTTAATGAACAAAACGTCCGGCACGAGACATAAATTCTTCTTCGCTCATCTCCTGTCCGTTAAAAACAACTTTACCCGGTGTATAACGCAGTTGCAGCGAGGCGGTATTGTTGTCAATCGTGATTAACTGAAACATCTGACCTAAGGTCATCATCCCGCTGATTTGTTTATCAGCCCGCTTTTGCGCTTTTTCCGCATCCATTCCTTCAGATAAATTAAGCTGTTTTGCGGTTTCTGTGACGACATTAAGCGGTAACTTCACATCAAAATTGAGCGATTTAATATCTTTGTTTGTGGATGATGAAGATTTGGCTGGGTCGGCAATACTGATATCCAGATTGGCATTTAGTTCGCCGAGTGCGTTCTTCCATTTTACCGGTTGTTTAATGGTCGGCTCACTTTTTTGTAATAACGGTAAATACTCTTTGAACAATGCAGCATTCACTTCTTGCAGAGCAACTTCATCGTTTGCTAACTCAGGGTGTGCAGCAAGCTGCTTCTGCATTGCAATGTTATACTGGATGATAAATTGGCGCACCGCTGAGGGATCAATAGATTCAGCAATCAATGACCACTCACCACTACCGAGTTGCTGATTCCCTTTTGTTAACTTATCAAGTTCGTAGGTCAGATTGACATTGATATAATCTTTGTCTTTAACGCGATCCAGCATGGTTTTTGCAACGAAAGCATCGATTTGGGCAACGTCTTCCCCGTGATTGATAATGTTAATCTGATTAAATTTCGACTCGCTTTCACCAACCGGAAATTTCTTTTCTTCTAATCGCGCCAGAGAATCAATGGTAAAACTTTTTGCCGTTACTTTGTTCATTGGTGATAATTGCAGAACAATATCTTCGACTTTGCCTTCAATATCCAGGTTAGACAATGAACTACCATCACCATTAAAAGTAAACTGGCCCTCACCAAAAGAAAACTTTCCATACTCTGCAGGGGCAACATCTAATGTCGTAGAGAATGAGCCACCAAACGCGAATCGCAATGTCGCTTCCACGGGCGATTTATTTTTCGCGGCGATAAATAGCGGTTGTGTCAGTTCATTATTCACTAAGTTCACTTTTGCCGCTGCCAGTGCTGGGATGACATTACCATGCATTAACATTGTGATGGGCAACGGACCGTGCTCAACATCCACATCAAATACAACTTTCTGGCCTGGCTTGATATTGAGATCGGGTGCACCGTTATCGAATGTCATTTGCATTTGAAAACGGGAATTAAAAAAGCCTTTGTCAAAGTTTTTATAACTTAACGTCATATCGTAGGCATGTTCACCTTTCTTTTTCGCATCGTTAAAATCTTTAATAAACTTTTCGATACCAGGCTGAATTTGCGTACCTGTGTACCATGTGCCACCACCCCAGATTACGGCTAACGCAACAATAACACCTGTAGCTGACTTACGTATCATATAAATATTCCCTGATAAAACAGCAAAACTTTGAATATCCACTTATGCTGAAATAATGTCCAGCGGCAGGATGCATTATCAGAATGTATTTATATTTATTAAATAATAAAAAAAGCCCGTGAATATTCACGGGCCTTATGTAATTTACATTGAATTATTTTTTCTCGGACAGATATTTCACTGTATCAGCATACTGCTGAACAAAAACATCCATATTGCTGGTATCCATACCCTGCGGATTCAGCTGATATTTACCGTTAACAAACATCGCCGGAACGCCACGCAATTGCACGTCAGCTGCAGCTTTTTCCTGCTGAGCGACCAGAGATTTGACCACGAAGCTGTTCCACGCCGCGTCGTACTCTTCACCTTTAATACCTGCGTTGATAAATACATCGCGGATATCAGATGCTGAACGAATGGTCTGGGTTTTCTGTACGCCTTCAAACAGCGGAACAGTGACTTTGTCTTCCACGCCCAGCGCCATCGCCACAGCCCATGCCTGAGTCAGATCTTTGCCCAGGTCACCACCCATGAAGTTGACGTGGTATTTAGTCATCTTCACGCCTTCCGGCAGTTTTTTCTTCACATTATCAGAAATATGCAGAACTTCTTCAAACTGATAGCAGTGCGGACAGAAGAAAGAGAAAAACTCCAGCACTTGCGGCGCGCCAGCTACCGGTTTTTCCAGGGTAGTGTACTGTTTACCATCTTCATACTGCGCCGCCGATGCGCTAAACGCTAAAACTAAACCAGCCAGCGCCAGCCAAATCTTTTTCATGATCTACTCTCTCCGATTAATACATAGGTGTTAATTGTAAAGGGGGTTCTTGTAGAACTTTTGCCTGTTCTATAAAAGTCGCCGTTTGTCGCAGCCAGTAATCTTCCCCGGTTAACCACGGGAAATTTTTCGGGAACGCGGGATCAGCCCAACGCCGCATTAGCCAGGCAAGATAATAAACCAAACGCATGGCGCGTAAAGGTTCAATCAGTCCGATTTCAGCGGTGTCGAACTCGCTAAATTCTTCATAAGCTTCAATAATAGTTTCCAGTTGCATCCGCTGCTCGGCTTTATCGCCATTGAGCAACATCCACAAATCCTGAATAGCTGGACCATTACGTGCATCATCCAGATCAACAAACATTGGACCATCGCGCCAGAGAATATTCCCGGCGTGGCAGTCTCCATGTAGCCGCAGACCGGTGAAATCTTCCCGCCAGTGCGCTGTAACGGCGGCGATCAGCTCATCTGTCGCTTTCAGGAATGCCGCTTTCAACCCGGAAGGTATCAGTGTAGCGTCCTCAAACAGCTTGCGTGGCTCAATGAGATATTCATTCAGACCGATGGTCGGGCGATGGATAAAAAGCTGTTTGCGCCCCGTCTGGTGCATACGCCCTAAATAACGCCCAACCGCTTCCATCTGATCGATATTATCAGCTTCGAACTGGCGACCACCGACGCTTGGAAAAACAGCGAAATAAAATCCCTGATGATTCAATAAAGTCTGACCGTTAAAGGCCACAGGTGCTGCGACCGGAACTTCATCATTTACCAACTGCAACGCAAATTGATGTTCTTCGAGGATTTGATCGGCTGTCCAACGTTCAGGGCGATAAAATTTGACGACAAAACGTCGACGATCTTCGTCCTGAAATTGATAGACACGGTTTTCATAGCTGTTAAGCGGGGTAAGACCGGAATCCACCCGGATCCCTTGCTCAAATAGAGCATCCATGATGGTATCCGGGTGTAGTGTCTGGAAAGTAAAAGCGCTGTTGTTCATCCCATCATCCGGAAAACATTACGAATGATGAAGGATATCATTTCACGATGATTTTGGTGGCACCGCTTACAAGCTTTTACTCTTTAATTACGCCGCGAGCGCGTAACAGCGCCGTTTTGAAGTCTTCTTCATAATCTTTCTGCAAACCCGGGATCACCGCATCTTTCGCGGAATCACGCATTTTCAGGTGATAGATCAGAATGTCATCCGTCAAATCCGCCAGTTCGCCGTCAAAACCTGACTCTTTCGCCAGTTTCTGCAAAAATTGCAACAGGTTAAGGTCTGGCTCTTTTTGCCAGGCTGGCTGGAGGAGTTCAATAACTTCATTCAGACGTTTACATTTCATAGTAATGCTCCTTACTCTTGAGACAGACACGTTAGCAGGGTCAATCCCACAATAAAAGAGGCGATATCGGTGAATCTGATGACGACGATAACAGGCGTTGTGCTGGCAGGCGGTAAAGCCAGACGAATGGGCGGCGTAGATAAAGGATTGCTTGAATTAAACGGCAAACCATTATGGCAACATGTCGCTGACGCGCTTATGACGCAGCTCTCTCACGTCGTGGTTAATGCCAATCGCCATCAGGAAATCTATCAGGCAAGCGGTCTGAAAGTGATTGAAGATTCACTGGCGGATTACCCAGGCCCTCTGGCAGGAATGCTTTCAGTAATGCAGCAGGAAGCAGGCGAGTGGTTTTTGTTTTGTCCGTGCGATACTCCTTATATTCCCGAGGATTTAGCAGCCCGGCTTAATCATCAGCGCAAAGATGCGCCTGTCGTGTGGGTCCACGACGGTGAACGCGATCACCCGACTATTGCTCTGGTAAACCGCGCAATTGAGCCTTTATTACTGGAATATCTGCAAGCAGGAGAACGCCGGGTAATGGCATTTATGCGTCTGGCTGGCGGTCATGCGGTTGATTTCAGCGATAATAAAGATGCATTTATTAACGTGAATACGCCAGAGGAGCTTGCCCGATGGCAGGAAAAACGATGATACCGTTACTCGCCTTTGCCGCGTGGAGTGGTACCGGAAAAACTACGCTTTTGAAACAACTGATCCCGGCATTATGCGCCAGAGGGATCCGTCCAGGGCTGATTAAGCATACGCACCATGATATGGATGTTGATAAGCCAGGCAAAGATAGCTATGAGCTGCGCAAGGCTGGCGCGGCACAAACCATCGTTGCCAGCCAGCAACGATGGGCCTTGATGACGGAAACACCAGACGAAGAAGAGCTGGATCTACAGTTTCTCGCAAGTCGAATGGATACCTCAAAGCTGGATTTGATTCTGGTCGAAGGGTTTAAGCATGAAGAGATCGCAAAGATTGTGCTGTTTCGCGATGGAGCCGGACATCGACCTGAAGAATTAGTGATAGACAGGCATGTTATTGCTGTAGCCAGTGATGTGCCGCTTAATCTTGATGTCGCATTACTGGATATCAATGATGTTGAGGGGCTGGCTGATTTTGTGGTGGAGTGGATGCAAAAGCAGAACGGATAAGCAAGAGTAGGCTGGATAAGACGCGCCAGCGTCGCATCCGGCATTTTTTTCTGCGCCAATGCAAAAAGGCCATCCTGACGGATGGCCTTCTGCTTAATTTGATGCCTGGCAGTTCCCTACTCTCGCATGGGGAGACCCCACACTACCATCGGCGCTACGGCGTTTCACTTCTGAGTTCGGCATGGGGTC
>OBYO01000697.1_pt1 | contig 11382 bp, 8 predicted proteins | sample 1476771 | NCBI WGS metagenome assembly OBYO01 (sample SAMEA2580202, study PRJEB22360) | human gut metagenome | biome: human gut; feature: human-associated habitat; material: faeces | place: Denmark | collected 2008/2010 | reverse complement strand
AGGATCGACGGGGGGCGGCGGGGGCGCGGGAGCCTGGCCTCGTCGGCCCGCGTCCTGTGCGGTTCGGACCGTCCGCGCGCGTACGCGCCCGTCACGCCCTGTTCGCGCATGATGTTGCCGATGCGTCTCCTGGACGCGGTGACGCCCTTCCTTTCCAGGGCGGCCTTGAACTTCCTGGCGCCGTGGCGTTCGCGGCCGTCGCGCCGGACCGCGCGCACGTCGCCGGCGATCGGATCCGCACGCTCCGTCCCGGGATGCCCGGTCATCCAGTAACAGGTGGAGCGGGGAACGCCCGGTATCCCGCATCGCGCCGATATCGGGTAGCGGGCGGCGTTGGCCCGTATCACGCCTGCCTTCGTGCGAATACCGGCGCCGCTTGTTCTGAAACGTCCACCTCCATCTCCAACCGCCTGTTGCGCCTCCCCGGCTCGACCGGCTCGTTCCGCCCGGGCGTGCGGTTGTCCGCGGCCCGGGTGGAGCCGCTGTCGCGGATGCCCTGTACCCGGCGCCGCGGGGTCGATCGCGCGATGTCGTGCCCGGCCCTGATCTCCCGGGAGGGCTTGCCGCTCTCGCACGACTGCACGATCTGCCGTTTGAACGCCTCGCCGTGGTGGCGGGGATGTTTCGGGCCGGCCATCGTCGGCCTCCAATCCCATGCCATTCGTCCCTCATCGGAATGTCTAATACATTGTAGCCAATCCAATCTATGCGGAATGTCGAGTCATACTAATTTCGTACATAAAACAAAACGCGTGTGCGTCCGGGCGGAAACCATCCGGACGCGCACGCGTTTTATTTTGAATTATTGCGATGAGGTCAGTTGCGGGTCAGCACTTCGGCCAGGGCCTGGATGACCGGCTGCGGCATGTGGGACTGGTATTTGGTCTGCGCGCCAACGCCGTGCAGATCCTCCAGCGTGCTCAGTGCCGGCAGCGCATCCTTGCCCAGCTCGCGGATCGCGCGGTATGCGTGCTCCTTGGTCATGTACAGCATCTGCGCATCCTTCAGCACGGCGAACGCGTCGGCTTCAACCGGATCGTCCGCAACGGCAAGACCGTCGGCGAAATCGATGGCGATTGCGGCGCTCGTCGGCACGTCACGCAGCGTGACGGTCAGGCTCAGCGTCTCCGCATCGTACGCGACTTCCGGAGCGGCGGCAGAGCCGTCGACGGTCGCACGAACGGCGCGCATCGCTTCCGGAGCGACGCCACGGAACGTGACCGTCCAATCGCGGGAGCTCGGAATGACGTCCGTCGCGCCTTCCGCAGGAGCGATCGAGAACTGTGCGGAATCGCCCTCAAAACGCAGCGCCATTTCGGTGGATGCCCAACGATCCTTGCTCTGTGCTGCGCCGTCATCCTCCCACAGCGTGAAGCTGTTTTCGGCACCCGGGAACACCAATACCTGCAGTGCGCGCGGGTTGGCCACGGAGTTGAGCGCCTCACCCTTGGCGGGCATCTGCAGCGGCACGATCGCGCCGGGCTTAGCGAACACCGGCATGCGGTCGAGATCGCGCCAAGCCTCCAGACGGCGGCCTTCGGCCGGACGAGACGTGTAATGGCGACCGTCGAAGAAATCGAACCATTCGCCCTGCGGCAGCCACACATCGGCCTTCGCACGCTGCACGGAACGCTCGGCGGGATCGACGATCGGCGCGACCAGCAGCTCGGTGCCGAAACGGAATTCGTCGGTGAGCTTGTATGCGGCTTCGATTTCCGGATAATCCCAGTACAACGGCTGCACGAGCGGCTCGTTGTCGAATGCGGCACGACGGTTCATCGTGTACAGGTACGGAATCATCGCATGGCGCAGGCGCAGCGCGGACGTCATCGCACGTTCCGCATCGCCATGGAAATTCCACGGCTCCTTGCCGTTGAACGGCGAATCGGTGGAGTGCAGACGGTTGATCGGGCTGAACGCGCCCAGCTGGTACCAGCGGACCTCCAGCTCCTCGTCACGGTAACCGAACATGTGGCCGCCGATGTCGTGGCTCCACCAGCCATACCCGATGTTGGAAGCGGTGGCGGTGAACTGCGGCTGGAAGGCGAGCGATTCCCAGGTCACGATCGTGTCTCCGGAGAAGCCGACCGGGTAGCGGTGGGAGCCGGGGCCGGCGTACCGGGAGAAGGTGAGCGGCCAGTTGCCACCGCGCCCTGAGTCGAGGTAGTGCATGTGGTTGAGCATCCACAGCGGGTCGAGACCCTTCTGGCGGGTCACGCCGCCCTGCTGCCAGTCCAGCCACCAGAAGTCGACACCTTCGGCCTCCATGCGGTGGTGCATGTCGAAATAGGCGTCCACGAAGTCCGGGTTGGTGAGGTCGAATTCCACGTTCTCCTCGGTGGCCGGGTCGATGCCGACGCGCTTGGCGACTTCGGGGTAGGCGTCCTCGAACGCGCGCACGCCGTCGCGCGGGTGGACGTTCAGTGTGGTGCGCAGGCCGCGCCGGTGCAGGTCGGCGAGGAAGGCCGGCGGGTCGGGGAACAGTTCGCGATTCCACGAGTAGCCGGTCCAGCCGGAACCGTACTTCGGGTCCACGTCGTCCACGCGATGCCAGTCCATGTCGATCACGGAGGTGGTGAACGGGATGCCCTCGCGCTTGAAGCGGTCCATCAGGGCCAGATAGCCGTCCTGCGTGTACCGGTAGTAGCGGCTCCACCAGTTGCCCATGGCGAAGCGCGGCAGGAGCGGCGTGGGGCCGGTCAGGCGATAGAAGTCGCGTACGGCCTCGATGTAGCGGTGGCCATAGCCGAAGAAGTACAAGTCCGTTTCGGCGGTGGCGCGCGGGGATACCCAGGTGCCGAACGGGTTCGCCTTGCCGTTCACCGTGTCGGTTTCGATGATGATGTTGGCGGCGGAATCGTCGATGACGGCCCAGCCATCGCGCGAGATCACGCCGTTGTCAAGCTCGATGGCGCCGTCCGCCTCGTCCAGCGTGCGGGCGGTGCCTTTGAGGTTGCCGCGCTGGGCGTCGCCGTAATGCCAGGTGTTGAACTGGGTGTCGGCCACGCCTTTGACGACCACGCTCAGGCCTTCCTTGCTGAACGGCTGCTGGTCGTAGACGATGGTCAGGGCCGCGGTGTCGATGATGACGCGGCCGTCACGCTCGGTGACGCGGCGTTCGACTGGGCTACCGAAATCGCGGTTCAGGACGGTCTGGGTCGGGCGGTTCTCGAATACGCCGGAATCGGACCATTCGAATCGCACGAGCGAATCGGTGATGAGTCCGATGCGCCAGTGCTCGCCGGACACCACATTGTCGGCGCGCATGGCCGGCGTGGCGTCGAGGCGGAAGTCCTGCGGATCGGGCGAGGTCGGAGACGACTGCTTGAGTTGTGGTGACTGTGCCATGGTTACCCCTTCTGTACGGTTATTCACGATGATACGAGTGATGCGGCCGCGGCTCCCCGGGACTGGTGGGAGACTGCGGCGCGGTTCGGATTCGGCCGAAACCGGCCGGGTTTACTTGCCAGAGCCGGTGGCGATGCCGGCGATGAACTGCTTCTGGAACACCAGGTAGACGATGACCACCGGGATGATGGTCACGGAGGTGGCGGCGAACAGTCCGCCGTAATCGGTGCCGTACTGGCCGGAGAACATCTTGAGGCCCACCGACAACAGCTGCTTGTCGTCATCGGTGATCATGAGGAACGGCCAGAGGTAGTCCTCCCAGTTCCACAGGAAGGTGAAGATGGCGAGCGCGGCGATGGAATTGCGGCTCATCGGCAGCACCACCTGGTGGAAGATGCGCCAGTCGCTGGCGCCGTCGAGGCGGACGGCGTGCGGGCGGAGCAGGGCATCCTCGGAGTTGTGGACGTTGAACAGCACGGGGGCGTTCTTGTTGCCCTTGAGCGAGAGCGGGGTCTTGACCCAGTAGTCGCTCCAAGCCACCTGCGAGATCTTGAAGGTGACGTTCGGGTGGATCTTCTCGTACTCGTGGAGCATGGAGATCACCGGGTCAGTGCTTTCGTCGCCCCAGGACCAGTAGCCCAGTTCGATGGGCTGGCCGTCGTTGACCAAGTGGTTGGGGTCGTAGGTGATGGTGTCGCCCATGACGGCCAGGCCCTTGTCGGCCTGGGTGTCGACGACGCCTGACGAACCGCTCGAACTGCAACCGGTTGCAAGTGCCATAATGCTCACGGTTGCAGTCAGCGCGGCGAGAGATTTCTTGATCTTCATTATCTCCCTTACTTCCTCGCAAGCTCTAAGTGAACACGGTTCAGTATACGGGTGTCGAACTAGTTCGACAACCCGGCTTTCTCAGCCATGCAAACCGTTACATTTGCAACCTGTTACATTCCAAAGCTATTGAGACCATATTGGTCTATATTTTCGGCGTGTCGCAATATCGCAACCCATTGCACTATGACTGTCGTAAAACGTACTGCAATGATTTACAATGAAGAGAAGTTTGTCACACCGTCAACTTTGAAAAACCGGGAGGGGCCATGAAAGCCAGCATCGAGGACGTCGCCAGGCAAGCAGGCGTCTCCACCGCCACGGTCTCCCGCGCGTTCTCCCGCCCTGACATGGTCTCCGCCAAAACGCGCGCCAAGGTGATGGAGGCCGCCCAACAACTCGACTTCTCGGTATCCCGCATGGCCGGCATCCTCAAATCGGGCCGCTCCCACCGCGTGGCGCTGCTGGTGGGCAGCAGCAAGCTCGACTGGTTCACCTCGCGCATCATCGAAGGCCTCAACGAAGTGCTGCGATCGGCCGGCTACGATCTGGTCATCCAACCGATCGGCGACGCGGGCGCGCGCGAGGAGTTCTTCGACGAACTGCCGGTGCGCGGCAACGCGGACGCGGTCATCGTCTCGTCGTTCGCCATCACCCCGGCCGAAATCAGGCGACTCAACACCACGCGGATCCCGCTCATCGGCATCAACACGGCCTCGCAGGGGTTCACCGCCTCCGTGGGCATCGACGACAAGGCCGGCATCCGGCTGATCGTGCGCCATCTGACCACGCTCGGCCACCGCAACCTGTTGTATTTGTACGAGACGTTCGATGCCACGATGGGCTTCAGCTCGCACAACCGCGTCACCGGATTCCTGGAGGCGTGCAGCGAACTGGACGGCGTGACCGGCCAGACGATGGACATGCAGGCCGGCGACGATCCGGTCGACGCCGCCCTCACCGCGCTGCTCGCGCGCGACGACGCCCCGACTGCCCTGTGCTTCCATCAGGATTCGCTGGCGATTCCGCTGTTCTTCCGCCTGCGCCAATGCGGCATGGCGATTCCGACCGACCTGTCCGTCACCGGATTCGACAACAGCACGTTCTCGGGCGAGGTGGGGCTGACCACCGTGCGCCAGAAGCCGTACGACATGGCCGTCGCCGCCGCGCGCAAGGCCCTGGACCTTATCGAGGGGCGCACCCTGGACCAGCCGCACGAGATCTTCCCCGTGCAACTGCTGGTACGCGACTCCACCGCCGCGCCGCGGGTGCGCGGCTGAGCGGGGCCGAATCAGTCGTTATTCGGGCCGCTGTTGTCGGACTGGGCTTTGCCGTTCCTGCGAGCTATCGCCATGAACGTGACGCCGACGATGACGGGCAGGAGGATGGCGGCGAGCGTTGCGGCGCGGCGGATGGCATCGGACGTTGCCTTTCCGGACTTGGCGTCGCCTGACTTGGCGGACGCTGCGGAATCGGCGGACTTGGCGGCGGTGTCATCGCCCTTATGCGGTGTTTCGCCGGTGAACCAGGCGGGATCGGACGGATCGTATTTCCGGGTGCCGGCCCAGTTTGCGGGCGTCGCGCCGGCGTATAGGGCGACGGCCGAGCCCTTGGCCACGGCGGCGGTGAAGGTGCCGGCCACGGCGTTGCGGAAGCCGATCATGCCGCGGATGGCGGTCCAGCGTTGCGCGCAGTGCCAGGTGCCGGCGGTTTCGATGCCGTCGGTCGGACAGGTCATGTCCGGCACGGAGGTGCGGGTGGCGCCGGGAGCGCCGTCGTCGACGCCGGCGTAGTAGTAGCCGGAGAAGATGTGCGGCTGGCCGTAATCGTAGGCGAGCATGAAGGCGTTGGCGAGCAGGTAGCTGGTGCCGTCACGGGTGGTGAGCGAGGAGCCGTTGCGCTCGGTGTCCCAGTTGGTCACCCATACGGCCGCCTTATCGGAATCCACCCAGGTCGGTCCGCCGATGGCGTCCAGGCCATCCGAACGAATCGATGCAGGCCGGCTTCGACATGGACCTCTACCTCGACTGGCGCCGGGACGGCCACCCGAACGGCTACAACCTGTTGCTGCGCAATACCGACACGCCTATGGAGTACGAAGGCGATTCCAGTTATTTCAACGCCGATTCAGGTGCCTCAATCGCCTCATTCCTCACGGAATACCTGCCGGACGAGCTCTCTTCCGACGCCGACGTGCTGCTCAGTCTTGGTGAACCGGCCGTGAGCGGCGGGCAGCTGACGCTCTCCCCGCAATCGTTCGTCGTGTTTGGTTAAACCCGTTCGACCTCACCTCCGCCGGCGAGGCTGTCGGCAAAGTCGACTGGGGATAGTCAACGGGCCATCACGACAAACACCAACACCTCTAGCCTCGTCCAACTCACCGAATGTATTGCAATCGTTGTCAATATGAGTTACGGTAGAGGCAGAACAGCTCGAACATTGGTCTGTCAGGTTGCCGGAACCTCAACGCAGAGCGGCCCTCGAACAGCAATGCAAACGACTAGCAGTACCCGATTTGCAAGCAAGGAGTCATCATGACCGACGCATACGGCAACGACGCAGCAACCAGCACCGGCACCATCGCAGACACCACCAACAACGCCGCTTCCGGTGCCCCGCAGCGCGCGGAAAGCACGGAACGACTCGCCCGCCCGCTCATCAAGCTCGCCAAAGCCTGCGGACTTGCCACCTCATTCATCGACCAGCTCGGCACCTACACCGAAATCAGCGACGCGGCCTTGGTCGCCGTACTCAAGGCCCTCGACGTGGACGCATCCAGCGACGAGGCCATCGTACGCTCCATGACCCAACTTGAGGTGGAAAACAGCAAACGTTTGCTCCCCTCCACCATCGTCGCCACCACCGGCAAACCGACCGGCATCACCCTGAACTGCTCGTCGGACGCGGACATCACCGCCTCCATCGAACTGGAGGACGGCACCGCGTTTGGCCACTTTGCCCTGCTGCCGAACCTCAATTCCGGCAAGCCGGACTTGACCATCGCACCCGCCCTGCCGATGGGTTACCACACGCTGACCGTCACGGTTGACGGACGCGAGGGCAAGGCGGCCATCATCGCCGCCCCCGCGCGCATTCCCGTGCCGGAGGCGGTCGCCGAGCACCAGCGGTGGGGCTGGATGACGCAGATGTATTCCGTGCGGTCCCGCGAATCGTGGGGCATCGGCGATTACGGCGATCTGAAGCGTCTTTTGGCAGATGCCGCCGAGAAGTCCAAGGCCGACTTCATGCTCATCAATCCGATTCACGCCGGCGCGCCGATTCCGCCGCTTGAGCCATCGCCGTATCTACCGGAATCGCGCCGATTCCTCAACGTGACGTACATCCGGCCGCAGGATATCCCCGAATATGCCACACTGCCGGCCGACGTGCGCGCGCAGGTGGATGCGCTGCATGATTCGGTGGCCGCGCGCAACGACGAATCGACCCCGATGGACATCAACGCGGCGTGGGAGGCCAAGCGCCCGGCGCTGCGCCTGATCTTCGAAGCGGGCCGCAACAACAAGCGCGAGCTCGAATTCGAGCATTTCAAGACCACCGCCGGCCCGGACCTCGATTCCTTCGCCACATGGTGCCTGTGCTTCGAGGTATGGGGCGCGCCGTGGGGCGAGAACCGTTGGTTCTTCGAGAAGACCATCGACGACCCGGCCGTGCGCCAGCTCGTCGAGGAGCACCACGACCTGTTCGAGTTCAACCGCTGGCTGCAGTGGATCGCTGCCGAGCAGGTGAACGCCGCGCAGCAGGAGGCGCTGGACCACGGCATGACGCTGGGGCTGATGCAGGACATGGCCGTGGGCGTGCACGGGCTCGGCGCGGATGCCTGGGCCAATCCGGAACGCTTCGCCTCAGGTGGCGTCACGGTCGGCTGCCCGCCGGACTTCTATAACCAGCAGGGCCAGGATTGGGGCCAGCCACCGTTCAGCCCGCGCTACCTGGAGGCCACCGGCTACCAGGTGTACCGCGAGATGGTGCATTCGATGTACGAGCACGCGGGCGCGGTGCGCATCGACCATGTGCTGGGCTTGTTCCGCCTGTGGTGGATTCCGCAGGGGCTCGGTGCCCGCAACGGCGCATACGTGACGTACAACCACGAGGCGATGTTGGGAGTACTGGCCATCGAGGCCACGCGCGCCGGAGGCATGGTGGTTGGCGAGGATCTGGGCACCGTACCGGATTACGTGCGCCGCATTCTGGCCGATCACGGCGTGCTCGGCACTGACGTGGAATGGTTCAACCGCGTGGACGATTCGCCGAACGCCGGCGACCCGTACCGCGCACCCAAGGACTATCGCAAACAGGCATTGGCCTCGGTGACCACGCACGATCTGCCACCCACCGCCGGCTACCTGAACTTCGCACACGTCAAGCTGCGCGAGGAGCTGCATCTCCTGAGCGAGCCGGTGGAGGCATTCGCCGCCTCGGCGATGGCCGAGCGCACGGCCATGATGAACCGTCTGGTGGAGAACGGCTATATCTCGCAGACCGTGGCGGATGATGTGGAAGGCCATGTGCAGGAAATCGTGGAAGCGATGCACGCCATGCTCACCGATACGCCGTCGCTGCTGCTGCAGGCAGCGCTGGTGGACGGCGTGGGCGAATGCCGCTCCCAGAATCAGCCGGGCACTTCCAGAGAGTATTCGAACTGGCGCGTGCCGCTGGCGGACAGCTCAGGCCACGTGGTACATACCGACGAGGTCTTCGACCTGCCACGCGCGCAGTCCCTAGCCGCCGTGATGCGCCGAGAGAAGCGGTGATCGATTCCGGCAATGGGAAATTGGTCTAAATCAGCCCCTCGTAATCGAGATAGCCGAAGACGACGACTTGTTATGGGCATGTTATCGTTGTCATGACAATGATTGTTCGCGACGGCAAAGGAGCGACGGCATATGACCAAGGCAAGCATTCAAGCGGTGGCCCGCGAGGCCGGCGTTTCCGTATCCACGGTGTCCCGAACCTTCGCCAAGCCGGATCTAGTGCTTCCAGAGACTCGAGACCGAGTGATGACCGCGGCCGAAAAGCTCGACTACTCCGTCTCTCGCTCGGCCGCCGCACTGAAGTCCGGCCAGTCGTTCCGCATTGCGCTGCTGGCCAGCGAGACCATCACCACCTGGTTCAATGCAAACATCTTCGCCGGCCTTGACTCGGCGCTGCGCCCCTCCGGCTACGACACTGTGCCCTACCCCATGCGCAACGCCGCCGAGCGCCATGACTTCTTTGCGGATTTGCCCGTGCGACGCAATGCGGATGCGGTGATTGTCAGCTCCTTCGACATTGAGCCGGCTGAAGTGGAGCGACTGAAGCATATGCACGTGCCGATTGTCGGCATCAACATTCCCTCCACCGATGGGTTCGACGCAGGCGTGAGCATTGACGATTACGCCGCCACACGTTCGGCCATCGAGCACCTGATTGCACTCGGCCACCGGCATATCGCGTTCGTCGGCAGCGCCCCGACCGAAACCAACATGCGCTACAGTGCCGAGGCTCGTTTGCAGGGCGTCATTGATGCCGCTGCCGCCCATCCGGGGATCGAGCTAACGCCCCTGAGCATTCAACGCGGTCTTGGCGAAAGCAACGCGGCATTGAACGCCGTACTGAACGCCTCCCCCAGCATCACCGCCTTCTGTTTTGAGGATGATGAAATGGCCGCACCCGTGCTGTATCGCCTGCGTCAATACGGGCGGCGGGTACCTCAGGACATCTCCATCATCGGCTTCGACGATTCCACCCTGTCCGCCGCCGTGGGACTGACCACACTGCATCAGGACCCGTTCGCAATGGGCGTGGCCGCCGGGCACATGGTATTGGATGCCATTGCGGGCAAGTCAATCGAACCGGCATTCGTACGGCCGGACACTCCGCTAATACTGCGCGAAACCACCGCGCCGCCTGCCGCAACAGCAGCGTCCGCGCAGGCGTGACTACGTTACCACCGCAAAACGCCGATAAATCGACTTTTGCATGCGTAATTCACATGATATCGTTGTCATCATCAATACAACGGTTGGGCCTTCACACAGCAGTTCGAGCACAACCGGAACAACCCAACCACAACGCACCCGGAACAGGAAGGAATCGGCATGACCGCCAACAACCTCAATGACGACTGGTGGAAGCAGGCCGTCGTCTACCAGATCTACCCGCGCAGCTTCAAGGACGTCAACGGCGACGGACTCGGCGACATCGCCGGCGTCACCGAGAAGATGGATTATCTGAAGAACCTCGGCGTCGACGCGATCTGGCTCTCCCCGTTCTACCCCTCGGATCTGGCGGACGGCGGCTACGACGTGATCGACTACCGCAACGTCGACCCGCGCCTAGGCACCATGGACGACTTCGACGCGATGGCCGAGGCCGCGCACGAGGCCGGCATCAAAGTGATCGTGGACATCGTGCCCAACCACACCGCCGACAAGCACGTGTTCTTCCAAGAGGCCCTCGCCGCCGAGCCCGGCTCCCCGGCGCGCGACCGCTACATCTTCCGCGACGGCCGCGGCGAGCACGGCGAACTGCCGCCCAACGACTGGCAATCCTTCTTCGGCGGCCCGGCCTGGGCGCGCGTGGCCGACGGCCAGTGGTATCTGCACCTGTTCGATAAGGCGCAGCCGGACGTCAACTGGAAGAATCCGGACATCCACGAGGAGTTCAAAAAGACCCTGCGCTTCTGGTCCGACCACGGCACCGACGGCTTCCGCATCGACGTAGCGCACGGCCTGGCCAAAGACCTTGAATCCAAGCCGCTGGAGGAGCTCGGCCGCGAATACAGCGTGGTCGGCGTGCTGAACCACGACTTCAGCCACCCGCTGTTCGACCGCCGCGAGGTGCACGACATCTACCGCGAATGGCGCAAGGTGTTCAACGAATACAATCCGCCGCGCTTCGCCGTGGCCGAGGCGTGGGTGGTGCCCGAGCACCAGCACCTGTACGCTTCGATGGACGAGCTGGGCCAGTCCTTCAACTTCGACTTCGCGCAGGCCAACTGGTATGCCGACGAGTTCCGCAAGGCCATCGCCGCCGGGCTCAAGGCGGCGGCCGAAACCGGCGACTCCACCACCACGTGGGTCATGAACAATCACGACGTGCCGCGCAGCCCCTCCCGCTACGGTCTGCCGCAGGTCAAGGGCGCGCCCTACCACCAGCTGCCGCACGACTGGCTGCTGCGCGCGCGCGCCGCCCACTACCGTCATC
>OBYO01000684.1_pt1 | contig 11558 bp, 9 predicted proteins | sample 1476771 | NCBI WGS metagenome assembly OBYO01 (sample SAMEA2580202, study PRJEB22360) | human gut metagenome | biome: human gut; feature: human-associated habitat; material: faeces | place: Denmark | collected 2008/2010 | reverse complement strand
GGCAGGCGAGCTCGGCACGGTGTCGAGACGGGTCTCCGCGGCTTCCACATACTTGCGCGGCACCACGTAGACCGGTCCGACCGCATGCTGCAGCAGACCCTGGCTGGTGGAGCCAAGCAGCAGACCGGTGAAGCCGCCACGACCACGGGAGCCGACCACGACGACGTCATGATCGTAGCTGGCCTTGGTCAGTGCGCCGGCTGCGGGGCCGGGCACGATCTGCTTGTTGATCTTGAGGTTCGGGTACGCCTCTTCAAGCGGCTTGATGCGCACATCCAGATCCTCCTGGAAGGACGCCATGACGCCTTCATCCTCGGAGCCCTTCATGTTCGGCACGGCGGAGATGACATCCAGCTCGGCACCCCACGAATCGGCGAACGCGGCCGCGATCTCCAACGCCTTCAGACCCCACTTGGATTCGTCGGAGCCGACTGCCACCTTGGTGATGGTGTTGTTCAAGTGCATCAGGTTGCCTTCGTCGTCGGTGTACGGCACCACGACAATCGGGCAGTACGCGTATGCCGGCAGGCTGGAGCTGGTGGTGCCGAGCAGTCGTTCGGCCAGACCACCCTTGCCACGGTTGCCAATGACGATGAGGTTGTAGTTGCGCGACAGTTCGACGAACACGGATGCGGGATCTCCGGTGACGATCAACGTCGATGCCTCGACGCCCTGCTCGTCGGCGATGGCCTTGGCCTTCGACAGAATCTCCTGCGCATCGTTGTGCGCGGCATTGTCATCGCCCATGGCCGTATACGTGGCATCGAAAGACACTGCCGCATAGCTTGGCAGCGAATATGCGCAGACGATCTGCAGGGTCAGTCCCGCATGCTTCGCGTAATTTGCTGCCCACCATGTCGCCTTGTAGCTGGCGTGGGATCCATCGACACCTACGAGGATTGCCTTGTCATTGATCATGAGCGACCTCCCTTGAATCAGGTTGCGGCAACGCGACTATGCGTTGCACCTGACTTCCACCATACCGCGCGACATGCGGTTTTCAAGTAACGACGCGGAAAATAACAAAGCAAAAGGGCGTATTCCTCACGGAAATACGCCCTTAGCTCAATGTCAAAGCTTCAGAAGATTCGACGGATGCTGTAGCTGCTGGGGAACACCCATGCGATGGGATCGTAGCGGGTGCCGTTCAGCTGGGAGTTGATGACCATGCCGTTGCCGACATAGATCGCGGCATGCTGCGCATTGGCGATGATGTCTCCCGGCTGCGCGTCGGCGAGGCTGCCAACCGCGCGACCCACAGTCGCCTGAGCACCGGAGTAATGCGGCAGGGAAACGCCCATCTGGCCGTAGACATACTGCACGAAACCGGAGCAATCCCAACCGGACGGGGTATTGCCGCCGGACACATACGGAACCTTGCCGACGAACTGGTTCGCGAACGTCAGCAGGCTGGACACGCTGGCCCCATCAGGCGGCGTCACGGTGAAGGAACTGCTGCTGCTGAGGTCGCTTCGAGCAGCGGAACGAGAAGCGGCTTGGGCCCTGTGGGTCGCTGGGGCCTGCTGCTGACGCTGCTGTTCCGCTGCCGCTGCGGCGGCTTCGGCGTCTTTTTCGGCTTGAGATTTGGTTTGGGGAACGTTCAGGCTTTCCACACCGCCCCAGTCGGAATCGGATTCGACCTGGGTGGACGATGCCTCCGCGAGGATGTTCTTCTTCACGGCGTTGGTCTTCGGGAACGAACGGGTAGCAACGACAGCATCTTGCGTGGCGCCATCAGTGGCTGCCAGCGCCGCAGGTGCCACCCCGGGGAAAGTAAGAGCGGCCGCGGCGAGCGCAGCAATCACGGAACAATGCTTAATATGCTTCATCGAATCCTTAGCTTACAGCATCCCTCTTACAAGAAAAGGGGCACGGTCGTCGGTAGGGAAACTCAGTAGTGAATATACTGGAAATCGCCCACGTTCGTGAGCGTGCGGGAATACGTGCCGCCATTGAGGGAGGCGCCGGATTCAGAGGTCACGATCGAGCCGTCGTCGTTGATTTTCTCAACGATGGCGACGTGGCCGTAATACGAGTCGGAACCTTCCTGGCCTGCGGCGAACACGATGATGTCGCCGACATGGCGCGGCGTGTTATCAACCCAATAGCCCAAGGCGCGGGCCGAATCGGCCCACTGGCAGCCGTTGCCCATGTGGGAGCCTGCAGGCAGACCGAGCTGATGGCGGCGCACATACACCCACCACGTGCACTGGCTGAACTCGTAGGCGTTGCCGACGTCTCCGGTGGCATGGTTCGGATTGAAGTTAGCCGGTAAGGCGCTGCTGTCTTGGTCCATCAGGACGGCGACGTTCGGATTGTCGGCGATGGACTTGGACATCAGGCTGGCGTCCATGGAGGCGCTGGTGTCTCCCAGCTGCCAACCGCCGTTGTTGCTGGTGGAAGCCAGTTCCTTAAGGGCGGTACGTCCTTCGGAACGGGATGCCGCTCCATCGGACACACGTTTGATCTGGGACGTTTCGGTACCGTCGTCCGCAAGCACCAGTCGGGATGCGTTCTGCTGGCTGAACGCCAACGCGGTCGCCGCGGTGCCGACAAGCGCCGCCAACGAAGCGGAGGTCACCAACGCGGATTTGCGGGAAGCGGCTTTGGCGGCCTCACGCATGGCACGGCGGCTCATTGGAGCCACTTCATTCAGTTTATCCACGACTTCCGAAGCGAGTCCGACTACGGCGCCGCCTTCCGCCAGCTGTGCCATTCGCACGGCCTTAGCGGTATGGGAGCCCCGGTTCGCCGTGAACAACGCCTTGGATAGGCTGAATTGCGCGTGCGAAACCTTGGCAGCTTTATGCGCCGCATGCCTCATATATTAATCACTCCTTGCGGATTGCGAAACCGTCGCAGCTTATGACCGCGCACGGTTACAGAACCGTCACAAGGGTAAGAGTACACCGACATAGGGATTATCATCAAGACCCCGTCCTTGCGCAGATAATTCGCCACGGGTGGAGGAACGTCCGGAAAACGGCCATATCAACGCGCAATCCGACCTTCTGACTACCCTTGGATGACATGACGAACACTGTGAACATTCCTACCAACATGCTTCCGGAGGATGGACGTTTCGGCTCGGGGCCGAGCAAAATCCGTCCGGAGCAAGTCCAGGCGCTCGACGCGGGCGCGCGCAATCTTCTGGGCACCTCGCACCGCCAGACCCCGGTCAAGCAGATGGTCGGCTCCATCCGCGAAGGCCTGTCGAATTTCTTCCAGATTCCCGACGGCTATGAGGTCGTGCTGGGCAACGGCGGCGCCAGCGCGTTCTGGGACATCGCCTGCGCGTCGCTTATCACCCGCAAGGCGGCGTTCGGCACGTACGGCTCCTTCAGCGCGAAATTCGCCAAGTCCGCGCAATCCGCGCCGTTCCTTGAGGATCCGGAGATCTTCACGGGCAAACCGGGCACGTATCGCCTGCCGGAGCTCACCGAATATGTGGACGCTTACTGCTGGGCGCACAACGAAACGTCCACTGGCGTGGCGGCCCCGGTCAAGCGTGTCGAAGGTTCCAAGGAGCAGGGCGCGCTGACTCTGATCGATGCCACGAGCGGCGCCGGCGCGCTGAACGTGGATATCAGCCAGACCGACGCCTACTACTTCTCCCCGCAGAAGGCGTTCGGCTCTGACGGCGGCCTGTGGATCGCCGTGCTTTCCCCGGCTGCGATCGACCGCGCCTACGGCATCGCTAAAAGCGTCAGCCTGCCGGGCGCGCGACGCTGGATTCCTCCGTTCCTGTCCCTGACCTCCGCCATCGAGAACTCCCGTAAGGACCAGACGCTGAACACGCCCGCCGTGGCCACGCTGGTCATGCTGGAGAACCAGGTGCGCTGGCTTAACGACAATGGCGGCCTCGCCTGGGCCACGGCGCGTTGCGCACGTTCCGCGTCGCTGCTGTACCAGTGGGCGGAGAAGTCCGATTACGCGCAGCCGTTCGTTTCCGACGAAAACGCACGTTCCAACGCCGTGGTCACCATCGACCTTGACGAGAGCATCAACGCTTCCCAAGTGGTCGCCGCGTTGCGCGAGAACGGCATTGTGGACACCAACGGCTACCGCAAGCTCGGCCGCAACCAGCTGCGCATCGGCGTGTTTCCGTCCGTGGAGCCGAGCGACGTCGAGGCGCTTACGAAGTGCGTCGATTACGTGGCCGAGCACCTGTGACGCGCGCACCGAGGTAAGGTAACGGTATGAAATTTGCTCCGATTATCGACCCAAGCGTGCGCAAACCCTCCCCCAAACCGGTGCGCGTCGACCTGCGGAAGGTGTTCACGTTCGGCACCGCATTATGGGCCATCGCCTTGGTGATCTGCATGATTCTGCTGGCCTTCGGCATCAATGTCGAACGATTGCAGACCATGTGCGCCGCCGGCACGGTGATCGGCGTGCTCATGCTGGTTTGGGAGCATTTCGACCGGTGGGACTACCGCCGTCTTGGCGAATAACCCGACCGGCGGTTCAGCCAATCGCGAAATAACCGGTAACAACATTGGGTCGCTTCCGCACCAACCTGCGGAAGCGGCCCTTTGCCGTATATGGCGTGTCCCAACGCTCTGCAATCGCCGCTAATTTCTGGCGACCGGCAGCTCCAACGTAAACGTGCTGCCCTGTCCCGGAGCGCTCCACACCGAAGCGGAGCCATGGTGGGTCAACGCCACATGCTTGACGATGGCAAGACCCAAACCGATGCCTTCCTCGGAATGCCCATTCTGGTTGCCGCCACGGTAGAACCGTTCGAAAATACGGCTTTGCTCCTTCTGTGCAATGCCGCAACCACGGTCAAGCACGCTGAGCAGCACTTTGGTGCCGTCCTCGTTCGGCTTGACGGATACGGTTATGCCCTTGCCGTCCGGTGAATAGGCGATGGCGTTTTCGAGCAGCTTTGCGACCGCGGCCTGAATCTGCTCGCCTTCCCCGTTGATGTCCAGTGATTCGTCGCCATCGATTTCAATGTCGATGCCGCGCCGTTGCGCCATGTCGCGATGCGCGCCGACGACGGTTTTCACCTGTTCCATGACGTTGATACGGTTGCTCGCCGTCGGCAGAATCGGTTCCTGCGCCTTGATAAGCAGCAGCAGGTCGGACACCATATGTTCCATGCGAGCGCAGGATTGGCGCAGTTTTACGGTGTTCCCCTCAATCGCGGCCTTATTGTCCGAGTCATGTTCCAACGCGTCCGCAAGCTCCTCCAGCGACTGCGTCGGCTTGAGGAGCTGCTCCGAAACGTTGGTGATGAAGGAATCACGGATCTGGGAGAAACGGACGGTTTCGCTCACGTCGGAAACCAGCACCACCACAAAGCGTTCGTTGAGCCTGCCTACGATCACCTTCAGCCAGTTCGGGCGGGACACCGTGGTCACCGGCTTGTCCGGCGATTGGCCGATCAACGCCTGTTTGGCAACCTCCCGCATGGTTGGCTTCCCTGCTTTCGGAGCCTTCTTCGGCTCATGCAACGTGGTCGTGGTCAGGCTGAACTGCTTCTTGCCGCCGTGGGCACGGACCTCGTGCACCGCGCTTGCCACGGTGTCATCGGCGATGGCGTCGTCCCGCACCACGCCAAGGGCGTAGGCGTCCGGATGCGCGCGTATCACCTCGTCATGCTCGTCGACCACGATGGAGGCCAGCGGCAGTATGGACAGCAACGTGTTCGTCGCGTCGTCCAAAGTATCATCATTGTTGCGATCGTCACCATGGCGATGTGTCAGATTGCGCCACCACGTGCCTACGGATTCAAACATGTCTTCATTCTCGCACACCCTGACGTTCCCCGATGAATGGTCGTGGCGCGATTTTCGTGAACGCAGGGTGAACGTGCCGGTGAACATTGGCGGAACAACACGTCCGTCACGTGCGAATCCGCCACTTCCCTAATACACTTGGGAGAGGTTATATCCGAACCCGATATTGACATACGTGAAGCATTTGAAAGGCAAGCATATGCGCGTTATCTTCAATGAAGAGCTCAAGGCAGTCGCCGATGACCTCGACCGCATGGCGCAAGACGTTCGCAAGGCAATCAATGGTGCCGGCGACGCGTTGCTGAACCAGAATCTTGAAGCCGCCCAGGCCGTCATCGACGGCGACATCGAAATCGATGCCCTCGAATCCAGCGTCATCGACCAGTGCGTGAAGCTGCTGGCCAAGCAGAACCCGGTGGCCACCGATCTGCGCGTGGTCGTCTCCACCCTGCGTCTGGCCGCAACGTTCGAGCGCATGGGCGATCTGGCCCGTCACATCGCCGAAGCGGCCGCCCCCACCCCTCCTGCTTCCCCGCTGCCGGCCGATGCCCAGCCGCTGTTCGCCGAAATGCAGGCGTTCCTTGACAATGTGGCCGACCAGGTGGTTTCCATGCTTACCGACCGCGACACCAAGACCGCCGAGCAGATCATTCTCAACGACGACAAGCTCGACGCTCTGCACAAGAAGACCTTCGAACTGGCCCAGTCCGAGGATTGGAAGGGCACCAACCAGCAGCTCATCGACGTGGTCCTGATCGGCCGCTTCATGGAGCGTCTCGGCGATCACGCCGTTTCCGCGGCCCGCCGCGTGATGTTCATCGTCTCCGGTTTCGACCCGTCCAAGGAGCCGACCCGCGACGAAGGCACCGACATCGACTGAGGGTTCCTCACCTCTTCTTGCATTTTCCTTGACGAGATGGGTGGTTTCCGTTTGGAAGCCACCCATCTCGCTTATATGTGGCAGATGACCTCGGCCAAAACATCATAAGGGGGTAAAAATCCCGCCCCCGAACATCCTTTTCCAAAAGAAATCTGCCACATATAGGCAAAATCACTTTCGCATGCAGGCGCAATCCGCCACCTATAAGCGAAATTCCTCCGATAGTCGTAAAAACTAGACATCGCGTCCAGTTCATGCCCGTATACTTGTGTCCCACGACGCGGCACAATAGTGCCCAGCGGCATCCAAAGGAGGAAGTCATGTACTATTCCAACGGCAATTACGAAGCATTCGCCCGGCCAAAGAAGCCCGAGGGGATCGATAGCAAGAACGCCTACATCATCGGCACGGGTCTTGCAGCGCTGTCCGCCGCCTGCTATCTGGTACGTGACGCGCAGATGCCCGGCGACCACATCCACGTGTTCGAGAAGGACCCGGTTCCGGGCGGCGCCTGCGATGGCGCGAACATTCCTGGCGTCGGCTATGTGATGCGTGGCGGACGCGAGATGGACAACCATTTCGAGGTGATGTGGGATCTGTTCCGTTCCATTCCGTCCATCGAGACGGATGGAGTGTCCGTATTGGACGAATACTACTGGCTCAACAAGGAGGATCCGAACTATTCGCTATGCCGCTCCACTAAGGCGCGTGGCGTGGACGGCGGCACGAACGGCAAGTTCGCGCTGTCCGACAAGGCGTCGATGGAGATCATGAAGCTGTTCTTCACACCGAACGAGGAACTATACGGCAAGAAGATCTCCGACTTCTTCGACGATGAGGTGTTCGATACGAACTTCTGGATGTACTGGCGCACCATGTTCGCCTTCGAGAACTGGCATAGCGCGTTGGAGATGAAGCTGTACATCCGCCGCTACATCCACCATATCGGCGGACTGCCGGACTTCAGCGCGTTGCGGTTCACCCGCTACAACCAGTACGAGTCGATGATTCTGCCGATGATCAAGTATTTGGAAGGCTTCGGCGTGCAGTTCCACTACAACGTGAAGGTGGAGAACGTCGATTTCGCGATTGGCGGCGGCATGGGTCCCGTACGCCAGCGCACCGGCACCGGGCAGGACACGATTTTGAGGAAGCAGGCCGAATACGGCGCGTATCCGCGCAATCCGTTCAGCTCGCCGACCAAGAAGATGGCCACACGCATCGATCTGACCGAGGCGGATGGCACGACCCGCAGCATCGATTTGGGCGAGAACGATCTGGTGTTCATCACCAATGGCGGCTGCGTGGAGAACTCCTCGATGGGTTCGCAGACCGAGCCGGCCGCGTGGGCTCCGGAGATCAAGCCCGGCGGCGGTTGGGATATGTGGCGTCGCATCGCGGCGCAGGATCCGAGCTTCGGACATCCGGACGTGTTCTGCTCCGACCCGGAGCATTCGAAGTGGATGAGCGCCACCGTCACCACGTTGGACGACGAGATTCCGCCGTACATCCAGAAGATCTGCAAGCGCGACCCGTTCTCCGGACGTGTGGTGACCGGCGGCATCGTCACCGTTGAGGATTCCAATTGGCTGATGAGCTGGACGCTGAATCGCCAGCAGCAGTTCCGAGACCAGCCGAAGGACCAGCTGTGCGTATGGGTGTATGGTCTGTTCCCCGACAAGCCCGGCAACTATGTGAAGAAGCCAATGCAGGATTGCACCGGCGAGGAGATCTGCGAGGAATGGCTGTACCACATGGGCGTGCCGACCGACAAGATCGCCGACTTGGCGAAGAACCACGCCAACACGGTTCCAGTGATGATGCCGTACATCGATGCGTTCTTCATGCCGCGTTCCGCCGGCGACCGCCCCGATGTGGTGCCGGATGGCGCGGTGAATTTCGCGTTCCTCGGCCAATTCGCGGAGACGCCGCGCGACACGATCTTCACCACCGAATATTCGATGCGCACCGGCATGGAAGCCGTGTACACGCTGTGCGACGTGGACCGCGGCGTGCCGGAGGTGTGGGGTTCGGTCTATGACGTGCGCAACCTGCTCAACGCCACGGTGATGCTGCGAGACGGCAAACCGATCACCGATATGAAGCTCAACCCCATCGAAAGGGGTGTGTTGAAGCAGATCGTGAAGAAGCTGGATTCCACTGATATTCCGACATTGCTCAAGGAATACGGCGTGATCTGACGTTCTTGCGATTCCGTTTTGTCCGTCTTGCCTGCGCCGCACGGCACCCGCCGAGCCGCGCAGGCAAGGCGACATCAGCAAAACGCAGATACAACGTGAAAAAGACTTACCGACAAAGGCGCCGGCAATAACGAAAGGTGGGAACCTACGGTATGCAGGTTCCCACCTTTTCGTATGTGTTTCATGCGATCAGCCGCGACTATTCACGCACCCAATCGCAACAAACTCACTTCTGGCCCTGAGCGGCGACGGCGGCAGCGCCGGCAGCGGCGGCTTCCGGATCCAGGTACTCGCCACGCGGCTTGATCGGCTTGAAGTTCTCGTCCAGCTCGTACAGCAGCGGCATTGCGGTCGGGATGTTGACCTTGGCGATCTCCTCTTCGGAGAGGTTGTCCAGCATCTTCACGATGGCGCGCAGGGAGTTGCCGTGAGCGGCGATCAGAACGGTCTTGCCAGCCTTCAGCTCCGGCTCGATGTCGGACTTGAAGTACGGCTCAACGCGCTTGACCACATCGGCCAGGCACTCGGCTTCCGGAACCGGATCGCCGGTGTAGCGCGGATCGTTGTTCTGCGCGTACTCGTCGTTCGGATCGATCTCCGGCGGCGGTGTGGCGTAGGAACGACGCCACAGCATGAACTTCTCGTCACCGTACTCCTGACGGATCTCGGTCTTGTTCTTGCCCTGCAGGGCGCCGTAGTGACGCTCGTTCAGACGCCAGCTGCGCTTGACCGGAATCCACAGGCGATCGGCCTCGTCCAGCGCGACGTTGGCGGTGTTGATGGCGCGACGCAGCATCGAGGTGAAGACGATGTCAGGCAGGACGTTCTTCTCCTTGAGCAGGCGGCCGCCGTTCTTGGCTTCCTCGACACCCTGCTCGGTCAGCGGGACGTCGACCCAGCCGGTGAACTGATTGGTTTTATTCCATGCGCTCTGTCCGTGACGGAGCAGTACTAGTTTGTAAGTCATACCTGCCAGTCTACCGCCTAGCACGCCCAACACAACCGTCGATGACGATTATTTGGTTACGTTCATGCAACAATTTTCATTCTGTTGTATGCCGTTTGCATCATCAGGCAATCGCCGATGCTCAATGACGAAATCGTAAATGCAGGATGCAGCTACACCATGAAACCGGCCTGACAGGCATTGAGCACGAACGCGCCGGCTGCGACCAACGAGGTCATCGAGCACAATGGCAACGCCCGACGCCACTGGTCATGCCGGACGGCTGCGACGGCACGAGTAGCAATCGCCACACACCCTGCGATGGATACGAACGCCGCAAGGCTCATCCAATCGGCGTTTCCCCACGACCAGTCATCGCATATGCCATATTCCGTGCATGAACGTTCGCGATCCACCTCCGCAGGCAGAACTATGAGCAGATCCAGAAGTTCGGCATACACCGATAATGGCATGGCGAAAACCACCGTCAGACCAGCAGCCCATCCCAGCGCACGCATGCACCAGCATTTGCCCTTCCCACTGCCGATGCGCACCATCAGCGTACGCTTGCCGTGCGCGGCGTCATCTTCGAGATCGCGCAGGTTATTCACCATCATGACGCTGACGGACAGCAGGCCGCAGATCACCGAACCGGCCGCTCCCGTCACGGTAATCGACCCGCTTAGCGCATACTGCGTGCCGAGGGCTGGAACCAACCCGAAGAATACGAATGCCGCAAGTTCGCCCAGACCCCGATATCCGTAAGGATGCCGACCGTTGGTATATCCCCAGCCCGCCAACAGACAGGTTGCGCCAAGCGCGATCAGCCACCAGCGACCAGTTATGACGACAGCGACCAGTCCGGCGGAACAGGCGGCTAAAGCGGTGACCGCGGCAGCCAGCAACACGCGACTGGGGTCAATTCCGGAAGCGACCAACCGCCGAGGTCCCGCGGCGTCACTGCCTCGTCGGGCGTCCGTGCCGCGTACGCCATCGGCATAATCGTTGAGATAATTCACAGCAATCTGCAGACCGACCGCCACCACGGCGCACAACATCGCAACGACCGCAAACCACGGCCGAGAAAACGCACAATGCCCCAGCACATCACCGGCATCACGCTCTTCCAGCAATCCTCCCGGAAAAGCCGGGCACGACCGCAGGCCACCCAAAGCATCCCACCGCCAACTGGCGGCAACGCCGACCAGAACCGGGGCAAGACCCAGCGGCAGCGTTTGAGGGCGAGCGCCACGAATCCAAGTCGATATTTCCATGAATCTCATGTTAGATGTTGGGTGTGCGAGAGTGTGCGAGGGTATGCAAAAGGGCGCTCCCGTATTGGGAACGCCCTTGGATGATTGTTCGTTAATTCAGTGGCTTCACCAGCGGGAAGGTGATGGTTTCGCGGATGGTGGCACCGGTCAGCGCGATGAGCAGTCGGTCGATGCCCATGCCCATGCCGCCTGCCGGAGGCATGCCCACACCGAGGGCCTCCAGGAAGTCCTCGTCGATGTCGCAGGCCTCCTCGTCGCCGGCGAGCGCGTCCTTGGCCTGGGCCACGAAGCGTTCGCGCTGCACGACCGGGTCGTTGAGCTCGGAGTAGCCGGTGGCCAGTTCGAAGCCGCGCACGTACAGATCCCACTTCTCGACCACGCCGGCCTTGGAACGGTGGCCCTTGACCAGCGGGGAGGTCTCGACCGGGAAGTCGCGCACGAAGGTCGGCTCGTACAGCTTGTCCTCGTAGAAGTGCTCCCACAGGTGTTCGACGAGCTTGCCGTGGTTCT
>OBYO01000683.1_pt1 | contig 11616 bp, 6 predicted proteins | sample 1476771 | NCBI WGS metagenome assembly OBYO01 (sample SAMEA2580202, study PRJEB22360) | human gut metagenome | biome: human gut; feature: human-associated habitat; material: faeces | place: Denmark | collected 2008/2010 | reverse complement strand
CGTTACCGTGCGCGAGGTGGAGCTCCAGCCGCAGTAGCGCAGCGGGCCGTTCTCAAGGTTCAGGATCTCGTTCTCGTGCATGCCGGCGAGCGCCACTTCGGAGGTGCCGACCAGATACTGGTCGTCGGGCTCGCGCAGGCGGTAGATCTCGTCCGCATGGGAGTTGAGGAAGCCGGTGCCGCGCATCACTTCCGGACGCACCAGCGTCGGGGTGATGGCCAGCGTGAAGCCGTGTTCCTCGGCCTGGTCGACGGCCATGGTGAGCATGGCGATCTGCATGCGGGCCACCTGGCCGCGCAGGAAGTAGAAGCGGGAGCCGCCGACCTTCACGCCGCGCTCCATATCGATGCCGGCGACGCCACGGCCGAGAGTCAGATGATCCTTCGGCTCGAAGCCTTCGGACGCAAAGTCTCGGATCTGGCCGACCTTCTTGACGACGACGTAATCATCCTCGCCGCCTTCCGGAGCCTCCGGCTCGACGATGTTGGACAGCTTCCACATGGCGGTGGTGTATTCTTCGGCTGCGGCGTCGGCTGCGGCCTTGTATTCGGAGACCTTCTGGGAGAGTTCCTTGGTTGCGGCGATCAGCTTGGCCTTTTCGTCGGCGGGGGCGGCGGCGACCTTCTTGCCGATCTCCTTCTGCTGCGCGCGGGCAGCTTCGAATTCCTTCAGAGAGGAGCGGCGAACCTCGTCGGAGCGCAGCACCTCGTCGACCAGTTCGACCGATTCGCCACGCTTACGCTGGGATTCCTTGACAACGTCAGCATGTTCACGAATGAATTGAATATCAAGCATGCTTCCCAGCCTAGTGCCGAAAGCAGACACTGACGCCATCGTTCTCATTTTTGGATATAACGTGAGGGAACGCCGAATTTTTCATGTCGAATTCGTCTTTTTGCGCAATCGCATAGACAATAGAGGCATGCCTATGCCAGTTATCGTCCTGCTCGTCATCATCGCCGTGGTCGCCGTATGCGCGGCCGCCTTCTTCGGATACCGCGCGTACAAGCACCGTACGCTCGCGGAGAAGCTTGACAAGCGTGACGATGACCAAGTGCATTACGCGTTCATAGTCAATCCTTCAAAGCCCCAGGCGGAACAGCGCAAGCAGCATATCAAGGAGTTCTGCGAGGCGAAGCATCTCACCCAGATCGAATTCATCGAAACGCAGCTCGACAAGGACGGTCGCGCCTGCGCGTTCGAAGCGTTGGACCATGGTGCCGATGTGGTGGTGGCTGTCGGCGGCGATGGCACGGTGCGTACCGTCGCGAGCGCGCTGTCGGGTACCGGGCATGCGCTGGGCATCGTGCCGATCGGCACCGGCAATCTGTTCGCCCGCAATATGGGCATTCCCGTGGACGATATCGATGCGGCGCTCACCGTGGCCACGTCGCACGGCTCCCGTCTGGTGGATGTGGGCCGTCTGACCCTTCTGGATGATGAGACCACCGACCACGGGCATGCGTTCCTCATCATCGCCGGCATCGGTTTCGACGCACTGATGATCGACGACACCGATCCGGAATTGAAGAAGAACATCAGCTGGCTGGCGTATTTCGTGTCGGGCGTGAAGAATCTGTTCGCCCCGAAGTACAAGGGCAATGTGACCATCACCAGCGCCGACGGCAGCACGCATTCCACGCGTGGTCTCACGTTCCGCACGTTCATGGCGGGCAATTGCGGCCAGATCCCCATGTTTTCGCTGATGCCCGAAGCTTCCTATGACGATGGCATCCTCGACTACGAGATCATCGACACGTCCGGCGGCCTGATCGGTTGGGCGAATCTGTTCGGCGACGTGCTGCACCAGACCATCACCGGCAAAGCTCAGCAGAGTCCGCTGTCCACGAACTCCACCGTCGACCAGGTGCAGGGCGTCAGCGCGGAAATCACTTTGGAGAGGCCTGTTTTGGCGCAGGTGGATGGCGATATGCTGCCTGAAACGAAGCACATCCGTTTCAGCGTGGAACGTCAGGCCCTATGCGTGCGCGTGCCGGAGGCCACTTCCGAAGATACCGGCATACTGGCGTTGAACGCGAATATGTCGGCTACGCCAACGAAACCGCAGCCGACCGAACAGGCAAGCGGGCAGCCGGCCGAACAGTCGAACGATTAGGAACCGTCAGGAATGCGCGGAACGGGCTGCTGAATATCGGAAGATACCGGAAACTCAGTCGTCCTGCCGATTCACTCCGTTGGTCACGCGCGCCACATGCAGGGCAAGATAGGCGATTTCGGCTTCCGTAAGGTCGGAACCAAGACGCATCTTCACCACCACGGCAAGCTGCCTTGCGCACTGGCAAGCCTTCGGATATGAGGTTTTGATTGATTCGATGATTGGTTGCGGCTCATCGTCGAGCTGCTCATGCTGGTGGATGCGTACGAACAGGTAACGCAGATGCGTGATGAATCGCGCCACATTGACGCTGTCCTGCGCAAGCGTGATGCCGTACGCGCCTTCGATGACGGCGATCATCTGCTGGATGATGCCGGTCATGGTGTAGGTGGCGGACAGGTCGCCGCCGGAGAATCCGGCATTCACCAAATGCAAGGCGAGCACCACCGCCTCACTGCGGGGCAACGCGCCACCCAAATACGTGTTCATCGCGTCGACCATCGCCACGCCTTTGGCGTATTCGTCGGCGTATAGGGAACGTACTTCCGCTTCGAGCGGATATTCGATGTTCTGTTTTCTTTGCGCGCGTTGTATCGCGCCGCAGATGTGGTCGGCGAGCGCCATGACCAGGGTTGGCTGCTTGTCTGCCTGTTCTTTCAGTCCCGTACGGTTCATGGCGTCCGTGACGAGTCTGATGATTTCGGGCGGGATCCCGGCCACTTGTTGCGCCATGTGGTCGGGATCCTTGCCATCGACGGGGATGAACCGACGGACGATCTTCGCGTCATCCACATGTTGTCCCGGCTTGGCTTGGAAGCCTATTCCACGGCCTGTGAGAATCACCTCACGATCACCGTCTCTAGCCAATACGACATTGTTGTTGAATACGCGAAGAACGTCCACGTCGACCCCTTTTTCGCCTCTGTGTGACAGGTTAGCGCTGGATGTCGATCACCTCATCCCCTGCCTTGACGTCGATGCCGGTCTTCGGCGTGACGGAGGTGAGGGCGGCGGTGTTGAGCACCGTCATCAGCGTGGTGGTGCTGTATCCAGCGTCCTTCACTTTAGCAAAGTCGACGGAAACCAGCGGATCGCCGGCATTCACGCGCTCATCGGCCTTGACCTTGACGGCAAAGCCCTCGCCGTTCATCTTCACGGTGTCGATGCCGACGTGCACGAGCACTTCCACACCGTCATCGGTTTTGATGCCGAAGGCGTGGCCGGTTTCGGCGACGGTCTGCAGCACGCCGGAGACCGGGGCCACGACCTCGCTGTCGGTCGGCTGGATGCCGACGCCTTCGCCGAGCGCGCGGGAGGCGAACACCGGATCGCCGGTTTCGTCCAGGGCGATCACGTGGCCGGCGACTGGAGCGTTCACCACGGTGGTCGCGGCGGCGGCAGCGGCCGGAGCTTCGGTCTTGGTGGCGGTAGCAGTCGCGGTGGCGGTGGTGGCAGCCGGAGCGGCTTCCTTGGCTTCGACCGCCGGAGCGGCGGCCTTCTGATCGGCGGCGGCGCGGGCCAGCACTTCAGCCTTCTGTTCCGGGGTGCGGTAGTCGAAGGTGATGATCAGGAAGAAGGAGGTCAGGAAGGAGACCGCGATGGACACCGCGTACACCCACATCTGGTCGAAGACCGGAATGGTCAGCAGCGAGGTGAAGGCGAAGGCGGTGGTGGTCACACCATGCACGGTCTGGCCGGCGGCGGTGACGGACGGGAAGAGCCAGCCGAGGACGGCAATGACGACGCCACCAAGGCCGCAGCCCACGAGCATGCGCTTGTAGACCAGCTTGTAACGCAGGTGGATGCCGTACAGGGACGGTTCGGAAACACCACCAAGCAGGCCGGCTGCGAGCGCGCCGAGAGCGGTCTGGCGCATGTCCTTGTCCTTGTCACGCACGGCGATGAAGAGCACGCCGGCGGTGGCGCCGAAGCAAGCGAAGTTCCACACGCCCATCGGGCCCTGGATGAAGTCGTAGCCCAGCGTCTGGATGTTCATGAGCATCAGGGCGTTGAGCGGCCAGTGCAGGCCGAGCGGCACGAGGAACGGGTACAGCAGCGGGATGATGATGGCGAAGATGAACGGTGCATGGGTGTTCATCCAAGCCAAGCCGACGCCGAGGCCGTTGCCGACCCACACGCCGATCGGGCCGATGATGAAGGCGGTCAGCGCGCCGACGATGATCATGCAGAAGAACGGCACGAACACCAGCTGGACGCTTTCGGGAATGATCTTCTTCAATCCGTGGTAGACGAGGGCGAGCACGGCGGCCATGAGCAGCGGCACGAACACGTTGCCGCTGTAGTCGCTCAACGCCATCGGAATGCCGAAGATGTTGGCGGTGCAGGACTTGGTGCCCAGAGCCGCGTTCTCCACGCACGTGGTGGTCTTGGCGTCTATCAGGCTGGTGAACTGCGGGGTCATGAGGATGGCCATGATGGCGCCGCCCAGCCACGGATCGACCTTGAGCTTCTTGGCGGCGTTGTAGGCGACCATGATCGGCAGGAAGTAGAACACGCCCTTCCAGATGGCCTTGACGAACACCCAGCCGGCGGAGGCCTCGTCATTCGGAATGACGTTCAGTGAGATGAGCAGGTTGACCAGGGCGATGATGATGGAGGCGCCGAGCAGCACGCCCAGGATCGGGCGGAAGGAGTCGGCGAGATACTCGAAGAAGGAGTCCAGCCATGCCACCTTGCCGCGTGCCTTGGAACGGGCCTCGGCCTTGACGTCGGCGTTGCTCTTCTGGCCTTCGCCGGATACGGAGGCGGCACCGGCGTTCGCCATTTCGGGCAGATGCATGATGTTTTCGTATACGGTGGCCACACCGCCGCCGATGACGACCTGGAAACGGTCACCGCTTTGCGGGACCGCGCCAAGCACGCCCTTCATATGTTCGAGGGCGTTCTGGTCCACCTTGGACGCGTCCGCCAGCTCGAAGCGCAGTCGGGTGGCGCAATGCGTCAGACTGCGAACGTTTTCAGGTCCGCCGATCGCAGTGATGATCTGCGATGCGAGAGAGTCAGCCATCCTGATTCCTTTCTATTTCCTTCCGATGGGATTCGATGACGCAGCGCGGCTTTTTTGCAACAAAAAAGACCCGGAACATGGCAAACCAATGCCACATTCCAGGTCTTGCGTCTAAAAATGTTGACTTGCAACCCTGCATGAGTCGAATTCGTTAGAAACAATACACTATCGGCATGCGATGCGCAAATCGTCGGGTATCGGGACACTGAAACCCCAATTCCATACTGGAGACACGCCGAGACGTCAAAAAGAAAACGTATTCATCGCACATTGTGGGATGACTTTCCGCGTTCCGCGCAAACTCGTGGCACAATGAAGGTATGGTTGCAAAAAATGCGGGAATGCCCGCCACCCCAGCAGATCTGATCAATGTCGACGAGGTCATTGGAAAGTACTATGACGTCGTCCCCGACCCGAACGTTCCGGAGCAGCGCGTCTCCTTCGGCACTTCCGGACACCGTGGTTCGTCCCTGAAGACCTCGTTCAACGAGGCCCACATCGTGGCCATCACGCAGGCCATCGCCGAATACCGCAAGAAGGCCGGCGTCACCGGCCCGCTGTACATCGGCCGCGACACCCACGCCCTGTCCGAGCCGGCTTGGAAGACCGCCATCGAAGTGCTCGTCGCCAACGGCGTGACCGTGCGCATCGACTCCCGTGACGACTTCACCCCGACCCCGGTCGTGTCCCAGGCCATCCTGACCCACAACCGCGCCGCCGACGGCACCCAGCGTTTCACCGGCGAAGGCCTGGCCGACGGCATCGTCGTGACCCCGTCCCACAACCCGCCGACCGATGGCGGCTTCAAGTACGATCCGGTCACCGGCGGCCCGGCTCCGGCGGACGTCACCAACGCCATCGCCGACCGCGCCAACGAGCTGCTCGGCGATTTCAGGAACGTCAAGCGCGTGCCGTTCGAGCAGGCCGTCAAGTCCGATCTGGTCGAGCGTTTCGACTTCCGTGAGCACTATGTGGCCGATCTGGAGAACGTCATCGACTTCGACGTGATCCGCTCCTCCGGCGTACGCCTGGGCATCGACCCGCTCGGCGGCGCTTCGGTCAACTACTGGCCGCTGATGAACGAGAAGTTCAACCTGACCATCGACGTGGTGCGTCCGCAGGTCGACCCGACCTGGAGCTTCATGACCATCGACCATGATGGCAAGATCCGCATGGATCCGAGCTCCCCGTACGCGATGAAGGGTCTGGTCGATTCCCTCAACAACGGCGCTTGGGACAAGTACGATCTGGTCGGCGGCACCGATCCGGATGCCGACCGCCATGGCATCGTCTGCCCGAACTGGGGCGTCATGAACCCGAACCACTACATCGCCGTGTGCGTGGAGTATCTGTTCGGCGGCAATCGTCCGGGCTGGCCGGAAGGCGCCGGCATCGGCAAGACCCTCGTGTCTTCCTCCCTGATCGACCGCGTGGCCGCCTCCATCAACGCCAAGCTCGTCGAGGTTCCGGTCGGCTTCAAGTGGTTCGTGGACCCGCTGTTCAAGGGCGAGGTCGCGTTCGGCGGCGAGGAAAGCTCCGGCATGTCCTTCCTGCGTAAGGACGGCCGCGTGTGGACCACCGACAAGGACGGCCTGATTCCGGACCTGCTGGCCGCTGAGATCACCGCGAAGACCGGCAAGAACCCGGCCCAGCTGCACCAGGAGCAGGTGGAGCGTTTCGGCGAAAGCTGGTACAAGCGCGTCGATACCCCGACCACCCTCGAGCAGAAGCAGAAGTTCGCCAAGCTCACCGGCGACGACGTCGAGGCCACCCAGCTGGCCGGCGAGGACATCACCGCCAAGCTCACCGAGGCTCCGGGCAACCACGCCAAGATCGGCGGTCTGAAGGTCACCACCAAGGACAACTGGTTCGCCGCCCGTCCGTCCGGCACCGAGAACATCTACAAGGTGTACGCCGAGAGCTTCGAATCCCCTGAGGCTCTGGACAAGGTGCTCGCCGAGGCCACCGAGGTCGTGGACAAGGCTCTGGCCGAGTGATACGGCGTTCCGCCAAGTAATCAAGGCGTAGCGCGAAAAGACCCGTTCCGTATGGAGCGGGTCTTTTTCGTTGTCGATATCCGCCGTATGGCACGAAACGTGCTTTTCTGGCATGAAACGCAAGCTCCGCGGCACCCCGTATTTCCCTCTCCCGGTACGCTTGGAAGCAGAGCCGGAACGTCATCCGCGCAATCACGGCACAGCAAGGAGGGAACGTGCGCATCGCCATCGTCGAGGACCATCCTGCCGAACGCGAACTGATCGCCACCATGTGCGCGGAATACTTCAACGGCCGGAACGTCGGCGCAACCGCCGGCAGGAATGCCATGCAAACGGTCTGTGACGTTTTCCCCGACGCGAAATCGTTCATCGAAAGCTGGAAGAACAGCCGTTACGACCTGCTGCTGCTCGACTGTTATCTCAGCGACGAGAATCTGCCGCATGCCACCACCGGATTGGACATAGCGCGGCTGCTGCGCAATCAGAACGACGACTGCGCGATCGTCTTCATCACGTCCAGCACCGATTTCGCGGTGCTCGGCTACGAGGTGCAGGCGAGCGGTTATCTGCTCAAGCCCGTCAATCGCAAAACCTTCGAAGCCACCATGGAACGCGTCGAGGAGCAGCTGAAGGCAAAACCGCCGGTCACCCATCTGGCAAAGGCGCAGTCGCCCGGCACGGTGGATTCCAGCTGGCATGTGGCGTTCGGCAATCCGGCCGTGACCATGGACCGGCGGCTCATCGCATACGCCCTGTCCAACGCGCACTACGTGGAATTTACGTTCGCGGACGGCACCCAGACCAAAATCCGCACCAATTTCTCCGATGTGGACCAACGGCTCACCGTGTTCGACAACTTCTACCGCACCGCGCGAGGCGTGCTCGTCAACTTCGACTACGTGTCCGGCATCACCAACGCGCAGTTCGTCATGAAAGGCGGCAAACGCATTCCCATCACGAAAACGGCGGTGACCACCACCTGCCGCGCATACGCGGAATACACGTTCACCCGCATGCGTACGGAGGACTGACATGTTCGCACCACTCGGCGAAATCATCCGGAACGGCATCGCCCAAACCACCCCGTCAGGTCTGTTCTTCGCCATCGGAGAGCAGCTCAACGCGTTGTCCGGCCTGGCATTGTGCCTCATCATGGCATGGAGTCACATGGACAATCCACGCCGTAACGGCACACTGTTCATGTCCATCGGACTGGTCTGGTTCCTGCTATGCGGCGTGCTGTGCGGCACTCTGGGCATCCCATCACTGTGGACGGTCATTCCGACCGCGCCGCTTGTGCTGCTGGTCCTGCGATGGCTGACCGAACTGCCATGGCGGCAACTGTTGCTGATTGTGGCCACGGCTTCCTACATGGTGGCGATCGTCTACTATCTGTCGCTCGTCATCGATGTGGCCGTTCTTGGCGCGGATTCAACCAATCTCCGCGTCGGCTGGCCGGGACTGGTCAATCTGCTGCTGCTTGACGTCGTCGCACTGGTCTCGCTTTGGCATCCGCTGCATGATTCGATTCCAGCCACATTCGATTCCCCATCCATCAGCAAAGGCTTCTGGCAGCTTATCTGGCTGTTTCCGTTCGTTTCGTCCGCGATTGTGGTGTGGTGCATGCCGGCGGACAATTCCACGCTGCTGGACTCGCATATGCTGGAAATCGCGTTCACCGTGGCGGTGGTCTATTCCTGTTTCATGGTGTTGGCGTATTTCCTCATCTGGTACATGATTCAGCAGTCGGACCGTCTGCTCGCGGCCCGCAGGCGACAGCATTATGAGGCTTTGCAGACGTTGCAGCTGCAACACATGAACGAGCGGATCCGTGAGGCGCGTCAGATCAAGCACAACGTGCGTCACCACATCCACTCACTGCAGGCGTTGGCCGCGGCTGAAGACATGGATGGCATCCGCTCATATCTGGATGAGATGTCCAAACACCGGCTGCTGCAACCGGCACCAATGCAGTATTGCGAGCATGCGTCGCTGAACGCGGTGCTTGTCTACTATTGCGATTGGGTCCGGCATTTGGGTGTGGATGTGGACGTCAAAGCGGCGGTGCCGCAATACATCAACATCAACAACGCGGAATTATGCTCCATGGTCGGCAATCTGCTGGAGAACGCCACGGAGGCCATCACCCAGCAAACGCAGGGCGAGAGGCGGCTCAAAGTGCGCATCCGGTATCGTTCCGGCCCTCCGGCGGCCCTGTTCATCACGGTGGACAACACGTACGGCGAAGCCGATACCAGCATCGAACAGATCGACGGCGATCTCGTCTCGACCAAACATGGTGGCACGGGGCTGGGCACCGCCACCGTACGAGAGACAGCCGAACGGCACCATGGCACGGCCTCCTTCGAGCACAGCGACGGCATGTTCCGCGCCTCCGTCATGCTGTGTCTCGGCGACTAATCGCATATGCCGTTGCCATGCGGTATGACGGGCAAGCGGCGAGTCGCGCGGCTTTCGTAGGGTAGAAGCATGACGATTACGGTTTCAACAGACGGTTCCGCGCTTGGCAATCCGAATGGTCCGATGGGTTGGGCTTGGGCCGACCACGAGCCCGCGGCAGGCGGCAGGCCGGGGCACGAGCATGCCGGCGATTGCGATGCCGGCGGCGCGACGAACGGCACCAACCAGATCGGCGAATTATGCGCCGTGCTGGAGGCGTTGCGAGCGCATCCCGGTTCCGAAGACCTGGTGATCGAGACCGACTCGCAGTATGCGATCAACTGCTCCACCAAGTGGGTGCAGGGTTGGAAGCGCAACGGCTGGAAGAATTCGCAGAAGAAACCGGTGAAGAACGCCGATTTGATCCGCGCCATCGACAATGAGATCGCGCATAGGGCGGGGTCGGTGCGATTCGTGTGGGTCAAGGGTCATGCCGGCAACGCGGGCAACGAGAAAGTGGACGAGCTGGCACGCACGTATGCGGGCGATTGCCGTTCGCATGTGCGCGAAGGCTATCTGCCGTTGGAAGGATGGCGGTCGCTGCTGGCTTCCGAGTATTCGCGTGGCACCGATGTTCCCGAGGATGCGAGGATGCTGATGGATGGTGCGATCAGCGCCGCCGAATACCACATGGGACGCGGACAAGGCGATTCCGCCACGACCGGCACCGGCGATTCCGGTGCCGATACCGCCAATTCCAGCAACAGCACGAAGCCGCGTTCGATCGCCAGCATGCTGGCGGAGCCGGAAGGCGTTTCCCACGACCTTGCGGATTTCGGACAGACAACCGATGACGACGCAGATGATGCGGTGGAAACGACCGTGCTCGAGACCGAACCGGCGGAAACCACCACAATGCTTGAGACCGAAGCGACGAAGGTCATACCCGAATCCAGCTTCCCGGACGCGGGCGGTCCAGCCGAACCGGACGAATCCGGAGAAACAGACGAATCCGGGAAAACGGACGAATCCGGTGAACCGCATCAATCCTATGCGCAGATGCTGGTCAAACCCGACTATTTTCCCCGTGAAGGCGACGAGAACGACAAGCCGGTGACTGGCAACGCGGACGGCACGGACACGGACAGCACGGCCGTACCGCAGAATGCGAACGAATCGCGCAGCGAATCGCAAGACGACGAAGAATCGGCACCGGAACAGACAGCTTCATCGCAATCGCAGGATCTGCCGAAACTGCCGCATCGTCCAAGCCCATCGGGCCTGTCGGTGTCGGGTACGGTGCGGTTCACTCCCCCACCGGAATCCAGCCCGACCTTCGACGGCAATCCACGTCTCATCCGTGGGTATATCGCCGTGGAAGGCTATGTGATGGGTGACGGCACGCTGGTATTGGACGAGGCGCCGTTCGCGGTCAAACATAGCTGAGCGAGACATGTGGGGAGCCGCTTTACGCAAGCCGCTCCCCACATGTCATTTCATGCGCGTCTTTTTTTTGCACGCCACCTCACGCAGGACCGTGAAACATTCCGTGAAAACTTTTCCGCAGTCCAAAACAGACACCTGCTCCCGCAACCGACCATTCGCGCCTTGAAAATCAACGCATCCGATAGTATGGAGACGGTCTTAACCCCATATCGAAGGAGGATCATGGACAAGGCACAGCAGGACGCGCTGAAGAAGGCGGCCGGCATCGAGGCTGCAAAGCTGATTCAGAACGGCATGATCGCAGGTCTGGGCACCGGCTCGACCGTGCGTTTCCTGGTCGACGAGCTCGGTCGTCGCGTCAAGGAGGAAGGCCTCGAGTTCACGGGCGTCACCACCTCCCGCCGCACCCAGGAGCAGGCCGAAGGCTACGGCATCAAGATCGTCAACATCGATGACGTCGACCATATCGACGTGACCATCGACGGCGCCGACGAGGTGGACAAGAACTTCAACGGCATCAAGGGCGGCGGTGCGGCTCTCCTGTGGGAGAAGATCGTGGCCACCAACTCCAACAAGATCGTGTGGATCGTGGACGAGTCCAAGGTTGTGGACACCATCGGCAAGTTCCC
>OBYO01000677.1_pt1 | contig 11717 bp, 11 predicted proteins | sample 1476771 | NCBI WGS metagenome assembly OBYO01 (sample SAMEA2580202, study PRJEB22360) | human gut metagenome | biome: human gut; feature: human-associated habitat; material: faeces | place: Denmark | collected 2008/2010 | reverse complement strand
CCAAGTGAGGAAATACATTATATTCCCCAATGTGTCTTTTGACTGGTATGGCGGCCAAATATTGATTTTAGAATCCGGGAATAAAGTTCGTCTGCTTTACTTCGATGAAGACGGCCAAGCCCATGATACATTCCCAGCAGGATATACAGTAGGCTGGTTTCTTTATGCCGACGGTTTTAAGAACGGTTATGGAAATAATTTAGAAGATTATCTTAAATTGCCTGATTTATATAATCCATACAATTCAAATCTTCGCACTTCCAATCCCCAAAACAACATGTCGGCCTTTGTCTCTGTTAAAGACCAAAAAAGCGGCAAGACGATTCTTGGAGCAGAAGATGGTGTAAATCAAAGCTACTGTGACCTTTTATTTTATGTAGATGCTACTCCGGGAAGTTCTATTGACGATCCTGAAAGGCCGTCTATTCCCGATGAAGGTGATAAAGAAGAACCCAAACCCGATGAAGATGAAAATGTTACCGGCACACTGGCATTCGAAGATATTTGGCCTTCCGGTGGCGATTATGACATGAATGACGTAATTGTAGAATACGAACGCAAAGTCTATTTCGACAAAAAGAATATAGTAACGAAGATCGTTGACGAATTCACTCCGGTACATGATGGCGCTACATATGTTAACGCATTTGCCTATCAGATAGATGCAGCACAAATTGGCGATAAAATCACTTTGCCGGAAGGTGCAATATTGGAAAAAGAGACTTCGTCCATTATCGTAATGTCCAATGCCAAACAGAATATAGGCAATAAATATGTAGTCACCAGAGAATTCAACGGTTCTTTCCTAAAGAATCAGCTATTGTCCTATAATCCATACATCATCGTAAAATATTCACAAGGAGAACAGAATCGCACAGAGGTTCATCTGCCCAAACACAAAGCTACAGCTTATGCCAATCAGTCATTGATTGGCAGCAATGATGATGCTTACTATATCGACCGTAAAGGAGCATATCCATTTGCTATCGATATACCGATGCTAGGGTTTACCCCGGTAACAGAAAGGAACAGAATTGACAGCCAATATCCCGGTTTTGCTACATGGGCAAAATCAATGGGAAATGACTGTAAGGATTGGTATAAAAAATAACAGAACAAAAGACAATGAATCATGTGTGGAGTGCCCCCTTATTCGGACGCTCCACCTGTTTTTTTTTGAATTATTGCATATTGACTTGGAGAAATATTATATTCTGCCATGAAACACCTGGAAAAATAAGAAGGATTGGAATAGCCTACCATATACATTACTTCCGATACAGTGAATCTGCCTTGTAATAAAAGTGTAGCGGCTCTTATCATCCTAACACGCCGAATAAGGCTTACTGGAGTAACCCCCGTCAACTGTTTAATCTTTCGATACAACAGTTTTCGATTCATTCCCAACAGTTGACAGAGCATAGCAACATTAAACTCTGTATTTTCCATATGCTCTTCCAACACTGCAACAAGCTTGTTAAGCCAAATTCGTTTCAATTCCAGTTGTCTGTTTTCCAATGGTTTGCATGAATCCATTTTCTCCAATTTTAATATTCCTTCTAAGATCTGTTTGGCTTGTAGTGAGTCCATACCAACTTGATTTTGCAAAGCCTGCAGTTCATTTTTATCTGGTAAAGACACAATAATATTAATTAAGACTCCAGTATCATTTTCCTCACATCTTATGTCAACCTGGCCTTGATATAGATTAACAAATTTGGGAATTAAATGTAACCCCACAAGAGCGATTATTTCATCTATTATTTTAAGATATTCTTTCATATCTTTCTTGCCTTTTGGTATAAGTACAAATTATCCAAATATCAGACAAACATTCTCTCACGGTATTCTGACGGAGTAGTGCCTGTATGCTTACGAAAAAAACGTGTCATCGTAGAATTCGATTGAAAATTAGTTCGTGAAACCACTTCCTTTATTTCAAGATTGGAGTCTTTCAATAAGACTTTTATCTCAAGTATGGTATATTCCACAATCCACTCTTTAGCCGAACGACCAGTATTATCTGTTATTAACATTGTCAGATATTTAGGTGAGATACACATCTTATCTGCATAAAATGCCACATCACGACTTATAGTATGATACTCTATAACCAAATAAAAGAATTCAAAAACCTGCTTCTCTTTACGTACAAACTTCACGGAAGCCATAGCCTTGGGGTTACTCTTATAGCCCACATACAAGTCCCAATAATAAACCCTCAATAAATACATCACCGATTCCCTCCTAAGAAAGGCACAAGATAAATCTACACGGTATGACAATATATGACAGAAATGAACAAAGCGCTTATACTCTTCTTCACTGAGCGGAGAGCTATAATATTTCCTCATATAGAAAAAATAGTCAAGTGTAAGCCTACCCAGCCCATTAATGGTATCCATAAACAATTTCTTTGGTACTTTAAAGAAAATAACGGCAAAGTCTGTACTGATTTCGGTTATACTTGCCAACTGATAAGGAAAAATAGTTATCAAATCATTCTTCACAACCCTGCGTTTATTAGAAAACACATTAAAAAGAGCAGAGCCTCCGGTACAAACTCCATTTATCCCTTCTTCTAGATATGTCGGAATCCCGTCAAGAGGCAAATCAATTACCTTTGTATAAATATTGAACTCCTCTAAATCAAACACACCACTTGAAAAAGGCCTATTATCTTTTGTAGCTTTTACCATATTTGTTTTAAATATTATGCTAAGTTACAAAAGAAAATCATTTTTAGATTATTTGTTCTAAAATTGCACATATATACTGAAGTTCAGTCAAAACTAAAGTATAAATTCTTATTCTATAAAGGGCTAAATAATATCCGATAGGGCAGAGATAATGGAATAAAAAAAGTCCCACAAATCGTTGAATTTATGAGACTTACCTATTCATTATCCAGTTAGTTCAGCGGAGAGACAGGTTCTATCACCTACCATTTCAAACAATATCACAAGCTCGTAATATCTTGTTAATTACCAAGTTATTACAAAGTAAACAGAAAATAAAATATCTCTTAATATCTTTGCATATCTCACTTCTTGGGTGTATTTTTGGGTGTCAATTTTCAGACACACCCAATTATGAATATCAAAAGAAACATCATTTTCGCACTGGAAAGCCGGAAGAAAAACGGTGTGCCAATCACAGAGAATGTGCCTATCCGTATGCGTGTGATATTCGCAAGCCAGCGTATAGAGTTTACAACGGGCTACCGCATTGACGCTACCAAATGGGATACGGACAAACAAAGGGTAAAGAACGGATGCACAAACAAACTGAAGCTAAGCGCATCCGAAATCAATGCAGACCTGCTAAGACAGTACACGGAGATACAGAACATCTTCAAGGAGTTTGAAGTACAGAACGTACTCCCCACACCCGTACAGATAAAGGACAGTTTCAATGCAAGGATGAAGGATGCACCAGCCACAGAGCAGGAAATAGCCGAAGAACCTAAAACCAGCTTTTGGGAGGCGTTCGAGGAGTTTGTAAGGGAATGCGGAAAACAGAACGACTGGACAGACGCAACCTACGAAAAATTCGCTGCGGTAAAAAACCACCTGAAACAGTTCAGGAATGAACTTTCCTTTGACACGTTCACCGAGAACGGTCTGAATGACTATGTGGACTTCCTGCGTAACAAGAAGGACATGCGCAACAGCACCATAGGCAAGCAGATAGCCTTCCTGAAATGGTTCCTACGCTGGAGTTTCAAGAAAGGGTACAATCAGAACATGGCTTATGACAGCTTCAAACCCAAGCTGAAAAACACACCCAAGAAAGTGATATTCCTCACATGGGAGGAACTGAACAGACTGAAAGACTACAAGATACCCCCGACCAAGCAATACCTTGAACGGATAAGGGACGTCTTTCTGTTCTGCTGTTTCAGCGGGCTGCGCTATTCGGACGTATACAACCTCAAACGGAGTGACATAAAGCCAGACCATATAGAAGTGACTACTGTCAAGACAGCGGACAGCCTTATCATAGAGTTGAACAACCACAGCAAGGCGATACTGGAAAAATACAAGGACGTACACTTTGAAGACCATAAAGCACTTCCGGTCATCAGCAATCAGAAGATGAACGATTATTTGAAAGAACTGGGGGAGCTTGCAGAAATCAACGACCCGGTAAGGGAAACTTACTACAAGGGAAATGAACGCATAGATACCGTCACACCCAAATACGCCTTGCTGGGAACCCATGCCGGAAGACGGACATTCATCTGTAACGCTTTGGCATTGGGCATCCCCGCACAAGTGGTGATGAAATGGACGGGACACAGCGACTACAAGGCGATGAAGCCCTACATAGACATAGCCGACGACATCAAGGCTAATGCAATGAACAAATTCAACCAACTGTAACCGCAAGAATATCATGGAAGAAAGAATAACCTCAATGATACCCCGTTACGGGAAACTCAACAAAATATACACCGAAATAATGTCCGGCGGCAGTTTCTCTTTTGAGAAGCAGCAGTTCATTTCCGATTTTTACAGAGAGTACGGAGACACGCAGCCCTTTGAAACCGCACTTATCAGCCTCATGCTTGAAATGGATGCCGCGCACTTCTCCATATTGCTGAACAGCCTGAAACGTGAGATTGAAAGCAACATCTCGACTTACAACACCTGCAAGGAGTTTTTCGACCGTCTCGATACCGGATATGTCTGCCGACAGCATGAAAGCCGTTTTGACTGGGGTATTGACAGACAGATGAAAGTCACAAACGGATATTACCGGGAACTCATGGAAGCGAACGGCTCTTTGGAGGCGGTAGGTTTCAGGGAACACGACCGTCAGGAAGAAGAACTGCTGGAAAGAAGGTACGAACGGTGCAAACGGGAATACGACAAGGAGAAAACCAAGCTGGATGAACTGTACAGGCAGAAGGAGCAGGCAAGACGGGAAGCCCTGCAATGCCTGCAAAACCGTTGCGGGGACATTTGCAGGCTGGGCGGCTCACTATTGGCAATCCTTGAAAAATACCTGACCGACCAAAAGAAAAAGGAAGGGGAAGAAAAGGAAATGTCCGCATCCGGTACCACTCTTCCTGACCCCGGGCACCCCCCCCCCCCTATTTCCCCATGCGGCTGCTGTCAGCCATTTATGAGAAATGCAACGGTGAACAGTTCGAAGCCGTTTCCGAACTGGACTTCTACGCCGGCATGAACCTGCAACCATGCGAAGGCAGACTGAAAACAAGACCGAGGGAGAAGGCGCGCGTATGCTATCTCATTTTCCTTATGGGTGAAACGCTGCCCAAGCCGGACAGAGAGAAATGGAAAGAGGGCATCATGAACCTGTTGGGAATAGAAGATACATACTACAAGTCAAAATACAAAGAGCCCGTTTCCGATTTTCCCAGTGACAGCAATCAGGAATTTGCCAAGGAAATGCGCTCAATATTCCGATAGCCGGTGATATGTCCCGACATTCCACGACACGACCACTTTTACCACTCAAAATAATTTCCACCACTTTTTTATTACTTACTGATATTTAACAAGATAGCGTGATACCCCAATCACGCTATCCACATCCTTACCACCCGTACCCGGAACTAACTTTGCACTGTTCGAACGAGGTAAAAAGCCCATGCGCAGGGCTTGCAGTACAAACGTTAATTTCATTCTGATATGGAAATTAGAGACCTTTTATCAAAGCCCGTATGGCAGATGACGGGCGAAGAGTTCATATTCTTGAACCGGCACGCCTTGCAGGGAAGCGGAACGAAGCCAGCCCAACCGGCAGCCGACAAGGAAAAGAAGTATGTGTACGGGATAGGCGGCATAGCCCGGCTGTTCGGGTGCAGCATACCCACAGCAAACCGCATCAAGAAAAGCGGGAGGATAAACAGAGCCATTACGCAGATAGGACGCAAAATCATCGTCGATGCGGACATGGCGCTGGAACTGGCAGGACGCAAAAGCGGGGGACGCGGATAGGGAGGTGTAGTATGGACAACAAGGAAAGAAACATCACCCCCGAAGAGGCGGTAATCCTATGGCATGCCTCGCGGCTTGACCTCTCGAAAAACCACGAGCAGGCGCCCGAAATCCTGAAAGTGCAGGGCTCCGTCATCGGCACACTGGGAAATTTCAGCGCGTCAATCGGAAAAGCCAAAAGCAAGAAGACGTTCAACGTCTCCGCAATCGTGGCGGCTGCGCTGAAAAACGGGACGGTACTGAACTATACGGCGGAACTGCCCGAAAACAAACGGAAAATACTCTATGTGGACACCGAGCAGAGCACCTACCACTGTGAGATAGTGGCAAGGCGCAGCCTTCGCATGGCGGGACTGCCGACCGACAGCAACCATGAGAACCTCGAGTTCCTCGTCCTGCGGAAGTACACGCCCGAAGAGCGCATAGCAATCGTGAGGGAGGCAATTTACCGTACCGAGAATGTTGGGCTGGTAGTCATCGACGGAATACGGGACATGGTGTATGACATCAACAGTTCCGGCGAGTCCACGAAGGTAATCTCCCTGCTGATGACATGGACGGGTGAAAGGAATATCCACATTCACACCATACTGCACCAGAACAAGGGGGACGAGCATGCAAGGGGGCACATCGGAACCGAACTCAGCAACAAGGCGGAAACGGTGCTGCAAGTAGAAAAGGACGAGAAGAACCCCGGTGTAAGCACAGTCAAAACCGCACATATCAGGGCAGTGGACTTCGAGCCATTTGCTTTTCGCATCAACGGGGAGGCATTGCCCGAACTGCTGGAGGACTACCAGTTCAAGGACAAGGACGAGACAAAAGGGAATAGAGGGAAGTTCGACCCGTATAGGGACATCACCGAACAGCAGCACCGCATCGCACTGGAAGCGGCATTCACCCTGAAAGACGAATACGGCTACAAGGAACTTGAAGGGGCTTTGCGGGAAGCATACGCCTCTGTCGGTGTCAGACTCAGTGATCACAGGCTGCGTGACCTCATCACCGTATTGAAAAACAAGCGGATGATAGTGCAGGAGAACGGAAGGAAATACACCTTCAAGCCGGACTTCCACTATTAGCGGCGCAGACCGGAAACCGCTTCACTTCAACCGGGGTATATATATATGGTGAAGTGAAGTGGAATATTCCGGAATATGGTAAAAACCGCTTCACTTCATTCCCGTACCTATATATACGGAAGTGAAGTGAAGCGGATATATACAGACCGTACCGCAAACATGTACGGGCGAAAAGAAAAAACAATATCCACTTAAACAGAAATCTACATGAATACGAATGAAGCGAAGCAAATACGCATAGAGGAATATCTGCACACTCTTGGCTACAACCCGGTAAGACGGCAGGGAGACAGCCTATGGTACAAGTCACCGTTCAGGGACGAGCAGGAACCGTCCTTCAAGGTGAACATGGAACGCAACCTATGGTACGATTTTGATGCGCCCATATAGGCTACACAATAAATATCTCTTTGGCAAGAGATTAGGTTAGAGTTCAAATAGGCCTATCCTCAACGACTCAGCTGGAGGGGAAACCCAAAGGTGACAGAAGCATGTCAGTAAAGTCATTAGTCAGCCAATTACCACGCTGCGACTGTATGGCAAGAGGAAAAGACAGACACAAGGATGAAGCCTAATTGGTTGAACGATAGTTCTGCGGCACCTGTACCAGCCCCGACGTAAGGTAATTGAAATGTCGGGCAGAAGCACCCTATGTAAACCGAAATTACAACAGGGCAAGAACTGGCTTCTGAGCAACCGCAATAAGCGGATACAGAACGTAAGTCGCATCCGACAGTCAGTCCGCCAAATAGTTATTGTGAAAGCAAATGGGGATTCCCTAAATCAGAATGCTGAAAAGCTATGAGCATAGGCTCTGAATATCTGACATGGGAACGGAGCTTCCGTAGTAGTCCGAGCAAGGGAAAGCCTTGTACATGGCGAAGGGAAGCAGTTAGATAACTTAATACAAACAACGGAAAATGTGTGAGACATTATGAGAAGTCCAGAGCAAGTATTAAAAGCTTTAAACAAGCATGGCAAAGTTTCGGATTACAAGTTCGAAAGATTGTATCGCATTTTGTACAACGTGGAAATGTTCTATATGGCTTACCAACGCATCTATGCAAAGCCGGGAAATATGACACCCGGCTCTGACGGTAAAACAATAGACCAAATGAGCACTCAAAGAATAAGCCGCATCATCGCATCCCTAAAGGATGAATCTTACAAGCCGAATCCGGCAAGGAGAAAGTATATACCCAAGAAAAACGGCAAGAAAAGACCGCTTGGCATACCCTCCTTTGAGGATAAGCTTGTGCAGGAGGTAGTACGGACAATTCTCGAAGCTATTTATGAAGAAGTGTTTGAAGATTCTTCACATGGATTCAGACCTAACAGAAGCTGCCATACCGCCTTAACCCGCATACAAAAAACATTCAAAAGTACAAAGTGGTTCATAGAGGGAGACATCAAAGGATTCTTCGACAACATCGACCACAATGTATTGATAGGAATTCTGAGGAAAAGAATCTCTGACGAAAGATTTCTCAGACTCATCCGTAAGTTCTTGAATGCTGGTTACATTGAAAATTGGGAATACCATAACACCTTTTCGGGAACACCGCAAGGAGGTATAATAAGTCCTATATTGGCAAATATCTATCTTGACTGTTTCGATAAGTACATGGAAGAATATACCCGTAATTTCAACAAGGGAAAAGAAAGACATCTAACAAAGGAGTATTCAAGACTCAGCGAACAGATATACAAACTGAAAGCTGAGATTGAAAGTGCGAAAGATGCCGAAAGTGCGAAACAACTTAAAGACAAATATGAGAAACTTAGACGTGAACGGCTAAAGGTTACATGTAGGGATTATATGGACGACACCTATAAAAGACTGAAATACACGAGATACGCCGATGATTTTTTAATCGGTGTTATTGGTAGCAAGGCGGACTGTATCAAAATCAAGTCTGACATAACTCAATATATGCAAGAATGTCTGCATTTGGAAATGTCGCAAGAAAAGACTTTGATAACAAACGCTCAAAAGCCTGCAAAATTTCTCGGATATGAAGTCTTAGTCCGTAAAACTGACGTAACCAAACGTAACAAGTTCAATGTACCAGTCCGAAGTTTCAATGGTACAGTTGTCCTCAAGGTAGCCACAGAAACTGTAAAAAACAGATTGGAACACTATGAAGCCATTAAATATAAGATGGAAAACGGGGTTCAAACGTGGTTTTCTAAATTGAGGGGCAAACTGATGAAAAAGAAAATAGAAGACATAGTAGCACGGTACAACTCTGAAATCAGAGGATTCTACAACTATTACAGTATAGCCAATAACGTCTCGTATGCAGCTTCTAAATTTGGCTACATTATGGAATACAGTATGTATCATACCATTGCAGCAAAAACAAACAGTTCAATCAGTAAGGTCATTGACAAATACAAAAAAGGAAATGACATCATTGTTCCGTATCACGATGCAAAAGGTAAACTACGTTACAGAGTATTCTACAATGAAGGTTTCAAACGCAAACTGCCATCGTCTTTCGCAGATGTGGACAATATCCCATATATAATCACAGTACCACAACCAACGCTGGTTGAAAGGTTAAAATCCGAGGTGTGTGAGTTGTGTGGGAAAGTCGGTCCTGTTGTAATGCATCATGCAAGAAATCTGAATCATCTGAAAGGAGATACGGAATGGGAAAAACTGATGCTCGCAAAACATCGAAAGACTTTGGTCGTATGCACAAGTTGTAATGCAAAAATACAGAGCCATGCAGGATAAAGTCATGTTATCAATGGAGAGCCGTATGCGTGGAGACATGCAAGTACGGTTTGGGGGCAGGTATGAGGAAACCTACTGCCGAAAGGCGGCAAGGCGTCTTGTACCGAGCCTACGCGCGGGCAGGGGCGGGAACATCATCGCACTGGCGCGGGAACTCTACGCATCCGACAGCCTGCCCTACCTCTTGGAACGGATAGCGGAGCAGGCACCCGGCGTGCGCCCGGTCTCCTTCTCTTTTGGCGGGCAACCACTCTCAAAACCGAGCTTCCAGCAGTTGGAAGTGGTGCCGCTTTCTTCCCCCGCCCTATTGTCCTATCTGCGGCAGAGGGGGATAAATACGAAACTGGCAAAAAGAGAATGCAGGGAGGTGCGCTATCTGACTGGCGGCAAACCCTACTTTGCCGTTGGTTTTCTCAACCGTTCGGGAGGCTACGAGATACGCAACAAGTTCTTCAAGGGATGCATAGCACCGAAGGACATCACCCACATACGGCAGGAACAGCCGAAGGAGACCTGCTACCTCTTCGAGGGCTTCATGGACTACCTCTCCTTCCTCACCCTGCGGCTGGAAAGATGTCCTGACCGTCCCGACCTTGACGGGCAGGACTACATCGTACTGAACTCGACTTCCAACCTCTCCAAGGCAATCCGACCATTGGGCGGTTACGGGTGCATCCACTGTTTCCTCGACAACGACAAAGCGGGAATGGAAGCTGTTCAGGAACTGCGGGAGGAATACGGGCTGCGCGTCCGGGACGCATCTCACATATACGGAGGCTACAACGACCTGAACGATTTCCTGCGGGATAAACAGAACGGACAATCCGAACATCAGCAGCAGAAACCGGAACCGGAGAAAAGCCAACAGAAGACAGAGCAACCGGAGAGGAAAGGCAAAGGTATCAGGATGTAACCGTACAGCCAACGGAAGGCTTTGAAAAAAGCCATAGCTCATTAGGGCTTTTTCTTCACGCAATGCACGCATCGCTAAAAAAGCCCCAATGAGCAAAAGGGACGCCGCCCCTTTTGAAACCCCGCAGCCATGCGGCATGGGAGCAAGGCAGGGGAAGTATTAACCGAAAAAATGTATTACAGTTATGGGATATGCAGTTTTGCATTTGGAAAAGGCAAAGGGTGCGGACGGCGCAATGTCCACACACATAGAGCGCACCGTCCATCCGAAGAACGCGGACAGAAAGCGCACGCACCTGAACCGGGAACTGGTGCAGTTTCCCGAAGGGGTGAGGAACCGCACGCAAGCGATAGCGCACCGGATAGAGACGGCGGGCATCAAACGCAAGGTGGGCACCAACCAGGTGAAGGCAATCCGGGTGCTGCTCACCGGAAGCAACAAGGACATGAAACAAATGGAAACGGACGGGCGACTTGACGGCTGGTGCAACGACAACCTGAAATGGCTCCGGGAAACATACGGGGAGCGGAACCTCGTGTCGGCAGTCCTGCACATGGACGAGAAGACGCCGCACATACACGCCACTATCGTACCGATAGTGACCGGAGAGCGCAGAAAAGCCAGAAAGGAAGAACAGAACGGGAAAAAGAAATACCGCAAGAAGAACACGCAGGATGTACGGCTGTGTGCTGATGACGTCATGGCAAGGCACAGGCTGAAACACTATCAGGACACCTATGCACAAGCCATGAGCAAATACGGCTTGCAAAGAGGAATAGACGGTTCACTGGCAAAACACATCTCCACCATGCAATACTACAAGGAACTGGTAGAGCAACAAGACAGCCTGCAGGAGAACATAGAAACCCTGCTGGGGCTGGAAGAGGAAGCGCAGAAGAAACTGAAAAAGGTCAAGGGAGAAATCAACGTGCAGAAGATGAAGGGTGCGGCGGTGAACGCCACCACACCCATAGCGGCCGGGGGGAGCTCTCTTTTGGGCGGCAGGAAGG
>OBYO01000675.1_pt1 | contig 11773 bp, 9 predicted proteins | sample 1476771 | NCBI WGS metagenome assembly OBYO01 (sample SAMEA2580202, study PRJEB22360) | human gut metagenome | biome: human gut; feature: human-associated habitat; material: faeces | place: Denmark | collected 2008/2010 | reverse complement strand
GGTGGCGAGCCCCCCCCGCCCAGTCCGTGCGCGCCTGCTCCCGCCACTGCCCGCGCGGCATCGATGTGGGCGAGGAGATGTGGCAGATCGTGGCTAAGGTCCGCGAGCGCTAAGCCGCGCCGCGGCTGGCTGCGGCGATCGCCTAAGCACATGCGTCGATGCATCCGCTGGGTGCCCGCACGAGAGAAGACATGAAAGAACGAATTATGGACAGAACGCAGTACACCAACCTCGCCAAGGCATGGGAATTCACCGAGGAACACGCGCGCGAACGTGAATCCGATGCGTTGACCGACACCCGTACGGCCGCCGACGAGTCCGGCCAGTTGCAGGGTTCGGCGGCGCAGGCCCGTCTGCTGGGCATGCTGGTGCGCATCACCGGCGCCGCTTCGGTGATTGCCGTGGGCACCGGCTCGCTGGTGGAGACCTTGCAGCTCGCCCATGCACTGGATAACAAGGGCCTGCTGACTGCGGTCGATTCCACCGCCCAGGGCATCGCGCTGATTCGCAAGGCGTTCGCCGAGCTGCAGGACGAGACCGACACCACGTTGCGTGCGGTGAACGCCCCGGCCAGCGTGTTTCTGCCGCGCCTCAACGCCAATGATTACGATCTGATCGTGGTGGCGGGCGACGCCGAGAACTATGCCGCCACGTTCGCCCAGGCCTCCCGTCTGCTGCGCGTGCACGGCGTGATCGTGTTCACCGATGTGCTGGCGTTGGAGGACGGTCAGGGCGGCGTGATCAATCCGGCCGACCGCAGCGACAAGGCCATCGCCATGCGTGAGCTGCTCACCACCGTCGAAGATGACGAAGGTTTCGAGTCCACGCTCACCCCTGACGGCACCGGCCTGCTCATCGCCTACAAAAAGTAACTCTGTCCTTGGCTCCCCTCGGAGAGGGGAGCCACTCTATCTCGCTTACCTCACAATTGCGCTGACGGCCACGTCCACGGCTTCGTCGGCGTCATCGGTTACGGTGACCAGTTTCGGGTCGATCGTCGAGATCATGCCATGCTCGGCCACCGGACCGTTGAGCCAGTCAAAGAGCCCCTGCCAGTATTCCTTGCCGTAGAGCACCACCGGAATATTCGCCACCTTGTGGGTCTGGACCAAGGTCAATAATTCGAACATCTCATCCAGTGTGCCGAAGCCTCCCGGGCATACGATCACGCCGGAGGAATACTTGATGAACATGGTTTTCCGCACAAAGAAGTACCGGAAGCTCATGCCGAGGTTCACCCACTGGTTCAACCCCTGCTCGTGCGGCAATTCGATGCCAAGTCCCACCGATTTGCCGCCGGCCAGTGCCGCTCCCCTATTCGCGGCTTCCATGATGCCGGGACCACCGCCGGTGATGACGGCGATGTTGCGCTTGGCTATCTGGCTACCCATGCGCCGTGCTGCCTTGTAGATCGATTCGGTGCGCTGGGTGCGTGCGGAGCCGAAAATAGAGACCGCAGGTCCGAGCTCGGCGAGCGCCCCGAAACCGTCCACGAATTCCGATTGGATGCGCAGCACACGCCATGGGTCCATGTGCAGCCAGTCGGTGTCCTGATCGGATTTCAGCAGGTTGGCGGTGGTGTTGTCCGAGGGAATCATCTGGCCGCGTAGAATCACCGGGCCGCGATGATAGGTGTCGCCCAGCGGCGAGGCGTCCTCCAGATCGACCGGGTTCACCGGTGTGGCCACAGCCTCAGTTGCCGTCTCAGCCTCCAACGCCGCCGCATCATTCGCGGCTGTGGCTTCCAATGGTTCCATATCGTCCACGACTGCGGACTTGGATGCGGCCTCGGCTAGATTCTTTGCTTCAGCGGCCTTTTTGCCGTCGTTCTTCTTGGATTTCTTCTGCTTCTTTGCCATCCAATGTCCTCCTGTACGGCGCTATCGACTCTTCGCATTCTAGCGCCTGAAGCTCTGCGTACGTTTTCCGCGAAATCATCCTTGACTTCGTGAAGAACGTACGGTGAGTGACACTGAGCGTACGTTTTCCGCGAAATAAGGCCTCATCTCGTGAAGAACGTACACTGAGCGCGTCTCAGCGTACGGTTTTCACGAAACAAGGCCAACAATGGAGTAGAGACCGTCTAAGCCATCAGTGGCGGAAGTCGATTTCCACACTGGCGGTGCCGTCGGCGAGGGTGCCGGGGTGTTCCGTGGGCGTGGTGGGCTCTGTGGTGTGGCTTGGCTGCCCGATGCCATCACCATCAATCGATTCGTCATCCTCCGCATCAGCCGCTGCTGCGGCTGCGGTCTTCTCGAATCGCTTGGACTGACGGCTCAGCAGCACACCGGAAATCGCGGCGGCGATCAGGGAGGCCACCAGCACGCCGAAGCGCGCCTCAGCGGAAAGTTCCGCGTTCTTGTACGCCAGCGAAGCGATGAGGAAGGACACAGTGAAGCCAATGCCGCAGGCGACGGCAGCGGGAATCATGTCGCGCACACGCAGCCCCTTGGCCATCTTGAGCCCGCCCACATGCGTGGACAGCCATGCGGTGGTGATGATACCCAGAGGTTTGCCGACCACCAAAGCCACAATCAGTGCGATGACCAGCGGCGAGGCCAACAATAGCGGGCTCATCGACTCGAAGTGTACGCCGGTGGCGAACAAGGCGAAGATGGGCAGGGCCAGCAGTGCGGAGAATGGCTGGAGCTTGTTGGCATAGCGTTCGGCACGCGGCGAGAGTTCGCCGTGCATTTCACGAGAGGGGGTCAGCAGGCCAACCAGCACGCCGGCCAGTGTGGGGTGCACGCCTGCCTCGAACATCATGATCCAAGCGAGGATACCGACGATGCCAACCGCGATCCACGGCACTTTTTTCAGTCGCACGAGGTATGCCCAGATGGCGGCGCATACGGCGATGCCGATGAACCAATACCAGGCGTTAATCGAGGAGAAGAATACGGCGATCAGAATAATGGCCAGCAGGTCGTCGACGGTGGCAAGCGTCATCAGGAACGCGCGGATCGAACCGGGCAGGGCCTTGGCGAACAGGGCGAGCACGGCCAGCGAGAACGCGATATCCGTGGCGGTGGGCACTGCCCAGCCGTGCGACATCTCCGAGAACGGGATGCTGCTGCCGGTGGTGGTCAGAATCAGCGTGCCGGGTTCACCAGGCCCAAGCTGAGAGAACAATGCCGTGACGGCCAGGAACAGGATGGGCGGGGCGATCATGCCGCCCACCGCGCACAGCATCGGCACGGCGGCCGCTTTCGGATTGGCAAGCGAGCCGGTGGTGAGTTCCTGCTTCAGTTCGAGGCCCACGGTCAGGAAGAAGATGGTAAGCAGACCATCCTGGGCCCAGTGGCCAATAGGCAGGTCGAGATTGGTGTAGGGGATGAACAGATGCGTTTCCGCTACGGTCTCGAACGCATGCGCGGTGGCGGGCAGATTCGCGAGCACCAGGCCGGTGAGCGCGAAGCCAAGCATGATGAGTCCGGAAATACGGTCTGAGGCGGCGATTCGCCTGATGGTGGACCAAAGTCCCTTCTTCGCGCCGGCGGTCGTGGCCATCGCGTCTCCTTGCTGCACTCTCTTGGATGAACCGTATGTAATAGTACGGAATATCTCAGGACGTTCCGCTCCGGGCTGAGTCGCGAAGGGCAACCTTAGCCCAACCCTGTGTGGCCGACTCAACCGACTCAAACGGGCCAATACAATTGGAAAAGCCTCGGAAGCATTTCGCTTTCGAGGCTTACTGTGCGCCAGACAGGATTCGAACCTGCGACCTGCTGATCCGTAGTCAGCTGCTCTAATCCGCTGGGCTACTGGCGCATACCACTGTTGTCCCCGTGGTTCGGGAGTGCGCCAGACAGGATTCGAACCTGCGACCTGCTGATCCGTAGTCAGCTGCTCTAATCCGCTGGGCTACTGGCGCATGTTGTCTTTCAGACAACTCGATATATAATACACGCCGTTCAGCTGAATGCAACTCGGCGTGTTGCGGCGAGTCGCACCATCCCGACCACTACCGCAACGGCGTATTTACTGGCCTCACGCCTCGTGTGTACGGACTCGGTCAAGCAAAACCGACTGCGCAACTTTGAGACGTCCCTGCGGCACATCCACGGCTTCGCGCAGGAGTTTGGGCGTGCTGGAACCCTCTACGGACGCCTTGTCCACAATCACCTGCCTCACATCATCCAAACTCGGCAACTGGAACATCGTGTCCTGCAACGTACGTTCGATAATCGAACGCAAACCGCGTGCGCCGGTCCCCTGCTTGATAGCGATATCAGCAATCGCCCGAATGGCCTGTTCTGTGAATTGCAGATCGACGCCGTCGACGGCGAACAGTTTACGGTACTGCTTGATCAGCGCGTTGGCTGGCTGGGTGAGAATCGCCGTCAGATCGTCTACGGTAAGTTCCTTCAGCACACTGGTGACCGGCAAACGTCCGATGAACTCAGGCAACAGTCCGAACTCGGCCAGATCATCGGCATTGACCTGTTCGAGCAATTCCTCGTCTTTCATGTCGGCGTCGTGCCAATTCGCGCCGAAGCCGGTCTCTCGACGGCCTAATCGCTTGCGAACAATGTCCGTCAGCCCCACGAACGCACCGCCGCAGATGAATAGGATGCCGCGTGTGTCCATCTGCGCAACGTCCTGCTCCTTATGCTTGCGCGTGCCTTCCAACGGCACGGAGGCGATGGTTCCTTCCAAGATCTTCAGCAACGCCTGCTGAACGCCCTCACCGGACACGTCACGGGTGATGGAGGTGTTCTCACCGGATTTGCGGGCGATCTTATCGATTTCGTCAATGTAGATGATGCCGTGCTGGGCTCGGCTTACGTCGCCATCCGCAGCTTGGAGGAGACGTTGGAGCACGGTTTCCACATCGTCGCCTACATAGCCGGCTTCGGTCAGGGTGGTGGCGTCGGTGATGACGAACGGCACGTTCATTACGCGGGCCAACGCCTGCGCAAGATAGGTTTTGCCCACGCCGGTGGGGCCGAGCAACAGAATGTTTGACTTGGCGACCTCGACGTCAGCCAAAGAGTCATTGCTGCGGCGGGCAGCACGCGTCTGGGTGGGAACGGATTGCTTGGCTTGTTTGCCGGTCTGGCCACTGTGCCCGTTATTCCCGTCAAGCTGCTCAGCGGACTCCTGAAGCTCCATGTTGACGCGCTTGTAATGGTTGTATACGGCTACGGATAATGCGCGCTTGGCGTTCTCCTGACCGATGACGTAGCGGTTGAGATAATCGAAGATCTGAGCGGGCTTGGGCAGGCTCAGCGAATTGACCTCGGCATCTTTGACACGCTCCTCGGAGATGATGTCCACGCACAGGGCGATGCATTCATCGCAGATGGAGGCATTGGGACCGGCCACCAGTTTTCGTACCTGATGTTCGGTTTTGCCGCAGAACGTGCAACGGGGTACGTCCTCGTTGTAGCTCACCACACGTCCCATGATTCTCCTTTGCCGACTACGCCGCACCGTCGAACCGCCACGCTGCGCATTATCATTGTCATCCTTGAAATACAATACCCCCGGTCGTTGCCGACCGAGGGTATTGCAATGTCCGGAAGTTTTACTGGCGGTGTTCCAACACCTCGTCCACGATGCCGTATTCCTTGGCTTCAGGAGCGGTCAGGAAAGTGTCCACTTCGATGTCGCGGCGAATCTTCTCGACGTCCTGGCCGGTGTGCTTGGCGAGGGTCTCCTCCAGCCATTCACGCATACGCAGCATTTCCTTGGCCTGAATCTCGATCTCCGTGGCCTTGCCGAAGCCTTGGTCGATGGCCGGCTGGTGGATGAGCACACGGGCGTTCGGCAGCATCAGGCGCTTGCCCTTGGTGCCGGAGGCCAGCAGAATGGCGGCGGCGGAGGCGGCCTGGCCGAGGCACACGGTCTGCACGTCGGGCTTGATGTACTGCATGGTGTCGTAGATGGCGGTCATGGCCGTCATCGAACCGCCGGGTGAGTTGATGTACATCATCACGTCACGGTTCGGATCTTGGGATTCGAGGACCAGCAGCTGGGCCATCACGTCGTCGGCGGAGGCGTCGTCCACCTGCACGCCGAGGAAGATGATGCGATCCTCGAACAGGCGGGAGTAGGCGTCCTGGGTCTTCATGCCATACGGGGTCTTCTCCACGAACTGCGGCATGATGTAACGGTTGGTCGGCGCGGGCTGGGCTGCGCGGGCGGAGGCCGGCATGAAACCGGCTACGCCCTGACGGCCGGCCAAGCGGTCGGCACGGGCGGCGAACTTTGCTTCTTCACTTGCCATGAGTCTCACTCCCCCTGCTGGTTGTTGCCGATGGTGTCCGGCGTGGTCACGAGCTTGTCCACGAAGCCATAGTCGAGGGCTTCCTGGGCGGTGAACCAGTGGTCGTATTCGTTGTCGCGGTAGATTTCCTCGAGGGTGTGGCCGGTCTGCTCAGCGGTCAGCTCGCTCATGGTCTTCTTCATGTCCATGATGAGCTCGGCGTTGATGCGCACGTCAGTGGCGGTGCCGCCGATGCCGTCAGGGGGGTGAGCCGGCAGGTGAGTGCGTTCGCCGCCGATGCCGCCGGAAGGCTGGTGCATGAGCACACGGGCGTGCGAGGTCAGGTAACGCTTGCCCTTGGTACCGGAGCTCAGCAGGAACTGGCCCATGGAAGCACACATGCCCAGGCCCACGGTCGCCACGTCAGGCTCGATGAGCTGCATGGTGTCGTAGATGGCCATGCCGGCGGTGATGGAGCCGCCCGGCGAGTTGATGTACAGCCAGATGTCCTTCTTCGGGTCTTCGGCGGCCAGCATCAGCAGCTGAGCGCAGATGCGGTTGGCCATATCGTCCTTGACCTCTTCACCCATCCAGATGATGCGGTCTTTGAGCAGACGGTTGAAAATCGGGTCGACGGGGCCGGCCGGGACGTCATCGCCCGCCATGACCGGCAAGGTCGCAAAGGTATTGCTCACCTTGATTCTCCTTCTAATTACTCGAACATTGTTCAGACTACCGCCTTGAAGCGACTGAAGGCGGCTTTTCGCGTGCTTTTTGGCGGGCAGCGTAGGGATTTCGGTTTATTCGAGGGTGTCGAGGACGTCGTCAATGAGGAGGCGGGTCTGGGAGGCGGCATCGTCGCCCAGACGCGGGAAGCGACGGGCGGCATTGGCGGGGCTGGCACCGGCGGCTCGCGCTACGTTGGACTTGCTGGCACCATGGGCCACGGCTTTTTCCGCGAGCCGATCGACCAGTGAATCGGCGACTTGGCGCATCTGTTCGGCCACCCATAATTGGGCCATATCCGCAGGTAAGTCGTAGTCTTCGGCCACATCGCTGGCTGCCTCCTGAATGGCGGCCCATAACACCATGAATGGCTTTCGATAGTAGTCAATCTGCTCAGTGAGCGGCTCAGCGGCAAGCAATTCAAGTGCCGAGCGAATTTCTGTTTTTTCTGACATGGCTTTCTTTAACTCGGCTCCCCTCTCTGAGGGGAGCTGTCGCCATAGGCGGCTGAGGGGAGTTTCGACCGGGGCAGCTCCCCTCAGAGAGGGGAGCCAGAATATATGTATTTACTTACGACTCAGCAACCACTTTGATATCAGTGACGACGTGGCCACGGCCATGCCGACCGGCACAAAGAAGGTAATCGGCGCTTCAGAGAGCTCCATCACCAAGCACATGGCCATAAGCGGTGCCTGTTGTGAGGCCGAAAGCAACGAAGCCGCACCGATCAAGGCACACGCGGTTACCGAATCGGTCGGAAACATCAGTATCCATACGAGGCCGAGCATCGCACCCAGCGTGGAACCTAATGCGATGCCGGGCTGCAGCACACCGCCCGACGCACCGGAGCGAATGGTCATCAGCGTCACCAGCGCTTTGGCAACAAAGGTGAGTGCCAACACACCCAGCAACATCCAGATATTGGACTGGGACAGCGGGAAACCGGCGTTCATCACGGATCCAGAAGGGCCGCTCCCACCCTGAAGCATGGCCCAGAACGATGCCATTCCAGAGCCCGCTCCCCCGCCAGAGGCCGAATCGGATACATTACCGCCGCCCGTCAGCAAGTTCCATGGAGAGGCGGCCGCTGAAGATGCCGACTGCATGGCACCAGCAGTGCCGGCGGTTTCAGGAATGAATGTGCTGAATCCAAGTTGCGCTGCGGCACGGCCGTTGCCCATCACCTGCGGCACAACAGTCGCCACCAAACCGGTGATGAGACCAGCCAGCGGCATCTGCCACAGAATAGCCTTACCGGTTGGCTTGTGCGCTTCCGCCCATTGCGAACCTTTTCGGAACAATGCGCCGCCCACTCCACATGCCGCACCGCAGATCAGAGCGAACACCATTAACGTTGGCGTGGATTCCGGTTGCATGGCGGTAATGTCGTAGAACAGGTGATGCCCTTTGATCGCAACCGCCACGAATGCGGCAATGGCAGACATGCCCAGTCCAAACGCAACTTTTTCGATTGTCACATCTACCAACAGGATTTCGACGGCGAAGAACATGCCGGCCAGTGGCGCGTCATAGACGCCTCCTAGACCAGCACCGGCAGCCACTGCCACCACCATGCGCCGGTCGATGCCGTCAACGCCCTCGATATGGAACAGGTCGCAGAAACGTTGCGCGAGCATGGCGCCGAGTTCGCGTGGGGCGACTTCTCGGCCGATCGAGGCACCGGAGCCGACGATGAAAATCTGCAATACCACATGCGCAATGGTTTGCCAGAAAGGCATTCGCTTTCCCGCCACGGCCTTCTTGACTGAGGGCACCGCAGTCGTTTTGTGTCGCATCAGATACCAGATAATGCCTGCGATGCTGAGTCCCACGGTCACCGATATCGCACGGCGTGCAGCGGGCACGCCGAATGGACCAGGCAATTCTGGGCCTTCGATGTAGCCGAGCAGCACATGTTCAACGCCGTAGAGCAACAGGGTCAGCAGACCTGCTCCCACACCGATGAGCACGCCGAGCACAATGGTCGCCGCAGCGAGCCAACCAAGGCGTTTGATAGTAACCGTTGGCTGCATGTCAACCTCCGCACCCTATGCAACGAGTATGCCTTGGGAACTCCCCTCAGTCTCGCTACGCTCGACAGCTCCCCCTCAAAGAGGGGAGCCAAAGAAACAGTCCTTTTGCCAGAATAGGAAGAGCCCGGAACCATGAAACACGATTCCGGGCTCAAACAATCATGCTAACGCGATGAGGCTATGCTCACTCAGCATCCTTGGCGTCATCCTTGGCGGACAGTTCGTCGGCCACGGCGGCAGCAGCGGAAGCGGCCTCGACGGACTCGGACTCTTCGTCCTCAGCGGCCTCGCCCAGGAAGGCGGAGAGGTCCACAACCTCGCCATCAGCGGTGAACTTGACGGCGCGCATGCCGGCGAGCAGGCCCTTGGAACGGCCGACTTCCTGCACAGCGGAGCCAAGCTGGCCATTCTTGATGATGGCCTGGATGAAGTTGTTCGGATCCATGCCGTACTGCTGGGCGATGGAAGCGAGGAAGTTGAACACGTCGGACTGGGACACCTGAACGTCCAGCTTCTCGGCCAGAGCGTCGAGCACCATCTGATCGCGCAGATCCTTCTCCACGGTCTCCTCGGCCTGAGCCTTCTGCTCCTTGGTGGCCTTCTCCGGGTCCGGGGTCATGCCCTTGAGCTGCTCTTCGACCATGTTGGCCTTGACGCCCTTCGGCACCGGGATCTCGAGGCCTTCCTGCAGCTTGGCGATGAAGGCATCGCGAGCCTCGGTGGCCTGACGACCTTCGGCGTCCTGAGCGGCAGCCTTGCGGATGTCAGCCTTGAGCTCGTCCAGAGTGTCGAACTCGGAAGCTTCGGAAGCGAACTCATCGTTCAGCTCCGGCAGTTCCTCAGCCTTGACGGAGTTGACCTTGACCTTCACGGTGGCCTTCTGGCCCTCGTGCTCGCCGGCTTCCAGCGTGCCTTCGAAGGTGGTCTCCTCGCCGGCGGACAGGCCGTCAAGGGCCTCGTCCAGACCGTCGAGCATGGTGTTGGAGCCGAGCTCGTAGCTCACGCCTTCCTGGGAGTCGACGGTCTCGCCGTCAATCTCAGCAGTCAGGTCGATGTTGGCGAAGTCGCCCTTGGCGGCCGGGCGGTCCACGCCGACCAAGGTGCCGAAGCGCTGACGCAGGGTCTCGAGGCGCTTGTCGACGTCCTCATCCTTGACTTCCGGCTTGGAGATGGCGATCTCAAGACCGTCGATTTCCGGCAGTTCGATGTCAGGACGACGCTCGACGGTGGCGGTGAACTTCAGCTTGGTCTCGTCGTTGGCGGACTGCGGAACATCCTGCACGTCGAACTCCGGCTGAGCCATCGGACGAATCTTCTTCTCATCCAGGGCCTTGGAGTACAGCTCCGGGACCGCGTCGTTCACGGCCTCACCGGCGACGGCGGCGAAACCGATGCGCTGGTCGATGATCTTGCCGGGAACGTGGCCCTTACGGAAGCCGGGAACGTTCACCTGCTTGGCGATTTCCTTACGGGCCGCATCCAGATACGGGTTGAGCTCTTCCGGTTCAACAGTGACGGTGAGCTTCACCTTGGTGGGCTCGAGGTTACGAACGCTGATCTTCACGCTAATGACTCCTCAAAAGTCGTTATTTCTTACAGTTCTGCCGTAAGGCAACCTCTACATGATAACGCCACTTACGGACGGTGCAATGAGTTTCACTTGCCAGTTCCTTGCGCCCTGCTCGATCAGGAACGTCTCGACGTCCACTTCCACCGGGTCTTCCACCCAGCACAGGTTGCGTAGGATCTGTGGCTTGATGATCATCTCGGCCGGCGTGCGGGTGTCTTCGGCGATGCGGTTGATCACACGCCGCACCCGTTGCAGACGGTCATAACGCTCCGGATGGCGCTGTTGCCACAGCCGCATGGATCGGGGCGCGTTCACCACACCGTTTTCGTCCTGTTCGGGGGCGGGCATGGTAGGCCATTGGGTGGGCTTCAGGGCTATGGCTCGATCGATGGCCTGCTTCCAGACCTTCGATTTGACCGCACGCTGAATCGGCGCGTACCGCTCGAACATTTTGTCCTGCTCGGTGCCGGTATGGATGCGCACACGCTCGTTCAGGGATCGGAGCGCGCGGAATTGGGCAGCATTGTGCGGCTTGTTGGTCGCCGCCTCGATGATTGATGAATCGGCCAATAACAGGCTGGGCGCAATATCGTATTGCCGGGCGAGTCGGTCGCGCTCCTCCCATAGGGATTTGGCGATGGCCAAGCCCCTTGGATCACGACTCAGCTGGGTGATGCGCGAGATACGCAGCCAAGGAATCGGATGCGGTTTGCGCGGGGCAAGGCCCGCAACCAAAGCGTGAGAAAACTCTTCAGCGGCCCACTCGTCCTTGCCTGCGGCTTTCAGGTCACGACGCATCATGGTTTCAAGTTCGATAAGCACCTCCACGTCGAGCGCCGCATAGTTGCGCCAGTCGCGCGGCAGCGGACGGTAGGACCAATCGGCGGCGGAATGCTCTTTGGCTAGCGTGATGCCGAGGTAGTGTTCGGTGACGGCGGCCAGACCAAAGCGGTGCAGGCCGAGCAATCGCGCCGCTATTTCCGTGTCGAACAGGGCTTTGGGTTTGAGCCCGATTTCGGCGAATCCGGGCAAGTCCATCAGAGAATCATGCAGAATCCACGTGGCGTCGCCCACGGCGTCATTGAATTCATTCCAATCAGCTCCGGCCCGGGTCAGGGCGACGGGATCAAGCAAGGCGATGCCTGCACCCTCACGTTTGAACTGAATCAGCCAATCCTCGTGTCCATAGCGGAAGCCCGCTCGCGCGTCCGCGCCCGCCGGCCGTGTGAGATT
>OBYO01000667.1_pt1 | contig 11991 bp, 9 predicted proteins | sample 1476771 | NCBI WGS metagenome assembly OBYO01 (sample SAMEA2580202, study PRJEB22360) | human gut metagenome | biome: human gut; feature: human-associated habitat; material: faeces | place: Denmark | collected 2008/2010 | reverse complement strand
CCTTAATGGTTGGCCTTTCTTGCGCCTGTTTCTGTAAACTCAATAACGGTGGCTGGGATGGTGCCGTCATCACCTTCTTTGCCAGTACGACCGCGATGTATATCCGCCAGCTGCTGGCACAACGTCATCTTCATCCACAGATCAACTTTTGCCTTACCGCTTTCGCCGCCACCACCATTTCCGGATTGCTTTTGCAACTCCCCACTTTCAGCGATACACCCACCATTGCGATGGCCGCCAGCGTTCTGCTGCTGGTGCCGGGCTTTCCGTTGATTAATGCCGTCGCCGATATGTTTAAAGGCCACATCAATACCGGACTGGCACGCTGGGCGATCGCCAGTCTGCTGACGCTGGCTACCTGCGTCGGCGTGGTGATGGCACTGACGATTTGGGGGCTACGCGGATGGGTGTGATCGAATTTCTGTTAGCGTTGGCGCAGGATATGATCCTCGCCGCCATTCCTGCGGTCGGCTTTGCGATGGTGTTCAACGTTCCCGTTCGGGCGTTACGCTGGTGTGCGCTGCTTGGCGCGATTGGTCATGGTTCACGAATGATCTTAATGACCAGCGGGCTGAATATTGAGTGGTCAACTTTTATGGCTTCTATGCTGGTCGGCACCATTGGTATTCAATGGTCGCGCTGGTATCTGGCGCATCCGAAAGTGTTTACCGTGGCGGCCGTTATCCCTATGTTCCCGGGCATATCGGCTTATACCGCAATGATTTCGGCGGTAAAAATCAGCCAGTTAGGTTACAGCGAACCGTTGATGATTACCCTGTTAACCAACTTTCTTACAGCTTCATCGATTGTTGGTGCGTTATCCATCGGTCTTTCCATTCCTGGATTATGGTTGTACCGCAAGCGCCCTCGCGTATAAAATTGCCTCGCTTAAGCACACGGATGAGAGACAGCCTCCTCTCCTCCGTGTGTTACTATAAAAGTTATCTCCCTTCTCGTTCATCGTTCCATATTTGAGAAACAGTATGTCTTCCAGAGTTTTGACCCCGGACGTCGTTGGTATTGACGCCCTGGTACACGATCACCAAACCGTTCTGGCAAAAGCTGAAGGCGGTGTGGTTGCCGTATTTGCTAACAATGCCCCGGCGTTTTATGCCGTCACGCCTGCACGCCTGGCTGAACTGCTGGCGCTGGAAGAAAAGCTGGCGCGTCCGGGAAGCGATGTCGCTCTGGACGATCAACTCTATCAGGAACCGCAAGCCGCTCCCGTTGCTGTCCCCATGGGGAAATTCGCCATGTATCCGGACTGGCAACCCGATGCCGACTTTATCCGCCTGGCGGCGCTATGGGGCGTGGCGCTAAGAGAGCCGGTGACCACCGAAGAACTGGCCTCATTCATTGCCTACTGGCAGGCGGAAGGTAAAGTCTTTCACCATGTGCAGTGGCAACAAAAACTGGCGCGCAGCCTGCAAATCGGTCGTGCCAGCAACGGCGGACTGCCGAAACGAGATGTGAATACGGTCAGCGAACCTGACAGCCAAATTCCACCAGGATTCAGAGGGTAACGATGAAAAACGTTGGCGACCTGATGCAACGCCTGCAAAAAATGATGCCTGCCCATATCAAACCTGCATTCAAAACGGGTGAAGAGCTACTGGCCTGGCAGAAAGAACAAGGGGCGATCCGCTCCGCCGCTCTCGAACGTGAAAATCGGGCGATGAAAATGCAGCGCACCTTTAACCGCTCCGGTATTCGTCCACTGCATCAGAACTGCTCCTTTGAGAACTATCGCGTTGAGTGTGAAGGGCAGATGAATGCGTTAAGCAAAGCGCGCCAGTATGTCGAAGAGTTTGACGGCAACATCGCCAGCTTCATCTTTTCTGGTAAGCCAGGAACCGGCAAAAACCATCTGGCGGCGGCAATCTGCAACGAGCTGCTGCTACGCGGTAAATCCGTATTGATCATCACCGTGGCCGATATTATGTCGGCGATGAAAGATACCTTCAGGAATAGCGGTACCAGCGAAGAACAACTGCTTAACGATCTGAGCAACGTTGATCTGCTGGTGATCGATGAGATCGGCGTGCAGACCGAATCGAAATACGAAAAAGTGATCATCAACCAGATCGTCGATCGCCGCTCTTCTTCCAAACGCCCAACCGGGATGCTGACCAACAGTAATATGGAAGAGATGACCAAGTTGCTGGGCGAACGCGTGATGGACCGTATGCGCCTGGGTAACAGTTTGTGGGTGATCTTCAACTGGGATAGCTACCGTAGCCGGGTAACAGGTAAAGAGTATTAATCCCCGTTTCTGGCGGTATACTGCGACACAATTCCACCTTGAGTAATGATGATGAAAACTGTTAAACATCTTCTGTGCTGTGCCATTGCCGCCAGCGCATTAATTTCCACCGGGGTGCATGCTGCGTCCTGGAAAGATGCGCTCTCCAGCGCCGCCAGCGAACTTGGCAACCAAAACAGCACGACACAGGAAGGCGGTTGGTCGCTCGCGTCATTAACTAACTTGCTTAGCAGCGGGAACCAGGCCTTAAGCGCAGATAACATGAACAACGCCGCAGGCATTCTGCAATACTGCGCGAAGCAAAAGCTGGCGTCGGTAACCGATGCCGAAAACATCAAGAACCAGGTGCTGGAAAAGCTGGGCCTGAACAGTGAAGAACAAAAAGAAGACACCAACTATCTGGATGGCATTCAGGGTTTGCTGAAAACCAAAGATGGTCAGCAACTCAATCTGGATAACATCGGAACGACTCCGCTGGCAGAAAAGGTGAAAACCAAAGCCTGCGATCTGGTGTTAAAGCAGGGGCTGAACTTCATTTCCTGAACCGCGAAACGCCGCGTTTTAGCTGTTACCCGGCTGACGCGGCTCTCTCCTGCCCTTTTCCCTGCTCCTGGACGGTTTTCCCCCTGTTACACGGGAAGCGACCGCGATCAAAAAAGTCTGTTTATAAACTAATTCCTAACAACATCGCATTTTTTTGACACTAGAATTGCAGCAATATGGCGACGCCATTACATTGTGCTTCTCAAAAAGCTTAAACGTTGGCTAAACGGCCCGGTTTAGTGAGGATCGCCCGTTGTCAGAACTACTCTCTTTCGCCCTTTTTCTCGCCTCTGTGCTGATTTACGCATGGAAAGCGGGACGTAACACCTGGTGGTTTGCAGCCACATTAACGGTGCTGGGGCTATTTGTCGTTTTAAATATCACCCTGTTTGCCAGCGACTATTTTACTGGCGCTGGTATTAACGACGCGGTTCTCTATACCTTAACCAACAGCCTGACCGGTGCTGGCGTCAGCAAATACATCCTGCCGGGTATCGGCATTGTGCTGGGGCTGACAGCGGTGTTCGGTGCGCTGGGCTGGATCCTGCGCCGTCGTCGCCATCATCCGCACCATTTTGGTTACAGCCTGCTGGCGCTCTTACTGGCGCTGGGTTCGGTGGACGCCAGCCCGGCATTTCGTCAGATAACGGAACTGGTGAAATCCCAGTCACGCGATGGCGACCCGGACTTTGCGGCTTATTATAAAGAGCCGTCGAAAACTATCCCTGACCCGAAACTCAACCTGGTTTATATCTACGGCGAAAGTCTCGAGCGGACCTATTTTGATAACGAAGCTTTCCCGGATCTCACGCCTGAACTGGGCGCGTTGAAAAATGAAGGCCTGGATTTCAGCCACACGCAGCAGCTGCCGGGAACAGATTACACGATTGCGGGCATGGTGGCTTCTCAGTGCGGCATTCCGCTTTTTGCCCCATTTGAAGGTAACGCCTCCGCTTCTGTTTCCAGCTTCTTCCCGCAGAACATCTGTCTGGGCGATATCCTGAAAAACTCGGGTTATCAGAACTATTTCGTGCAGGGCGCGAATCTGCGTTTTGCCGGTAAAGATGTGTTCCTGAAGTCGCATGGCTTCGACCACTTATACGGCTCAGAAGAGCTGAAAAGCGTGGTAGCCGACCCGCACTATCGCAACGACTGGGGATTCTACGACGATACCGTTCTCGATGAAGCGTGGAAAAAGTTTGAAGAGCTTTCCCGCTCAGGTCAGCGATTCTCACTGTTTACCCTGACAGTCGATACCCATCACCCGGATGGTTTTATCTCGCGTACCTGTAACCGCAAAAAATATGATTTTGACGGTAAGCCGAACCAGTCATTCAGCGCGGTAAGTTGCAGCCAGGAGAATATCGCGGCGTTTATCAACAAAATCAAAGCGTCACCGTGGTTTAAAGATACTGTCATCGTCGTCTCTTCTGACCATTTAGCGATGAACAACACGGCGTGGAAATACCTCAATAAGCAGGATCGCAATAACCTGTTTTTTGTCATTCGTGGCGACAAGCCGCAGCAAGAGACGCTGGCAGTGAAGCGTAACACGATGGATAACGGCGCGACGGTGCTGGACATTCTCGGTGGCGATAACTATCTCGGACTTGGTCGTAGCAGTTTATCCGGGCAGTCAATGTCGGAAATCTTCCTCAATATCAAAGAGAAAACATTGGCGTGGAAGCCGGATATCATCCGCCTGTGGAAATTCCCTAAAGAGATGAAAGAGTTCACCATCGACCAGCAGAAAAACATGATTGCCTTCTCGGGTAGCCATTTCCGTTTGCCGCTGCTGTTGCGGGTTTCAGACAAACGCGTGGAACCGCTGCCGGAAAGCGAATACTCAGCACCGCTGCGTTTCCAGCTGGCCGATTTCGCTCCACGCGACAATTTCGTCTGGGTTGACCGTTGCTACAAGATGGCACAACTCTGGGCTCCGGAACTGGCACTTTCCACCGACTGGTGTGTCTCGCAGGGGCAGCTTGGCGGTCAGCAAATTGTTCAGCATGTTGACAAAACAACATGGCAGGGCAAAACGGCATTTAAAGATACGGTCATCGACATGGCGCGTTACAAAGGCAATGTCGATACGCTGAAGATTGTTGATAACGATATTCGCTACAAAGCCGACAGTTTCATCTTCAACGTCGCCGGTGCGCCAGAAGAGGTGAAACAGTTTAGTGGGATTTCCCGTCCAGAGTCGTGGGGCCGCTGGTCCAACGCGCAGCTGGGCGATGAAGTAAAAATCGAGTACAAGCATCCGCTGCCGAAGAAATTTGACCTGGTGATTACCGCCAAAGCATACGGCAATAACGCCAGCCGTCCTATTCCGGTACGCGTAGGCAATGAAGAACAAACCCTTGTGCTGGGCAATGAAGTGACCACCACCACACTGCATTTCGATAACCCAACCGATGCCGACACACTGGTAATTGTGCCGCCGGAACCTGTCTCAACCAACGAAGGGAATATCCTCGGACACTCGCCGCGTAAGCTCGGGATCGGCATGGTGGAAATTAAAGTTGTGGAACGTGAAGGGTAATTCCTGACTGATGTGTAGGTCGCATAAGGTGCGACCTACACACCTTCTCCGGCCTACAAAACATCATTGAGAAACAGAAAAAAACAGCGCCCAACACTTCCCCGGACGCTGCATGGCAACTTTAATAATCTCGCCTTATCAGAAAGTAATTACACCTTTAATTAACTCACGATTGTTAATCACATCGCGCTCGTAGGTTTCTGCCAGCGTGGCGAACGGATAGCGATGGGTTAACATCATGTCAGCAGTGATTTTTCCTTCCGCCATCAGTCGACCGACTTTAGCAAAATCTTCCGGCGTGGCGTTGCGGCTGCCCATCATCGTCGTTTCTTTTTTATGGAATTCCGGATCGGAGAACTGCAACTCACCTTTAAACAGGCCGACAAATACCACCGTGCCGCCGTGACGAATCAGATTCACGGTGTTATTCATCGCATGTTGATTACCTGTCGCGTCGATCACTTTCTGCGCCAGCGAACCACCAAACTGCGCCCGCAACTGCGCGTCAAAATCTTCGGCTGACGGGTCCAGCACGGGCAACTCCAGACGCGTTGCCACATGTTCACGGCGCGCCGGACTGGTATCCGCCACCACCACCTGTGCGCCATCGGCTTTAGCGATTGCCGCCGCGCCCAGACCGATTGGCCCCGCCCCGACCACCAGCACCTGCTCGCCGGGAGCAATGGCTGCGCGACGCACCGCATGAGCGCTAATAGCGAAAGGTTCAATCAATGCGGCCGCCTGCGGGTCAATACCGTCTGCGGGCAAAATGTTCGCCACCGGCACGCTCAAATACTCACTAAAACCGCCATCCTGATGCACGCCAATGACTGAAATTTTTTCACAGCAATTGGTACGCCCGCTTTTACACGCCGGGCATTGCTGACAAGAAATATACGGAATTACCGCAACTTGCTGTCCGATATTAAAATTGTGAAAGTTTTTTCCTGATTCAATAATCTCCCCACATATTTCATGGCCTAAAACGCGTGGATAGCTAAAAAATGGTTGATTGCCCGCCCAGGCATGAATATCTGTACCGCAAATCCCGACGGTTTTAATTTTAATTAATGCTTCATTATCGCCTGGCACCGGTCTTTCCCGGACTGTCCATACTAAATTCTTTATTTCCTGACAAATTAATACTTTCATTGTGGACATGATTCACCGCTCCTTTTATTTTATGACTTTCAGATATCGTCGAATTTATAAGAGCACCTGAATTTACCCATAAAATATGCGGATGATCACGCATAAAAATGTTTTAAATCGGTTTTTAATGCCGGACTGGAGGGAAGAATGAGTCGTTCGCAGAATTTACGTCATAACGTCATAAATCAGGTGATTGAAGATATGGCGAGGGGCAATATTCCTTCTCCGCTGCCTTCACAAAGTGGGCTGGCAGAAATGTATAACATCAGTCGCACTACGGTACGCCACATACTCCAGCATTTAAGCGCATGTGGCGTGCTCACCCTGGTGGGGAAAAATTATGTTATCGCCCGCAAACCCGAACAGAACGATGGATTTGATTGCATCACGGCCTCGCTGAAAGAGCAAAACCGTCTTTTCGAGCAGGCATTTTTCACCATGATTAACCTGCGCCAGTTACGCGCGGGAGAAAGCTTTTCCGAACTTCAGCTGGCGCGAGCGGCAGGCGTCAGTCCGGTAGTAGTACGAGAATATCTTTTGAAATTCGGTCGTTATAATCTTATTCAAAGCGAAAAGCGCGGCCAGTGGAGCATGAAGCAGTTCGATCAATCCTACGCCGAGCAGCTGTTTGAGCTACGCGAAATGCTCGAAACACATTCCCTGCAACACTTTCTCAACCTTCCCGATGACGATCCCCGCTGGTTGCAGGCGAAAACCATGCTCGAACGTCACAGGACATTGCGCGACAGCATTGGCAGCAACTTTCGGATGTTTTCTCAATTAGACCGTGATTTTCATGCCATGCTGTTATCCGCTGCTGACAACATCTTTTTTAATCAATCACTTGAAATTATCTCGGTGATCTTTCATTTTCACTATCAATGGGATGAAAGCGATCTCAAGCAGCGCAATATCATTGCTGTTGATGAGCATATGACCATTCTCAGCGCCCTGATTTGCCGTAGCGATTTAGATGCAATAACGGCATTGCGAAACCATCTGGATACCGCCAAACAATCAATGATTCGTTCCATCAGGCAACATCACCGATAAATTAAGTACAGATTAAAAACATTGATTCTTGGTTTATATCACTATGTTGTATTAATGCAGTATTAATCCAGGCGATTGTTCTGCCCATAAGGAAATACATAGGGAATAAACGATGCTGGAAGTATTACTCTCAGCCATCATTTAACTCCCTATTACTGGTAGCGATAAAATTATCGGCTATCCATGATTAACGTTTCCAGCACATCTAATTCACTGACTATTTTTGCCAGTGTTTCATCACTGACTTCTTGCCGTGCACGCATCTGGTAAATAGCCGCACGCCTGGCATTTAACGCTGCCAGATTAAATGTTCTTTCCAGCTTCGCGCGCTGCATATGTAAAGAATTATCATTTTCCGACATATCATCTTCGCTACGCCGCATATAACCGATAACTCTGGCCCCTGTTTCCATAATCAACTCGTTGTCGAGGTTTTCTGTACTGGTGCGTAGCAAACGTTGCTCAGTCTTTTGCACACTGAGTATGGCCATTTTGGCCATAAACAGATCGGCAGCTTCCTCTTCTTTTTGCCGGTTATCGCTGAAAATGCCCACATTTTTCCCCAGTAGTAACGGCAGAATAATAATGCCGCAAACCAGCGAAAAGAGGATCACACCTGTGGCGAGAAATACCAGTAAGTAACGCCCGGGAAAAGGTGTGCCATCCGGCAGCAATAACGGGATAGAAAGCACCCCCGCAAGCGTGATGGCTCCGCGCACCCCCGCAAAGGTCGCCAGCAGCATATGACGCGTTTTATATCCAGCAAACAGCATCGGATGTTTGCCGGGTCGTTTACGGCTATACAGACGCATCAGCCAAAGCCAGCCCAGGCGCACAACCATTAACGCCAGGTAGATCCAAATGACATCAAGGAGCAGCGATCCGGTGTCTACCAGTGGATCGTTTTCTGCACGGATCAGTGATTCCGAAATAATGCCCGGCAGTTGTAAGCCTAAAATCAGAAACACCATGCCGTTAAAGACATATTCAAGCATCGACCAGCTACTTTTAGCTTTAATTCTCAGGCGGATAGGCGCGTGGTGGACTACGCCAATGCGACTGGTTGTTAACCCCGCGGCGACAGCGGCAAGAATGCCAGATAAGCCAAAATGTTCCGCAACCAGATAAACAATAAACGGCAACAGAAGCATCAATACAATCTGAATGGAAGGTTCATCGTGAGCATATCGACTGATCAACAGCAGCCCTTTGCCATATAACCAGGTAACAGCAATCCCCACGGCAATACCGCCCAACGCAACGACAAAAAACGCAATGGTTGCGCCATGAACGCTGAATTCCATCGTTCCCATCGTCACTGCAACAGCAAATTTCAACGCCACCAGGCCGGAAGCATCATTCATCAACGCTTCGCCTTCGAGCACTTCCTGGATGTTTTTGCTGATACGCCCTTTCCCGACAATCCCCAGCAACGCCACGGCATCGGTAGGCGACAACACGGCGGCTAATGCGAAAGCAGCGATGAGCGGCACATTCGGTAAGAGTAAATGAATCACATAGCCGACACCAAAAATAGTGATTAGCACCAACACAAGCGCCAGGCTGATAATTTCCCGACTGTGCTTGATCAATTCTTTAGGTTGTATTTTTGAGCTTTCAGCAAACAACAAGGGGGGTATAAACAATAAGAGAAAAAGTTCAGGATTGAATTCCACATGCAGACCAAATATGGGCTGGGCCAGTACAGCGCCAGCGGCAATCTGGATCAAAGGAAGTGGTATCTGAACAGGAGACAGACGCGTAAGCACGCTGGTTAATGATACTACCAACGTAAGAATTAAAATTGTTAAAAGTATTTCCATATAATAAACAGGCTTCCTCATTCATAAATAATGGGTATTATTAATTTAACTTCATAAAAAGCGCCCTGGTTAGCACTTAACGTTAATCATTAATCACAGCGTTCACTCACATGCTCAGGAGGAAACCAGTGAGATGAGTTTTCCAGTTGATAACAAATTCACCATGTGAATATTTACTACCTTTAACCGTTGTAACGAATCATCCGTTACTCTTTGATCTCCTTGCCGAACAAGTTATTTAGTGAATGATGGCTTTCTTTTAACGTTAGCATGAATTATACGTTCAGCAAATGTATTAAATCAGCACTAAATAAATTTAATGGATACCACCATTCTGCGTCAACACTTAGTTTTTATCTGTAAAAATAGCCGCAGCCAAATTAATGCTTTTATTTTAATAAATCATCAACCGAATAAGAGATCTTATCAGCGGTAACTAAACTCATCAGTGGGTGTTCCTTGTAACGTCATACATTACATAACTTTAAGATATACAATCAAAAAATGCATTAAAAACCGATTAAAAGCAGCAAAGTATTACCCGGTGCACGAATTTATGACACATTTGCAGCCATTCCGCTATTCGCTGACTACTTTTCAGTAATGACTGCTTTTTCATAAGGTTTCACTCCCGACAACAATGTTGGAGTTTTATTTCCTTAGCATGGAGTAAGTAAAGATGAGCAAAATAATAGCGATGCTAATTACTGTCAGTACCCTTTTTTTACCGTCAATAATCCAGGCAAAACCTATTTCGATAAAAGTTGCCTATGAAAATAACCCTGGAGAACCCCTGGATGTGGTCATGCGTTACTGGGCAGACCTATTAAATAAAAAAAGTAATGGCGAAATAACACTTGCGCTCTATCCAAGTTCCCAATTGGGCTCAAAACAGGATGTCACCGAGCAAGCCATGATGGGCATGAATGTCATAACCTTGAGTGATGTGGCCTTTCTTGCCGATTATGAACCCGATTTGGGTATTTTGTTTGGACCGTATCTGACTGACGATCCGCAAAAACTGTTCAAAATATATGAAAGCGACTGGTTTAAACAAAAAAATGAAAGTCTGAAGAAAAAGGGAATTCATGTGGTAATGAATAATTATCTCTATGGCACTCGACAGATTATTTCGAAAAAACCCATTCGCACTGTTGACGATCTCGCAGGCTTAAAAATTCGTGTTCCTAATAACGTCATGCAAATAAAAGCCATTCAGGCGATGGGGGCAACACCAACTCCCATGCCATTAGGCGAAGTTTATCCCGCATTAACCCAGGGCGTTATTGACGGCGTAGAAAACCCAATTTCAGTGCTGCAAGGGCAAAAACTGTATGAGCAGGCAAGATATCTGACAATGGTTAACTACCTGACAAATACCTCAGTATGGATAGGAGGTGAAGCCTTCTTTAGCACCCTTTCACCAGAACAACTGGAGATGATCCACCAGACCGGCTATGAAGCGGGTGTCTATAGCCAGAAACTCACTCTTGAACGTGATGCCGAAATGTTGAAAACCATGCAGGCAGCGGGCGTCGAAGTGATCTATCCCGATACTGGACCATTCCAGAAGAAAGCACGCGAAGTTTACTCTCAATTCCCGGAATGGACACCAGGTCTGTACGAAACCATTCAACAGCAACTGCAATAAGCATTAATGCTCAGCGTCCTGCCTCATCTCTCTTAGGCAGGACACGCACTAACAGGAGGTTTCATGCGTCTTTTTGGCAAAGTGGCAGAATTTAGTGCTGCCTTTGCGCTATTCGTTCTGGTTGTGATGACAATTGGAGCGGTATTTATGCGTTATTTCATCGGCCAACCGCTTCAATGGACAGAAGAAATGTCGGGAATGCTGATGATTTGGGTGGTGATGTTAGGTGGAGTGGTGGCGGAACGTGACAGGGCGCACCTGACCATTCCCTTCCTGATGGAGATGCTTCCAGGCAAGCTCAGGCGTGTTATTGCAGTACTGGTCGCCGTTCTCTCCATCGCACTGCTGCTGTATATGGCCTGGCTGGGCTACCGACTAGCCGAAATGGCGCAGTTTAAAGTGACACAACTTCTGAAGGTTTCCTGGTTCTGGATCGATCTGGCGGTCCCTGTCGGTGCACTGGCAACGGCTATTTATACCCTCTACTGGTTAATACACGATATAAAACAATCTGATAGCGGAGACAAAATGCAATGAGTTGGTTATTGATTATTCCGCTAATGATCGTCTGTTTGTTTCTCAACATTCGGGTCTATCTGGCGATGTTTATTGGCATCATCGCTTACTTTTTATTCTTCTCCAGCGTACCGATTGAAATTGCCGTGCAAAGACTGATCGCGCCAACGCAAAGCCCATCATTGCTGGCAATTCCGTTTTTTATCTTGCTCGGCACACTAATGAGCTACACCGGCATTGCCGAACGCATCCTGCACATTGCCAACGTTCTGGTGGGGAAAATGCGCGGCGGACTTGGCGTGGCAAACATTCTCGTCAGCACCATGATGGGCGGCGTCAGCGCCTCTAACCTTGCTGACGCGGCGATGCTGTCGCGCATGATGGTGCCGGAGATGGAGCGTAAAGGCTACAACCGCGCGTTTGCCGCCGCCATTACCGCTGGTGG
>OBYO01000657.1_pt1 | contig 12183 bp, 2 predicted proteins | sample 1476771 | NCBI WGS metagenome assembly OBYO01 (sample SAMEA2580202, study PRJEB22360) | human gut metagenome | biome: human gut; feature: human-associated habitat; material: faeces | place: Denmark | collected 2008/2010 | reverse complement strand
GACAAGGCGGCGCCGTGGCCTGCTGCTGCTTGGCCGCGGCCAGCTCCTTCTCGGCGGCGGCCTTGTCGGCCGCGGCCTTCTTTGCGTCCGCGTCGGCCCGGCCGGCCTTCTTCTGCGCATCACTGATGGCGGTATCCGCCGCATCGGCCTTCTTCTGCGCGGCCGTGGCCTGCCTGTCGGCCGCATCGATATCGGTCTGGGCCTTGTCGGCGGCCTGCTGATGGGAGGCGGATTCGGCCGTGGCCTCATCCTTCGCGGTCTGTGCGGTCCGCTTGTCGGCTTCTGCCTTCGACTGGTTGTCGGATGCCTGCTGCATGGCCTTGTTGGCGTCGTTGATGGCGTTGGACGCGTCGTTCGCGGCCTGCTGGGCGGCGGCGATCTTGTCGGCCGTGCCGGTCGCATCCTGTGCGGCCTGCTGCTGGGCCTTGTTGGCGTCGTCGTAGTTCGCCTGCGCCTGCTGCTGGTTGTTTGCGGCTGTCTGCTGCTGGGCGGCGGCGGCGTCGAGGTTCTGCTTGGCGGTGTCCAGTGCGGCTGCGGCGGCGTCGGCCTTGGCCTGTGCTTCGGTCACGCCGGTCGGGGATGCCTGTGCGATGGCCTGGTTGGCTTCGGTGGTGCTCTGCTGTGCCTGCTGGATGCTGTCTTGGGCCTGTGTGATTGCCTGATTGGTTTGGTCGCCGGTGGTTGTGGTTTCGTCGGCCATTGCGACTGCCGGAGCGGCAAGGGTTGCCATCACGGCGGTGGTTGCCACTGTGATCTTGGTGATGCCGTGTGTCATGGGGAGTTTCTTCTTTCTCGTGTATGTGTCTTCCTTTTCGGGTTTACCCCGATGTCGGGAGATTACGTGTTTTTGTTTCACAAACATATAGTAACACCTTTTTTACTAACGCAAATTATCACTATCATGTGTCTGTGGCAAACCTATATGATGACCCACGGCACGCCGACTGCGACAAAGCGAAAATCCGACAGCCAATATCCCCGTCACGGTGACGCCCGAGACAAAAGCCGCCTTTTTTACGTCCCCCGTGGCATCTCCGGGCAAGGGGGCCTGATCGGGCATGCTGTTGCGCTCTCCCGTGACAAGCAGTCGCAGCGTATTGCCCTGCCCCGTACAGGTGAGGAGCGTGACCTCGTCCTTCCCCTTATGGACACGCAACGATTTCGTGTCGGTAGGAGAGACGATGCGTTTGCTGGTGACTCGATAGGCGAGCGTGTTACCCATGACCTTGATATAGAACGGGTCGCCGTCTTCGAGTTCACCGAGCCGGGTGAACAGGGTCGCGCCTTTCAGATTCGAATGACCGGTGATTACGGCGCGCGTATTCTTGCCACCGATAGGCAGACTGGTGCCCGCCAGATGGCCGGCCGCATGTTCGAGCACATCTTGACCAGCTCCGTGGAGGATGGGCATGTCGACGCTGATCTTCGGAATCAGAATCTCACCCATGGCATCCAACCCATTCACGGACAGTTGACGCCGGTATTCGGCATCGCCCTCGAAATTGCCCTCGGTCTTCCCATCGAACACAGGTTCGCCTATCTGTGGCTGACCGCCTTCATAAAGACGCTGATTATATGCGATGGCAGATTGGATGACGCTTTGACGGGAGGATTCCGGAAACAGCGCGGCCGTCTGGCTGACGGATCGCGCCTGCTCGTCAACGGCGCGGTCGCCGAGCGTCTGCTGGATGCGGGGCATGGCGACAAGCACCATGCCCGCGATCAGGCAGATGACTGCGGCGACCGCGTAGATCCGGGAATGGCGGACGAGCCGGCGGGCGCGATTGTCGCGCGCCCGCTTGTCGCGGACCGCATCCGCGACGCTCTCCCACACGTCGGTTTCGGCCGCTGCCGTCACTTCGCGTGCTTTCCGCCGGTGATCGGCATGTGCTTACCGGTGCGCTTGGTTGCGGCCATGCGCATGCGTAGCATCGGCATCATCACGCCGAGCGCGATCAGCATGAGCGCGAATCCGGCGTACAGCCAGATGGTCGGCACCTGGGCCTGTCCGCCCGTGAACGGCAGGGTGGTCAGGCTCGGCTCCCACTGGGCGTACACGGTGGTGCTGCCTTCGGCGGGCAGTGTGACCTTGCCTTCGCCCGGCTGCAGGAAAGTGCTCCCTGCGGGCGGGTTCTTCTCCGTGCTCCATCCGACGAACCGGTAGCCGGGTCGGGTGATCTTCGGCTCCTTCGCGTCACCGGGGATGGTGACGGTGGAGAAGGCGTCGCCGGTCACGTCATCGACATGGCCGATGCCGCCGTTCGGGTTGAACTTCAGGCTGGCACCGTTGATTTTCCACTGCGCGTAGAGCACGGAGGTGTTCTTCGGCGTGGACTTGTCGTTGGCCGTCAGCACGTAGTCGGCTCCCGTGGCGTATGCCTTGCCCTTGCCGTCGGCCTGCGTGTTCCAGCCGGAGAATGTGTAACCAGGACGGTCGAACGGGTTCGTGATGGTCTTCACGGTCTGGTCGACAACACCGTCCACCGTCTTGGTTTCCGAGCCGACGGTTCCGATGTTGCTGTTGTACACCAGGTGTGCGGGGTCGGCCTTCCATTGGGCCCACACGGTGGTGGTTCTCGGTTCAAGCGTGTGTTTGTCGCCCGGTCGCAGGCTTGGGTCGCCGCGTTTGCTGGTGCTCCAGCCGGTGAACGTGTAGCCTGGACGGTCGAAGCTGTTCTGGCTGATGGTCACCGTGTCGCCGGTGTTGCCGGTGGTGTCGGGTGTGCTGCCTGTGGTGTTCGGCCAGTCGTTGCGGTACTGGATGGTTGCCGGGTTTGCCTTCCAGATGGCGTACAGGTCGTTGCCTGCTGGCTTCATCACGTACTGGCTGACGCCGTTCTTGCCTTCGCCGTATGCGGTGCCGGAACCGTCCTTGGCGGTGTCCCAACGAACGAACGTGTATCCGTCGCGGGTGAAACCATTGGCGTTTGTGGTCAGTTCGTCACCGGTCTTGCCGGATTGTGCCGCCGTGTTGCCTCCGGTTGCGCCGTTGCCGTGATAGGTGAGGGTTTGTGCGTTACCGGCCCAGCAGGCATATAGGGTGCTGGAACCACGCAACGTCCACTCGCTGTTAGGTTTCACTGCATTGCCCTTGCAGTCGGCCTGAGTGTTCCACGTGACGAACGTGTAGCCGTCGCGGGTGAATCCGTTGTCGCGCACGTTGATCTTCTCGTCGGTCTTGCCAGTCTGCGGGTCGGTCTTGCCGCCGGTCGCCCCGTTGCCGTCGTAGGTGAGGCTGGCCTGGCCGGGCGTCCACTGCGCGTACAGGGTGAGCGTGCCGTTCGCGGCCCACTTGGTGCCGGGCGCGTAAGCCTGCCCCTTGCCGCCAGCCTGCGTGTTCCAACCGGTGAACGTGTAACCGTCCACCGTCCAGCCGTTCTGGCTGATGGTCGGCGTATCACCCGTATGGCCCGTCCAGTTGGCGGTGCCCTGACCACCCGGCGTCCTGCCTGTCGGCGGGTTCGCGTTGTAGTTGATCGCCGCCTGGTTGGGCGTCCATTGGGCGACCAATGTGACGACCCCGTTGGGCGTGCTGGTCAGGTTGGAGACCTGCTGCCCATCCGTGTAGGAGTCTCCGGTGTCGGCACGCTTCCAATCCGTAAACGTGTACCCGTCGCGAGTGAAGGTGTTCGGGCTCAGGTTCTGCGGCACGTCGAACGTGAACTTCTGGTCGCTCATGGTGCCGTTGCCGCCGCCCGCATCGTATTTCACGGTGTAGCCGTTGGCCGTCCATTTCGCGTATACGGTCACGTTGCCGGTGAGCGGCGTGTTGAAATCGTATTTGTTTCCGCCGTTCGGGGCCGTGTACCAGCCGTCGAACCGGTAGCCGGGAATCTTGCCCGTGTCGCCGGCCGCCCAACCGGATTTGTCGGCGGCGGCCGTGTTGTAGGGCACGGTCTGCGATGCGGGCGTGCCGGGCGCGTTGCTGCCGGCGGGCGCGTTCACGTTGTACGACAGGGTGGGGTTGATGGCCCACAATGCGTATACGGTCTTCGCCCTGGCGGGCATGACGATCTCCGTCCTGACGTTCGCGTTCAGCGTGTTCCGGTCCATGGTGTCGCCGACGGGCACGTCCCTGTCGTTGGCGTCCGTGTTCGCGCTCCACCCGTAGAACGTGCGGTTGGTCTTGCCGATCTGGCTGGAATCCCAGCAGTCGGAGTCGGCCTTCGCGGTCGCCAATGTGATCCTGGTGCCGGCCGGATAATAGACCTGGCAGCCGGATACGGCGCCCGTGTCGGCGATCGTCTCCACGCGCACGGAACCGTCGGATCGGGTGATCGTACGCTGCTTGGTGCCGTCACCGGCATCAACCGTCGTGTCCGTCAGTACACCCGACACGGCCTTGCCCTCAGCGGAACCGGTGGTATCGGTGGCATCGGAGATGGCATGCACGCTGCCGGCGGTTTTGGCGGAAGCGGCTTCCACCTTGCCTGCTTCGGTATGCGAGGGCACACTGCCCTTGCCGCCGTTCGCATCATAGGTGAGCACCTTGGTGCGGGTGACCGGAACGCCGAAGGTCGTTCGGCAGCCGCGATCGCGTCCCTCGGGGTTCTGCAGATCGTAGCCGAAGGTGAAGCTGGAGCCGGTCCACGTGGCGGCCAGACGATGCTTGACCTGCTGCTTGCCATCGAGGTTCGACTCAGGGCCCGAGTCATGCTTGGCGCCTGCGAAACCGTTGATCCCATAGGTGGCGAGCTCGGCATCGCGGGTCTTGTAGGCACCGTCGAAGCCGGAGACCAGTTGAACACCCTCGAACTTCAGATCGGGTTGAACGTCCCAGCCGTCCAGATCGTTGAAACCGGTGACTCCACGGAACGTGTCGGGCACGGGGGTGCCGTCCTCGTACGTGAAGTTCACGGTCCACTGGCATCCGACGCGCTTCGACGTGTCGACGCCGCCGAGTGCCTTGATCACTTGCGCCGGCAGGTCGGAGTTCCTGCCGACGGTGTTGATCCAGAACAGGTCACGGCTTGTGGACGGTTGGCCGTCCAGCGGGGTCCACAATCGGCTGATGCTGCCGCCGTTCCACGAATGCAGCGAGATGATCGCGTTGATCGAATGGGTGTGCCCGCTGCCATCGGTCCACTCGCCGACATTCGGCAGGGTGGCGCTGGCACCAATCTTCAACGGGAACATGGCGGTTGCGCCGTCGCCGGACTCCGGCATAGGCGCGTTCAACCATGCACCATTCTCAAACTTCACATCGGAGAACTTGACCTTGGTGGTGTCGAGGATGAAATCACGGTACTGGCCGGGCACGTCCGTGTCCTCCAGATCATGGACCGGAACCTTGGAGGTCTTGCCGGCGATGGATTTCACGGTACCGTCGGAGGATGCCTTGATCTGCGACGTGCTCTTCTTGGCCCCGCCGTTCGCGTCGTAGCTGAGCTTGTAGGCGAGGCGGAAGCTCAGGTCGTCGATGATGCTGTCATTGGCGGAGGCAGTAAGAGTACCGTCCTTGGCGACGCCCCTGTAGGCGATCATCGTGCGGGATTGTCCGGCTGGGATAATGACCGTGCCCTCGTAGGATTCCCAGTCGTCGGAATGGTCCCACGGTTCGTGGCTGCCTTCCGTGGCGTCCATGGAATCGGAGTGCGTGTAGGCGACGGTTCCCACATCGCCGGTCTTGTCCCCGTACTTCTGGCCGGTCTTGGAGACCGTGGTGCGGGTCAGTTTGACTGGGGTGAGATGATCCTTGTCGGGGCCGGTGAGCAATGTCACGCCGCCCGCGTTGCCTTTGGAGCGGCCGGAGTGGCGGATACTGAACGTGTAGCTGGCGCCGGGCGTCGTGTTCACGGTCTGGGCGACGGTACGGCCCGCATGCACGTCGGCGGCCGTGTTCCCGTCCTTCTCGCGATGCAGTTCGAAGTTCTGGTTGCTGCCGATGGCATCGAGATCCTGCCAAGCGAACGTGGCGGCGGTCAGGCCGCCGGCCTTCACGCCCGTCTGTCCGGCCATGGCCTGCGCGTAGGAGCGGATCGTGCCCGCATTGGGCTTCACATACACCCAGGGCAGGCCCTGCCCCTCCTTGGCGATCGTCCACTTCGGGGTGTCGAACCCGCCGTTCACGGCCAGCTCGTCGCCCGCGGCCCTGGAGGCGATGGTCTCCACCTTGGCGTCCGGAGCCTTGAACGCGGCCGGCTGCGTGGAATCCGCCTTCGAACTGGAGGGCACCTTGCCCTTGTCGTTCTTCTTCAGATCATGCACCGTCAGGCCGGAAGCGGTTTTGTCAGCCGCGAGTCCGACACTGCCCGCGGTCTTGGCTTTGGCGGGCTGTACGGTGTTCTCCTTGCCGTATTGATTGGATGGCACGCTGCCGGTCGCGTCCGAAGAATTCTTGTCGTAAGAGAGCTTGTACGCCTTGTCGAAGCTTAGGTCGTCGACGCAGTTGCCTTCGGCGGTGAAGTCGAGGCCCTGACCGTTGGAGTCCCTGACGCTCCTGAACGTGAAGCGGGTCGTGGTCGAAGTGGCGAGGTAGTCGCCGGTATAGGTCTCCCACTTGCCGTCCTGCGCGGTGCCGTGCGTGGTGATCGTGGTGCCGACGCTGCCGGTCTTGTCCGACCCGTTGGATGCGGTGCGGGTCGCCTGCTGTGCGACGGTCTTGCCGGGTTCGCCGATCATGACCTGCATGCTGTCGTCCTGGCCCGCGTTGCGGGACGCATGCTTGAGGCTCCACTTGTACACGACGCCGGGCGTGGTGGCGATGTCCTGGTAGATGTACTTGCCTCGCTTGGCTGCGGCGATCTCGCCCCACACGTTGCCCGCGTTGGTCGGATACGGGGTGTGGTTGCGGCGCTGCACCTCGACGGTGTCGGCGCCGGCGGTGTCGTCGTTGGATCTCCAGCCGAACTTGCCGGAATCCCAGTTGTCGAGCTTGCTGTGCAGCGGGTTGTCGATGATGCCGGTCTTCGCGCTGATTATGGCGAGGTAGGTTGTGTCGTGACTGCCGTAGACCCTCTGGTTCTCGTTGATGATCTCGTTGCCGCGATAATCGAACGTGCCGTTCACCAGATGGTCCGGCAGATTCGACGTATTATCCGCCACCGTCTTCACGTTTCCGGTAGTCTTCGATTCGGCGGGCTCGACGGCGTTCTCCTTGCCACGCTGATTCGACGGGACCTTGCCGGTCGCGTCGGACGCGTTCTTGTCGTAGGTCAACTTGTAGGAACAGGAGAACTCGATGTCGTCCACGAGATTGCCGACGTTGTTGCCGGGCAGGGTCTCAACATCTTTGAAGCCTTCGAGGCTCTTGAACATGAATACCGTGTTCTTCTGTCCTTCGGGCACCTGGTAATAGCCTTCGTACGTCTCCCATTGTGCGCCATGATCGCGGGGATCGGTGTTGGATACCTTTGTGGTGATGGTCGTGGACTTCCCGCCCACCTTGTCGCCATGGCCGTTAGAGGTGACGCGGGTCATCTCCACAGGCGTCGCGTGGCCCGTGTCGGAGCCCACGAGGACCTGCATCTTGTCGGCATGGGAGGATTGGCGGCTGGCGTGCTTGAGCCGGATCTTGTACAGCACGCCGCCGTTGCCGGTGGACACGTTCTGGTAGATGCTGGTGTTGTCCTGTTGGGCGACGATCTCCGCATACGTGTTCTTGGTGTTGCGGTCCTGCTGCAATTCGACCCTTGAACCGTTCTCGGTACTGGACCATGCGAACCTGGAAGAGTCGAAACCGGGGATCTGCCCGATCTTTCCGTACTTGGAAAGATCGGTGGTGCTCATGTTGTACCAAAGCGTGCCGTCATCCGATTTGAGGAACGTGCGCAGATCGGCATCGGTTTCCTGCTCGTTCTCCTGAATGTCGGAGAACGAGGGGTAGGAGAAATCGCCATTAGCGAGGGAACCGTACCGGACGTTCTCGTCCGCCACCGTCTTCACCTTGCCGTCGGTCTCGGACGCCTTGCCCTCGGTCATGGAACTGATCTGGCTGGCCTTCGCCTTCGTGCCGCCGTTCGAGTCGTAGCTCAGCCTGTACGCGATCTTGAACGTCAGATTGTCGATCAGGTTGCCCTTGGTCGGGTCCACGGCGTTCAGGGCTTTGAAAGTGAACGTGCTGACAGGCGTGTTCGCCGGGATCGTGACCTTGCCCTCGTAGGTCGCCCACTGGCCGTCATGCTGGAAACGGTTGGTGTTGGTCGCGTGCGTGGTGATGCTCGTACCGGTCCAACCCTGTTCGTCACCCGCCTTGTTGCTGGTGACGCGGGTCATGGTCACGGGCTTGCCGTTGACCAAAACCTGCATCGAGTCCGCGTGCTCCTTGGACAGGCTCGCATGGTCGAAACGCACCGTGTATACGGTGTCCGAATCATGCTGCGTGTCGATCTTCTGTAGGATCGCCTTGCCCCTCTCCGAGCCGACGATCTCCGCATACGTGTTGCCTGTCACGGAATCCTGCTGCAATTCGACCGCATTGGGCCGGTCGGTCAACCCGACTCCGCCTTGCGGCTGTCCGCCCTTTTGGTCCGAAGCCCAGCCGAACTTCGCAGCATCGAAACCGGGCCACTTCACCCACTTGCCGGTGGAATCGAATGTTGCCGGATTCTGTCCGGCGTTCTGGATGTATTCGCCGCTAGCGGGGTCCACACTTGTGAACCTGCCCCAACCACGGTCATCAGCGTATCCGCCACGACCTACCGGGCTGATAGTATCCCAACCGCCATCCAGCAGATAATCGAACGAACCGTTCACCAGTTCGGTGGGAAGGGTCTTGGATGCGACGGTCTCCACCGCGCCTTGGGCCGCGTCGGTCCTGTAGCCGATCTGGCTGGCCTGCGCTTTGGTTCCCCCGTTCGCGTCATAGTCGAGCCTGCGGGCTTTCGTGAACGCGATGTCGTCGATGAGGTTGCCGTTCCATGCGCTCTTCGACGACACGTTGCGGAACGTGAACCGGGTGACCGGCCGCCCAGCGGGCACGGTCACGGTTCCCGTGTACGTCTCCCATTGGCCTGTATGGTCGGAGTCCTCCCTGTCCGCGGGTTTCGGGTTGGACACCCTGGTGGCGATCGTGTCGGAGGATTCGCCAACCTTGTCGCCGTACCCGTTGGCGGTCACGCGGGTCATGGTTACCGGGGTCTCGTGGCCGGGAGCGCCGATGAGCACCTGCATGCTGTCCAGGTGGCTGGCGTTCAGGCTCGCGTGCCTGAGGCTGACGATGTACTGCACGTCGCTGTCGGATTCGGTGTCGATGTCCTGGTAGATGGCCGATCCGGCCTGGGCGGCCGTGAGTTCGGCGTAATGGTTGGAGCCGTCGTACCTGTTCCACACCTGCACGTCGCCGGCCTGTTCGTAGGGCGGGTTGCCTAGATCCTTGCCGGTCTGGTCGCTTTTCCATGCGAACCGTTTCGCGTCGAATCCGGCGGGCAGGGCGACACGGTGGTTGACGTTCCTGGAATCCTTGTAATAGTAGGATTTCCGGCTCAGGCTCACGTAGTTAAACGGGGAGTCGGACAGGCCCGCCCCGGTCCCCGAGTATTCGAAGTCGCCGTTGACGATCTTCTCTTGGCCTGCGGGCGGTGCGGGCGAATCCCGCACGGTCTTCACCTTGCTCCGGGTTTCACCGCCTGTCGTGTAGTCGATCTGGCTGGTCCGGGTTTTCACGCCTCCGGTCGCGTCGTACGTGAGCTGGTAGGCCTTGGTGAACACGACATCGTCGATCAGGTTGCCTTCCGCGCTGTCGGGACGGCCGGCACTGTTCGAATCGGCCACGCTTTTGAACGTGAACCGTGTGACATCCTGTCCCCTGGGGACGAGGACCGTGCCCTCGTACGTGTCCCACTGGTCGTCCTGGCCGGTTCCCGTGGACGTGATCGTGGTGGATTCCTCGCCGGCCTTGTCGCCCGCATTGGCGATGGTGCGGCGCATCGTGACCGGCTTCTCCCGGCCGGGCGCGCCGACGAGCACCTGCATGCTGTCCCTGGCGTCCTTGTTGCGGCTGGCGTGCTTCAGACGGACCGTGTACATGGCGTCGGATGTGTTCGCCGTGTCGATGTCCTGGTAGAGGTATTTGCCCTGCGTGGCGGCCGCGATCTCGCCCCACACGTTGCCCGTGCTGCCTTTGACGGCCGTCCTAAAGCGTTGGACTTCCACGATCCCTCTGTGCCCGCTGACGGAATCATTGGATTTCCAGCCGAATTTCACGGCATCCCAGCCGTCCACCTTCGCCCATGGTTGCTCGCTCGAGCCTTCCATGGCCATGCCGTTGCCGTCGACGAACGAGAGGTACTGCCAGCCGCCGGAACGTTTGTCGACGATCCGGTTGCCGAACGTCTGGAAATCGCCGTTGACCAGCTCCTTCGGATACGATGTGCTCGCGGCCGGATGGATGGTCATGACCGGCAGGCCGATCCCGTCCGCCTGCGCGGTGCCCGCCATGAGCATGCCTCCGCCGAGAAGCGTGGCCGCGGATGCGATCAGTGCGGCGGAACGTTTCAATATGCTGTGCATTGTGTTTTCTCTTCCCCTGAATCTCATGTTCGGCATGGTTTTGGAAAAAAGGTATTGAGCGGGACGTTCGACGGGTTTTCGTTTTCCGACGCACGTCCCGCGTCATGGTCTCTCTTGGATCAGGCGAGACCGTTGCCGGCCAGATTGACTGCCTTGCGACGGTTCTTCAGGCTGCGTTCGGCGAGGACGATTCCACTGCCCCACAATGGGCAGGAGACCGCCAGCCAGAAGGCGAAGGCCAAGGCTCCACCGGTCTGCGGCAATTGGGTCAGGTTGGTGATGTTCTTGACTTGGACCGTGTTGTTGTCGATACCGGTGGTCAGGCCCGGCTGATCCTTGCCGGCGAACCTGATGGCGGTGCCTGCATCGTCGATGGTGACGGTGAAGCTCGGCTTCGCATAGGAGGCATAGCCGGCGGGCTCCTTGGTTTCGGTCACCGTATAGGTGCCGTAGCCGAGACCCTTGAATGCGATAAGACCCTTTTGCGCGGCATTGTCCTTATGGTCGACCTTGCCGTCGTTGTTGGAGTCACCGGTGGTGAATGTGGTCGCGGAAGCCTGGTCGGCGGCTTCGGACCATTTGCCGGTCGTCGTATCCAGCTTCAGGTATTTGTCTCCGCGTCGGATCTGGAATTCAGCTCCATTCACGAGCGTGTTCACGTCGGCTGCGCTCACCTTCTTGAGGGTGAAATCGTAGGATTTCAGGTCAACCTTGTCGCCATTGGTGACGACGGTGTAGTGGGCTCCGTCCTTGAAGATGGCGGTGCCGGAAACCGAGTTTTCGGATGGTTTCTCGGCCGTGGCCTTGGTGACGACGCTCTGGTAGGTGATGGTGATCTTCTTGCCGCCCTGCGTGGTGATGAGCTTGGTGGCGTTCAGAGCCCAGCCTCCGGCCGGAACGGTGATATCCGGGTCGGCCGGGGTTCTGTCTTCCTTCTTGAGAGTGGCGTCACCTGGCAGGGCTTTCGCGCCGTGCTGGGTTTCGCCGTCGTAGATGACGGTATCGGCGGTCACGTCAGTGGCAGTCCTGCTCAAAGCCACCTTCAGGCTACCTTTCACGTATTCCTGTCCGGCAGGGGCATCGGCGAGCTTGAATTTGACGGCCGTGTTCGGAACAGTCACGTCGATGGTGTGGGTGACGGTATCGCCCACGGTCACGGCCACCGGGTCGGCGGCGTCACCCTGCTTGGAGACCTGTCGGCCGTCACGGTCCACGACGACCTTCTTGTCGGTTGTCACGCTCTTCGACTTGATGACCGCGACGCCGAGGGTTCGGCCGGGGGCGTCGCTCATGGCGGTGCCTGCACCGGATTTTGTGCCGATGATGATCGGGCTGCCTGCGGAGTCGGTGATGTAGTAGAGGCCTTCTTTCGGCACGGTGATGTTCAGGGTGGCATCCTGCGTGGTCAGGTCGGCTCCGCCCGCGACGGCGGCCGGCTTCCTGCTGGAGGCGTTGAGGGCGGCTTGGATGTTGCTCAGCTGCTTGGCCTGCTTGGCCATGTCGATGGCGGCGATGCTGCCTGCGGCATCGTATCCGCCGACCTTGGTGATGTCATCGGACGTGTCCTTGTCGTAACCGTTGGCGATGGTGATGGCGTCATCCGCCCATGCGTTGGATTCGGTGGTGCCTTGGATTCCGAGGCTGGAGATCTGGTTGCCTTTCAGCACCACTCCGGTGTATGTGCCTATCTGGTAGACGTCGAACGTGTGGCCGGCCAGGCTTGCTCCGTCTGCG
>OBYO01000649.1_pt1 | contig 12312 bp, 14 predicted proteins | sample 1476771 | NCBI WGS metagenome assembly OBYO01 (sample SAMEA2580202, study PRJEB22360) | human gut metagenome | biome: human gut; feature: human-associated habitat; material: faeces | place: Denmark | collected 2008/2010 | reverse complement strand
ACGAACGCTCACTGGTGCCCCCCGGGCTTGCCAGGAAACTTAACACCGGTTTGGTCCGTTTGACTATCAGTCCCGCCTCTTCAATCGCTTCGCGACGGGCAACATCTTCCACACTTTCACCCTCTTCTATCATCCCGGCAACCATCTCCAGTAGCCAGGGGGTTTCGCTGGTGTCGTACGCGGCAATCCGAATCTGCTCAATCAGCACAACTTCATCACGCACTGGGTCAAAGGGTAGCAAGACTGCGGCGTGACAGCGCTCAAAAATTTCCCGCCGTACCTCATGACAATTATGGTCGGGGGCGTGACCTCCTTAAAAATTTCCCCGCCGTACCTCATGACTCATTTGCCCGTTGAATAGACGATGACGAAATCTATAAAGATCTAATGAAAAAAAGCCGCGATAAAGTGTTTCTCGTGCAATAATTTCTACATCGTTTTTGCCAAATGTAACGGGCAGGTTGTCTGGCTTAAGCATTGTTAATGTCCTGGCACTAATAGTGAATTAAATGTGAATTTCAGCGACGTTTGACTGCCGTTTGAGCAGTCATGTGTTAAATTGAGGCACATTAACGCCCTATGGCACGTAACGCCAACCTTTTGCGGTAGCGGATTCTGCTAGAATCCGCAATAATTTTACAGTTTGATCGCGCTAAATACTGCTTCACCACAAGGAATGCAAATGAAGAAATTGCTCCCCATTCTTATCGGCCTGAGCCTTTCTGGGTTCAGTTCGTTGAGCCAGGCCGAGAACCTGATGCAAGTTTATCAGCAAGCACGCCTTAGTAACCCGGAATTGCGTAAGTCTGCCGCCGATCGTGATGCTGCCTTTGAAAAAATTAATGAAGCGCGCAGTCCATTACTGCCACAGCTAGGTTTAGGTGCAGATTACACCTATAGCAACGGCTACCGCGACGCGAACGGCATCAACTCTAACGCGACCAGTGCGTCCCTGCAGTTAACTCAATCCATTTTTGATATGTCGAAATGGCGTGCGTTAACGCTGCAGGAAAAAGCAGCAGGGATTCAGGACGTCACATATCAGACCGATCAGCAAACCTTGATCCTCAACACCGCGACCGCTTATTTCAACGTGTTGAATGCTATTGACGTTCTTTCCTATACACAGGCACAAAAAGAAGCGATCTACCGTCAATTAGATCAAACCACCCAACGTTTTAACGTGGGCCTGGTAGCGATAACCGACGTGCAGAACGCCCGCGCGCAGTACGATACCGTGCTGGCGAACGAAGTGACCGCACGCAATAACCTTGATAACGCGGTAGAGCAGCTGCGCCAGATCACCGGTAACTACTATCCAGAACTGGCAGCGCTGAATGTCGAAAACTTTAAAACCGACAAACCACAGCCGGTTAACGCGCTGCTGAAAGAAGCCGAAAAACGCAACCTGTCGCTGTTACAGGCACGCTTGAGCCAGGACCTGGCGCGCGAGCAAATTCGCCAGGCGCAGGATGGTCACTTACCGACGCTGGATTTAACGGCTTCTACCGGGATTTCTGACACCTCTTATAGCGGTTCGAAAACCCGTGGTGCCGCTGGTACCCAGTATGACGACAGCAATATGGGCCAGAACAAAGTGGGCCTGAGCTTCTCGCTGCCGATTTATCAGGGCGGAATGGTTAACTCGCAGGTGAAACAGGCACAGTACAACTTTGTCGGTGCCAGCGAGCAACTGGAAAGCGCGCATCGTAGCGTCGTGCAAACCGTACGTTCCTCCTTCAACAACATTAATGCATCTATCAGTAGCATTAACGCCTACAAACAAGCCGTAGTTTCCGCTCAAAGCTCATTAGACGCGATGGAAGCGGGCTACTCGGTCGGTACGCGTACCATTGTTGATGTGTTGGATGCAACCACCACGCTGTACAACGCTAAGCAAGAGCTGGCAAATGCGCGTTATAACTACCTGATTAATCAGCTGAATATTAAGTCAGCCCTGGGTACGTTGAACGAGCAGGATCTGCTGGCACTGAACAATGCGCTGAGCAAACCGGTTTCCACTAATCCGGAAAACGTTGCCCCGCAAACGCCGGAACAGAATGCTATTGCTGATGGTTATGCGCCTGATAGCCCGGCACCCGTCGTTCAGCAAACATCCGCACGCACTACCACCAGTAACGGTCATAACCCTTTCCGTAACTGATGACGACGACGGGGCTTCGGCCCCGTCTGAACGTAAGGCAACGTAAAGATACGGGTTATCTGCCGCATTCTTCCCCCTTCTCGCTTCAATTTCGACCAGCCATCCTCTATTCTGATGGGTATTTACCACTGGTCCCGGAAGACAAAAATGAAACGGACAAAATCCATACGCCACGCATCGTTCCGCAAAAACTGGAGCGCGCGCCATCTGACACCAGTCGCTCTCGCGGTTGCCACTGTTTTTATGCTGGCTGGCTGTGAAAAGAGTGATGAAACAGTGTCTCTCTATCAAAATGCTGACGACTGTTCAGCTGCAAACCCAGGCAAAAGCGCCGAATGTACCACCGCGTACAACAATGCGCTGAAAGAAGCCGAACGTACTGCGCCGAAATACGCCACCCGTGAAGACTGTGTTGCTGAATTTGGTGAAGGTCAGTGCCAGCAGGCACCAGCCCAGGCTGGCATGGCACCAGAAAACCAGGCGCAGGCCCAGCAATCCAGCGGGAGTTTCTGGATGCCGCTGATGGGGCGTCTGATGGGCGGCGGCGCGGGATTTGCACAGCAGCCGCTGTTCTCCTCGAAAAACCCAGCCAGCCCGGCTTACGGTAAATATACCGACGCGACGGGTAAAAACTATGGCGCAGCCCAGCCAGGCCGCACCATGACCGTACCGGAAGACAGCCATGGCACCAAAACCGGCGACCACCACTACCGTTACCCGTGGCGGTTTTGGTGAATCTGTTGCCAAACAAAGCACTATGCAGCGTAGCGCAACTGGCACCTCTTCTCGTTCAATGGGTGGCTGATACCGATGGAAAGAGTCAGTATTACCGAGCGCCCGGACTGGCGTGAGAAAGCCCACGAATACGGTTTCAATTTTCACACCATGTACGGCGAGCCGTACTGGTGTGAAGATGCTTACTACAAGTTGACCCTCGCCCAGGTTGAAAAGCTGGAAGAAGTCACCGCCGAACTGCACCAGATGTGCCTGAAAGTGGTGGAAAAAGTGATCGCCAGCGATGAGCTGATGACCAAATTCCGCATTCCAAAACACACCTGGAGTTTTGTGCGCCAGTCATGGCTGACGCACCAGCCATCGCTTTATTCGCGTCTTGATCTGGCGTGGGATGGCACTGGCGAACCTAAACTTCTGGAAAATAACGCCGATACGCCAACGTCACTATACGAGGCGGCGTTCTTTCAGTGGATCTGGCTGGAAGATCAGCTTAACGCCGGTAACTTGCCGGAGGGCAGCGACCAGTTTAACAGTCTGCAAGAAAAACTGATCGATCGCTTCGTTGAGCTGCGTGAACAGTATGGCTTCCAGTTGCTGCATCTCACCTGCTGTCGCGACACGGTGGAAGATCGCGGAACCATTCAGTATTTGCAGGACTGCGCAACGGAAGCTGAAATTGCTACTGAGTTCCTCTACATCGATGATATCGGGTTAGGTGAAAAAGGTCAGTTCACGGATTTACAGGATCAGGTAATTTCCAACCTGTTCAAGCTGTATCCGTGGGAATTTATGTTGCGTGAGATGTTTTCCACCAAGCTGGAGGATGCAGGCGTACGCTGGCTGGAACCGGCGTGGAAGAGCATTATCTCCAACAAGGCACTTCTACCGCTACTGTGGGAGATGTTCCCGAATCACCCGAACCTGCTGCCCGCTTATTTTGCGGAAGATGATCATCCGCAAATGGAAAAATATGTGGTTAAACCGATCTTCTCCCGTGAAGGCGCAAACGTGTCGATCATTGAAAACGGCAAAACCATTGAAGCAGCGGAAGGTCCGTATGGCGAAGAAGGGATGATTGTTCAGCAATTCCACCCGTTACCGAAATTCGGCGACAGCTATATGCTGATTGGTAGCTGGCTGGTGAACGATCAACCCGCCGGAATTGGCATTCGTGAAGACCGTGCATTGATCACCCAGGATATGTCTCGGTTTTATCCACATATTTTTGTTGAGTAATCAATGATGCCGGATGGCATTCGCCATCCGGTAATTGTTAACCTATCTGCACCGACAGCATACTCAGGCTGCCCATTTCTATACCATCGACCGGAATGGTAATTGGCTCCTGCCCATCCCACGCACCTAAGACATACAACAACGGCAGATAGTGCTCCGGCGTTGGGTTCGATAACGCGCCACCTTCATGGTCGAGGTAATTCACCAGAGGATGCTGCTCTACCGCCCCTTGCCACGTCAGATTCGCTTTCACATACTCATTAAACGACATCGCCCAAGGATATGGTGAACTATCACCGTGCCACTTCACTGTACGCAGGTTATGCACCACGTTGCCACTGGCGACCAACATTATTCCTTCATCTCGCAGCGCTGCCAGTTTGCGCCCCATTTCGAAATGCCAGGCGGCAGGTTTGCTACTGTCGATACTCAACTGCACCATCGGGATATCGGCGTCAGGATACATCTTAATCAGCACGCCCCAGGAACCGTGGTCAAAGCCCCAGGCTTCTTTATCCAGCGTCACCGGGACCGGTGCTAACAGCTCAACCAGATGCTGTGCCAGCACAGGCGAACCCGGAGCAGGATAATGCGTATCGTACAGCGCCTGCGGGAAGCCACCAAAGTCATGAATCGTGGGCGGCGTCTCCATCGCGGTCACTCCTGTTCCACGGGTAAACCAGTGAGCCGAAACCACCACAATCGCTTGCGGGCGTGGCAATGTCATCCCCAACTTCTGCCAGCTGCGGGTATACAAATTATCTTCCAGCACGTTCATCGGACTACCGTGACCTAAAAACAATGCTGGCATACGTGTTGAAGACATGATGATATCCTTAACTAAAGGTGTCATTTTGATATCCTCACAATACGCTTGTTCGGCGGAGTAAGAACCCGGATAACAATGATGATGATCATCAGTTATTTTGACGATCTGCCTGAAGGTGAAGATTTATAAGGAGTTGTCGATGTCAGTACCTCTCATTCTGACCATACTGGCGGGGGCAGCCACGTTTATTGGCGCGTTTCTCGGCGTTCTCGGGCAAAAACCCTCGAACCGCTTACTGGCGTTTTCGCTAGGATTTGCGGCGGGGATCATGTTGCTCATCTCATTAATGGAAATGCTTCCTGCCGCACTAGCAGCTGAAGGAATGTCGCCTGTGTTGGGTTATGGAATGTTTATCTTCGGTCTGCTTGGCTATTTTGGCCTGGACCGCATGTTGCCACATGCGCATCCGCAGGATTTAATGCAAAAATCGGTGCAGCCGTTGCCAAAATCGATCAAGCGCACAGCCATTCTGCTCACTCTCGGCATCAGTCTGCATAACTTCCCGGAAGGGATTGCCACCTTTGTCACGGCGAGCAGCAACCTGGAGCTGGGATTTGGCATCGCACTGGCCGTCGCGTTGCACAATATTCCTGAAGGTCTGGCGGTTGCAGGCCCGGTTTATGCAGCAACGGGTTCTAAACGCACGGCAATTCTGTGGGCGGGGATTTCTGGATTGGCAGAAATTCTTGGTGGTGTGCTGGCGTGGTTAATCCTCGGTAGCATGATTTCCCCCGTGGTCATGGCGGCAATCATGGCGGCGGTTGCAGGAATTATGGTGGCGCTCTCGGTTGATGAATTAATGCCGCTCGCCAAAGAGATTGACCCTAATAATAACCCCAGCTATGGCGTACTATGTGGAATGTCAGTGATGGGATTCAGTTTAGTGCTGCTACAAACGGCGGGAATTGGTTAAAAGCAACATCAGAAGTTGGCCAGCGCATGGACAACTTCTGCTAGCTTCACTAAAGCCTTATTCTACCTTTTCGGCTGTCTCTTCTCTCGTACTGTTTAAGTATTTGTTCCGCGCTTCAAGCAGTGCGTCTCTGTCCTGGCGAAACGCCCGACAATAACGTTTCAAATGCAGGAAATAACCCACCACAACAAGAGCAATCAATACAATCCAGTACCAGGCGATAAACATCCTTTTACCCTTAATATTTAACAATACTAAACATTTAGCGCATAAATTTCACATATCCTTTTTCGGATATATTCATATGGTCGCATAATAACGGAACAATTATATGATTTTGATCATAATGAAAAAGAATGCCTGATATTAATGAAATTTTCTCATAGAAAGAGAAGCGGAATTAACATCTTGCATAGCAGGGCAAAATAAAAACCGAAGCCAGCTACAACTTCGGTTTCTTGATTAAGGCAGTAATTAAGCAGCGGTTTTCAGCTGGCTTTACGCTCATGTGCCTGACGGTATGCCACCAGGTCTTCAATAGTCACGAGCGCCATATTGTGTTTATTGGCAAACTCAATGCACTCTGGTGCACGCGCCATCGTGCCATCGTCATTAGTCAACTCACACAGCACACCAGCCGGTTTAAAGCCTGCCAGCGTCATCAAATCAATAGTCGCTTCAGTATGACCGCCACGCGTCAGTACACCACCTGCCTGCGCGCGAAGTGGGAAAACGTGGCCCGGGCGATTCAGATCAGAAGGTTTTGCGCCATCGGCAATCGCTGCGCGAACGGTCGTAATTCGATCAGCGGCAGAAACACCGGTAGTCACACCTTCAGCCGCTTCAATGGTCACGGTAAAACCGGTGCCATAGGCGCTGGTGTTATTTTCTACCATCATTGGCAGATCAAGTTGTTTACGGCGATGCACAGGCAAACAATACCGCTACCGTGGCGAATGGTCAGCGCCATCTGCTCAACGGTCATGGTTTCTGCCGGGAAGATCATATCGCCTTCGTTTTCACGGTCTTCATCATCAAGCACCATTACACCGCGTCCTTCACGCAGCGCAGCCAGTGCATTTTCAACACGTTCGAAAGGCGTACCAAAAGAGGAAAGTAGCGTCTGATTCATGGTAAAAACACCTCACTAAAATTATGGAATCAGGGCAGTCTTAGGAGTGGCGGCATATAGCCAAAATAACGTGAGCGGGTCCATGCCCGACAGAATCGTTACTCTCTCCCATCCGGACTCTAACCGTCGGCCCCGGAATTACACCGGATCTGCTGTCCTTTGAGTTCGCACCCAAAGCGCTCGCGGGCTTTCAACTGAGTTGATTTACCGCCGGTGGGGAATTTCGCCCCGCCCTGAGAATAAGCGGATTCACTATAACGCTAATGATTAGCGGCAGCAACGCATAGCTTCACATAATTCTGGTTTATGACTTACCCTTATCGCACTACAATGGCACTCAACACCTATCAGTACAGGGAAACTACAATGATTGACCCGAAAAAAATTGAGCAAATCGCTCGCCAGGTTCACGAATCAATGCCTAAAGGAATCAGGGAGTTCGGGGAAGATGTGGAGAAAAAAATCCGCCAAACCCTACAAGCTCAGCTGACGCGCCTCGACCTTGTAAGCCGTGAAGAGTTCGACGTCCAAACGCAAGTCCTGTTACGGACTCGTGAGAAACTGGCGCTGCTTGAACAAAGAATGAGCGAACTGGAAAATCGCAGTACTGAGATTAAAAAGCAGCCAGATCCAGAGACTCTCCCCCCAACGCTGTAAACATTTGTCTTTAATGCACTGTAAATTATGAATTAATCCTCTAATTTACAGTGCTTTCTATTACCTTATCGCTTAATTCCATTCAGAATATCATCACAAAAATGAATGAGTGCAATTGAAAATATAATTGTTATGTATTTTTTAAGTTTTACTTAATCCATATTTAGATAAACTAATTTCATAAAACCCGAAAAGTAAAATATAATATTTGAATGATTAGCAACCCTTAAATAACAGTTACTAATCATTCATTTTCTACTTATATTTATATAAAGGAATATTATGTCTGCTTTTAAAAAGTCACTTCTTGTTGCTGGCGTAGCAATGATTCTTTCCAATAACGTATTTGCTGACGAAGGTCACGGCATTGTTAAATTTAAAGGTGAAGTTATCTCTGCTCCATGTTCAATTAAACCAGGTGACGAAGACTTAACTGTAAATCTGGGTGAAGTAGCAGATACCGTTCTGAAAAGCGACCAGAAATCTTTGGCTGAGCCTTTCACTATTCACCTGCAAGACTGCATGTTGAGCCAGGGTGGAACCACTTATTCAAAAGCGAAGGTTACTTTCACCACAGCGAATACTATGACGGGTCAGACTGACCTGCTGAAAAACACCAAAGAAACTGAAATCGGTGGTGCCACAGGCGTTGGCGTACGTATTCTGGATAGCCAGAGCGGCGAAGTGACTTTAGGTACTCCGGTAGTAATTACATTCAACAATACTAACAGCTATCAGGAACTGAACTTCAAAGCTCGTATGGAATCCCCAAGCAAAGATGCTACCCCGGGCAACGTTTACGCTCAGGCTGACTATAAGATTGCTTACGAGTAATCACATTAGGCCGGGTTCGCCCGGCCACATCATTAACGGATTAATGATAAGTGGAACAGATGTATAAAAAATTAAAATTAACCACAATAAGCGAATTGATTAAAAATATTTATTGTTCATTATCCGTTCTCATCATTGGTTGTGCGTCAGCTTATGCCGTTGAATTCAACAAAGATTTAATCGAAGCCGAAGATCGTGAAAACGTTAACCTTTCCCAATTTGAAACTGATGGCCAATTACCCGTAGGTAAATACTCATTAAACGCTCTTATTAATAATAAAAGGACGCCAATCCATCTGGACCTGCAATGGGTATTAATTGATAACCAAACTGCAGTTTGTCTGACTCCAGAGCAATTAACATTATTAGGCTTTACTGATGAGATTATTGAAGAGGCTCAGCAAAACCTGATCGATGGTTGTTACCCTATCGAAAAAGAAAAACAAATTACAACTTATCTCGATAAAGGGAAAATGCAATTATCCATATCTGCACCTCAGGCATGGTTAAAATACAAAGATGCAAACTGGACGCCTCCTGAACTTTGGGATCATGGTATTGCTGGGGCATTTCTTGACTACAATTTATATGCCTCTCATTATGCACCACATCAGGGCGATAATTCACAAAATATAAGTTCCTATGGGCAGGCTGGGGTTAATCTTGGGGCCTGGCGCCTGCGTACTGATTACCAGTACGATCAGTCATTTAACAATGGCAAAAGCCAGGCGAACAACCTGGATTTTCCGCGTATTTATTTGTTTCGCCCAATCCCAGCAATTAATGCAAAACTAACTATAGGTCAATACGATACTGAATCCTCTATTTTCGACTCTTTCCATTTTTCTGGCGTTTCGTTGAAAAGCGATGAGAATATGTTGCCGCCTGATCTACGTGGTTACGCACCGCAAATCACGGGTGTTGCACAAACGAATGCAAAGGTCACTGTCTCACAGAACAACCGTATTATTTATCAAGAAAATGTTCCTCCTGGCCCATTTGCTATTACTAATTTATTCAATACATTACAGGGGCAACTGGACGTCAAGGTTGAAGAAGAGGACGGGCAAGTCACGCAATGGCAAGTTGCATCTAATAGTATTCCTTATCTGACGCGTAAAGGGCAGATTCGCTACACCACTGCTATGGGTAAACCGACCAGCGTTGGTGGTGATTCCTTACAACAACCCTTCTTCTGGACTGGTGAATTCTCATGGGGTTGGCTGAACAATGTATCCCTGTATGGTGGTTCAGTTTTAACAAACCGTGATTATCAATCTCTGGCTGCCGGCGTTGGCTTTAACCTTAACTCATTGGGTTCATTATCTTTTGATGTCACACGATCTGATGCTCAGTTGCATAATCAGGATAAAGAAACGGGTTATAGCTACCGCGCTAACTATTCAAAACGTTTTGAATCTACCGGTAGCCAGCTCACTTTCGCTGGTTACCGTTTCTCTGATAAAAACTTTGTGACAATGAATGAATATATCAATGACACTAACCATTACACGAATTATCAGAATGAAAAAGAGAGTTATATTGTCACGTTTAACCAGTATCTTGAATCATTAAGGTTAAATACATACGTAAGTTTGGCTCGTAATACTTACTGGGACGCCAGCAGTAATGTGAATTATTCATTATCACTTAGCCGCGATTTTGATATCGGGCCATTAAAAAACGTCTCCACTTCTCTAACATTTAGCCGAATAAACTGGGAAGAAGACAACCAGGATCAACTGTACCTAAATATTTCGATTCCCTGGGGAACCAGTAGAACATTGAGCTATGGTATGCAACGAAATCAGGATAACAAGATTTCGCATACTGCTTCGTGGTATGACTCTTCCGATCGAAATAATTCCTGGAGCGTTTCTGCTTCAGGCGACAATGATGAATTCAAAGATATGAAAGCGTCACTACGCGCCAGTTATCAGCATAATACCGAGAACGGTCGTCTCTATCTCTCCGGGACATCACAGCGAGACAGTTATTATTCTCTGAATGCCAGTTGGAATGGTTCATTCACGGCGACTCGTCACGGAGCCGCTTTCCATGACTATAGTGGTAGTGCTGACTCGCGTTTTATGATCGACGCAGATGGTGCAGAAGATATTCCGTTGAACAATAAACGCGCGGTAACTAATCGGTATGGCATCGGAGTTATTCCATCAGTCAGCAGTTACATAACAACATCATTAAGCGTTGATACCCGAAATCTTCCAGAAAATGTGGATATCGAAAACTCGGTTATCACCACCACCTTAACCGAAGGTGCTATTGGCTACGCCAAACTTGATACCCGCAAGGGCTATCAAATCATGGGGGTTATTCGCCTGGCAGATGGTAGTCACCCACCACTGGGGATTAGCGTAAAAGATAAAACCAGCCATAAAGAATTAGGACTGGTTGCTGATGGCGGCTTTGTATACCTCAACGGCATTCAGGATGACAGCAAACTTACTTTACGCTGGGGTGATAAATCCTGTTTTATTCAACCACCCAATAGCAGCAACTTAACCACCGGAACGGTTATTTTACCGTGTATTAGCCAAAATTAATTCAGGATGAAACTAATGCGCTACTTAAACACAAAGAATCTCATTGCAGCAGGAGTATTACTCGCCTGCATGAGCAGCATTGCCTGGGGTGCCATCATCCCGGACCGTACCCGTATCATAATGAATGAGTCAGATAAAGGGGAAGCATTAAAACTTACTAATCAAAGCAAAAATCTACCCTATCTGGCGCAAACATGGATAGAAGATACGAAAGGCAATAAATCACGTGACTTTATTGTCACGGTTCCCCCTATGGTACGTTTAAATCCCAGTGAGCAAATTCAAATAAGAATGATAAGTCAGGAAAAAATTGCTCAACTGCCTAATGACAGAGAAACGCTCTTCTATTTTAACGTGCGAGAAATACCGCCAAAAACAGATAAAAAAAATGTGATGCAAGTCACTATGCAGCACGCATTGAAACTATTCTGGCGACCAAAAGCTATTGAATTAGAAGATGATGGGGTAATGTCTTACGAAAAAGTTGAAATCATCCGTAGAAATGATGGTTCGATCCGCTTTAACAATAAGATGCCTTATCACGTTACGCTGGGTTATATCGGAACAAACGGAATCACAATGTTGCCACAAACGCAAAGTTTAATGGTAACCCCTTATAGCCATGCAGATACGCAGTTTAAAAATGTTCCGTCAGCTTTTCAGGTTGGTTATATCAATGATTTTGGTGGATTAAGTTTTTATGAAATAAACTGCCCGACGGTTAATAACTCTTGTAATGTTTCCGTAGCCAAACGAGATAAATAATATGCGCTACTTATTAATTGTAATTATATTTATTATAGGTTTTAGTGCATTACCTGTATGGGCAATGGACTGCTATGCTGAACATGAAGGGGGAAATACCGTAGTCATTGGTTACGTACCAAGAATTTCTATCCCCAGTAATGGTAAAAAAGGTGATAAGATCTGGCAAAGCAGTGAGTATTTTATGAATGTCTTCTGTAATAATGCATTACCTGCCCCATCACCTGGAGAAGAATACCCATCAGCCTGGACTAATATAATGATGTTTTTACCAGGCGGTCAGGACTTTTATAATCAGAACTCCTATATTTTTGGCGTAACATACAATGGAGTTGATTATGATTCGACTGCCCCTAATGCTATCGCAGCACCAGAATGCATTGATATAAAAGGAGCGGGTACCTTTAATAATCACTATAAAAAACCCCGCTGTCTGTAGTGGAGGTCCTGAGCCTCAATTATCAGTAACCTTTCCAGCTCGCG
>OBYO01000646.1_pt1 | contig 12341 bp, 10 predicted proteins | sample 1476771 | NCBI WGS metagenome assembly OBYO01 (sample SAMEA2580202, study PRJEB22360) | human gut metagenome | biome: human gut; feature: human-associated habitat; material: faeces | place: Denmark | collected 2008/2010 | reverse complement strand
CGAAACTCGGGTGGAAAGCGAGAGGTGCGGTTGTTTCTGCGCATGACCCCTCAGATACAGGGCCAGATGCTAAAGGTTATGCATCGCGTCACGGTTCGGTAGTTAAGCGCATTGCCGAAGGTCTGCTGATGGACATCAACGAGGGTGCTGACTGGGCTACTTCGCTGGCGATTGAAGACGGCGCTGACCATTACCTGTGGGACGGTGATGGCGTCGGTGCGGGCCTACGCAGACAGACAACGGAAGCATTCTCCGGCAAGAAAATTACCGCCACGATGTTCAAGGGCAGCGAATCGCCATTCGATGAAGATGGGCCTTATCAGGCCGGAGCATGGGCTGATGAAGTCGTACAGGGCGACAACGTTCGCACTATTGGCGATGTATTCCGCAATAAGCGAGCGCAATTCTATTACGCGCTGGCTGACAGGCTGTATCTGACATATCGGGCGGTTGTCCACGGTGAGTATGCAGACCCCGACGACATGCTGAGCTTCGACAAAGAAGCGATAGGCGAGAAGATGCTGGAGAAGCTGTTTGCAGAACTGACGCAGATTCAGCGCAAATTCAATAATAACGGGAAGCTGGAGCTTATGACTAAGGTCGAAATGAAGCAGAAGCTCGGTATCCCATCTCCTAACCTGGCTGATGCGCTGATGATGTGTATGCATTGCCCTGCATTGGTCCGCGAAGAAACAGAAATATACGTTCCCTCATCCTCCGGTTGGTAAACATGGCAGAGACATTAGAGAAAAAACATGAGCGGATCATGCTCAGGTTTGATCGCGCCTATTCTCCACAGCAGGAAGTGCGCGAAAAGTGCATTGAAGCTACGAGGTTTGCTCGTGTCCCCGGAGGTCAATGGGAAGGAGCAACGGCGGCTGGAACTAAGCTTGATGAGCAGTTCGAGAAGTATCCTAAGTTTGAAATCAATAAGGTAGCAACTGAACTTAACCGCATCATTGCAGAATACCGCAATAACAGAATCACTGTTAAGTTTCGTCCTGGTGACAGAGAGGCAAGCGAAGAGTTAGCCAATAAATTAAATGGTCTGTTCCGTGCTGACTACGAAGAAACCGATGGCGGTGAGGCTTGCGATAATGCATTTGACGACGCTGCTACTGGTGGTTTCGGTTGCTTCCGTTTGACGTCGATGCTGGTCAATGAATACGACCCCATGGACGATCGTCAGCGTATTGCTATTGAACCAATATACGACCCGTCGCGCTCTGTGTGGTTTGACCCTGACGCTAAGAAGTACGACAAATCTGACGCGTTGTGGGCGTTCTGCATGTATTCGTTGTCACCTGAAAAATATGAGGCTGAATACAGAAAGAAACCTCCTGCTTCTCTGGATGTAACGTCTATGACCAGTTGGGAATATGACTGGTTTGATGAAGATGTTATTTACATAGCGAAGTATTACGAAGTTCGTAAAGAGTCTGTTGTCGTCATCAGTTATCGACATCCAATCACTGGAGAGATTGCAACATACGACAGTGATCAGGTTGAAGATATTGAAGATGAACTGGCAATAGCTGGATTTCAGGAAGTGGCAAGGCGCTCAGTGAAGCGCCGTCGTGTGTATGTATCCGTAGTGGATGGTGATGGTTTCCTTGAGAAACCTCGACGTATTCCTGGTGAGCATATCCCCCTCATCCCGGTTTATGGAAAACGCTGGTTCATTGATGACATTGAGCGTGTCGAAGGACATATTGCAAAAGCAATGGATCCACAGCGTTTGTATAACCTTCAGGTATCAATGCTGGCTGATACTGCAGCGCAAGACCCCGGTCAGATCCCTATAGTTGGCATGGAGCAAATTCGTGGACTTGAGAAGCACTGGGAGGCTCGCAACAAGAAACGCCCAGCGTTCTTGCCGTTGCGCGAAGTGAGAGATAAATCTGGCAACATTATCGCTGGAGCTACCCCGGCAGGATATACACAGCCTGCGGTTATGAATCAGGCATTGGCTGCATTACTACAGCAAACCAGTGCTGATATTCAGGAGGTTACAGGCGGCAGTCAGGCCATGCAGCAGATGCCAAGTAATATTGCTCAGGAAACGGTTAACAACTTGATGAACAGAGCAGATATGGCTTCGTTTATCTATCTGGACAATATGGCGAAAAGTCTTAAACGCGCTGGTGAAGTATGGCTGTCAATGGCGCGTGAAGTGTACGGTTCAGAGCGTGAAGTGCGCATCGTTAACGAAGATGGAAGTGATGATATCGCTGTCCTGAGCGCACAGGTTGTTGACAGGCAAACAGGGGCTGTTGTTGCGTTAAATGACCTTTCTGTCGGTCGATACGATGTGACGGTTGATGTTGGACCAAGCTACACAGCACGACGTGATGCAACGGTTTCTGTACTGACAAATGTCCTTAGCTCTATGCTTCCAACAGACCCAATGCGCCCGGCAATTCAGGGTATTATTCTGGACAATATCGATGGCGAAGGCCTTGATGACTTCAAAGAGTACAACCGAAACCAACTGCTGATATCTGGTATTGCAAAACCACGCAATGAGAAAGAGCAGCAGATTGTTCAACAGGCGCAAATGGCAGCACAAAGCCAGCCAAATCCTGAAATGGTTCTCGCTCAGGCGCAAATGGTAGCAGCGCAGGCAGAAGCGCAAAAAGCAACTAACGAAACTGCTCAAACTCAAATCAAAGCATTTACTGCCCAGCAGGATGCGATGGAGAGTCAGGCAAACACTGTCTATAAACTGGCTCAAGCCAGAAACATCGATGACAAAGCAGTGATGGAGGCAATACGCCTTCTGAAAGATGTCGCCGAGTCACAACAACAGCAATTCCAGTCACCACCACAGTCACCGGCAGACTTAATGCCGAGTTAACCAGGAGTAATCAATGGAAAACGAACTGATCATCGACGGTCAGGTTATTGACCTGTCTGAAACACAGGAAAATGCAGAAGAAACCATCATCCAAACAGAGTCACAGCCTGAGAATGAAAGCCAGGATGACAACGGAAAAGAGATGGCAACTGATCCTGAAAAAACCGAAGAGACACCAGAAGATTACGCCTTGCGTATTGGTGATGAAGAAATTCAGCTTAACGCTGACGATAATGATCACATTGACGGGCAACCTGCACCGCAATGGGTGAAAGATCTTCGCAAAGGCTTCAAAGAAACACAGAAAGAAAACCGTGAGTTGCGACGCCAGCTTGAGGAAGCATTAGCCAAGCATGCGGAACATCAGCAACCACAACCAGACGCTATTCCACCAAAACCGACTCTTGAGTCGTGTGATTATGACGAACAGGCGTTTGAACAGGCATTGACTGATTGGCATGAGAAAAAAGGCCGTGTCGAACAGCAGCAGCAACAAAAACTACGTCAGCAACAGGAATACCAGCAGCGTTTCCAGCAAAGGGTAGAAGCGCATAAACAACGGGCAGCCAAACTTCCTGTGAAAGATTATCAGGAAATGGAAGCCATTGTTCTTAGTGAGCTACCACCAATTCAGCAGGAAATCATCATTCACTGTGCAGACGAAGGCTCTGAACTACTCGCCTATGGCTTAGGTAAGAGCCAGCAATTACGCCAGCGTGTAGCCGCTGAGACAGATCCAATTCGCGCAGCATTCCTCTTGGGGCAGATTAGCAAACAGGTAAGCCTTGCTCCAAAACCAAAGAAAGCCATCAAGCCAGAGCCGGAAGTACGTGGTGGCGGTGCTGATGCGAAACAAGACGAATTCAACAAATTATGCCCCGGCGCAAAAATCGAATAAGGAAAAGATAAATGCCTAACAATCTCGACAGTAACGTCAGTCAAATCGTTCTGAAAAAATTCCTTCCGGGTTTTATGTCAGATTTAGTTCTGGCGAAAACCGTAGACCGTCAGTTGCTGGCAGGTGAAATCAACTCCAGCACTGGCGATAGCGTTAGCTTTAAACGTCCGCATCAATTCTCATCCCTCCGTACTCCCACTGGTGATATTTCAGGGCAAAATAAAAACAACCTGATCTCAGGTAAAGCTACGGGGCGTGTAGGTAACTACATCACTGTTGCTGTTGAATATCAGCAACTGGAGGAAGCGATCAAGCTTAACCAGCTGGAAGAAATTCTCGCGCCGGTTCGCCAGCGAATCGTTACCGACCTTGAAACAGAGCTTGCTCACTTCATGATGAATAACGGTGCGTTGTCACTTGGTAGCCCCAATACTCCAATCACCAAATGGTCTGATGTTGCGCAGACGGCATCTTTCCTGAAAGACCTCGGCGTTAATGAAGGTGAAAACTATGCTGTAATGGATCCATGGTCTGCACAGCGACTTGCTGATGCGCAGACTGGTTTGCATGCTTCAGATCAATTGGTTCGTACTGCATGGGAGAACGCACAGATCCCAACCAATTTTGGCGGCATTCGCGCACTGATGTCTAATGGGCTTGCCTCTCGTACGCAGGGGGCATTTGGCGGAACACTGACAGTCAAAACACAGCCAACTGTTACCTATAACGCAGTTAAAGACTCATACCAGTTCACTGTAACATTGACCGGAGCGACAGCCAGCGTTACAGGTTTTCTGAAAGCTGGTGATCAGGTCAAATTCACCAATACCTACTGGCTGCAACAGCAGACCAAACAGGCGTTGTATAACGGAGCCACACCAATTAGCTTCACTGCAACGGTTACTGCTGATGCTAATTCAGACAGCAGTGGCGATGTGACGGTTACGCTTTCTGGTGTTCCGATTTATGACACTACAAACCCGCAGTACAACTCTGTAAGTCGTCAGGTAGAGGCAGGCGATGCCGTATCTGTAGTAGGCACTGCTAGCCAGACAATGAAGCCAAACCTGTTCTATAACAAGTTCTTCTGTGGACTTGGATCTATCCCACTGCCGAAACTGCACAGTATTGATTCTGCTGTTGCAACATATGAAGGTTTCTCCATCCGCGTACATAAATACGCAGATGGCGATGCCAACGTGCAAAAAATGCGCTTCGACTTACTGCCTGCATATGTGTGCTTTAACCCACACATGGGCGGTCAGTTCTTCGGTAATCCGTAATAACAAGGGGCTTACGCCCCTTTTATGTTTTAAGGAAACAATATGGATCGGATGAGTGTATTCCTTGCCGCAGATAACGAATCCGGGCATGTACAGGCCGTTATCGCAGAAAAAGACTTCCAGTTTTTCGAAAGGTTGGGCTTTGTTGCCTCAGTTGATGAATTGAAACCGACCAGTAAGCGAGGTCGTAAGGCGGCGGACAATGGCAACAGTACTGACAAAGGGTGAGATCGTCCTTTTTGCGCTTCGTAAGTTTGCTATTGCTTCTAATGCATCGCTTACTGATGTTGAGCCGCAATCAATTGAAGATGGTGTAAATGATCTGGAAGATATGATGTCCGAGTGGATGATTAACCCCGGCGACATTGGTTACGCTTTCGCAACTGGAGATGAGCAGCCATTACCAGATGATGAGTCAGGTCTTCCAAGAAAATACAAACACGCAGTAGGCTATCAGTTATTGCTGAGAATGCTATCTGATTACAGCCTTGAACCAACTCCGCAAGTTCTCAGTAACGCCCAACGCTCATATGATGCCTTGATGACCGACACTCTGGTTGTTCCTTCAATGCGACGACGTGGAGATTTTCCTGTAGGGCAGGGTAATAAATATGACGTGTTCACATCTGACCGATATTATCCAGGCGATCTCCCTCTGATTGATGGCGATATCCCAAACGCATAGGTGAATAAATGCCTATTCAGCAACTTCCGCTTATGAAAGGTGTCGGCAAAGACTTTAGAAACGCCGACTATATCGACTATCTGCCAGTGAATATGTTGGCTACACCCAAAGAAATCCTGAACAGCAGCGGATATCTTCGCTCATTCCCGGGCATTGCCAAACGTTCTGATGTGAACGGCGTATCGCGAGGCGTCGAGTACAACATGGCACAGAATGCTGTTTATCGCGTGTGTGGTGGCAAACTGTATAAGGGCGAAAGTGAGGTCGGTGATGTTGCCGGAAGTGGTCGCGTATCAATGGCGCATGGTCGAACATCACAGGCGGTAGGCGTTAACGGGCAACTGGTCGAATACCGCTATGATGGCACGGTTAAAACCGTCTCAAACTGGCCTGCAGACAGCGGGTTTATGCAGTATGAGTTAGGTTCTGTTCGCGACATTACGCGTTTACGTGGGCGTTATGCGTGGTCAAAAGACGGCACTGATTCATGGTTTATCACTGACCCTGAAGACGAATCGCATCCTGACCGCTACAGCGCACAATATCGAGCCGAGTCTCAGCCTGACGGCATCATCGGCATCGGAACATGGCGAGACTTCATCGTCTGCTTTGGTTCATCGACGATTGAATATTTCTCCCTGACGGGGGCAACCACCGTTGGTGCCGCTTTGTATGTCGCACAGCCATCGCTGATGGTGCAGAAAGGCATTGCCGGGACTTACTGCAAAACGCCGTTCGCCGATTCGTATGCGTTCATCAGCAATCCGGCAACAGGTGCGCCGTCTGTGTATATCATCGGCTCCGGTCAGGTATCACCAATCGCCAGCGCGAGCATTGAGAAAATTCTTCGCTCCTACACTGCTGATGAACTGGCTGATGGTGTGATGGAATCGCTGCGATTTGATGCGCATGAACTGCTGATTATCCACCTTCCGCGCCACGTCCTCGTGTACGACGCATCTTCAAGCGCCAATGGTCCGCAATGGTGTGTGTTGAAAACAGGCCTGTATGACGATGTGTACCGCGCTATCGACTTCATTTACGAAGGAAATCAGATAACGTGCGGCGATAAGCTGGAATCGGTTACCGGGAAATTGCAGTTCGATATCAGCAGCCAGTATGGGCTACAGCAAGAACACCTGCTGTTTACTCCGTTGTTCAAAGCGGATAACGCCAGATGCTTTGATCTGGAGGTGGAATCATCGACGGGTGTTGCTCAGTACGCTGACCGCCTGTTCCTCTCTGCAACCACTGACGGCATAAATTACGGGCGTGAGCAGATGATTGAGCAGAATGAACCGTTCGTTTACGACAAACGCGTTTTGTGGAAGCGAGTAGGGCGCATCAGGAAAAATGTTGGCTTCAAACTGCGCGTTATCACTAAGTCGCCTGTCACTCTGTCTGGCGCTCAGATAAGGATTGAGTAATGGCGGATTCGAATCTCAATGTGCCGGTAATCATTCAGGCTACACGGCTCGACACATCAGTCCTTCCACGCAATATCTTCTCGCAGTCGTATCTGCTTTACGTTATCGCACAGGGTACTGATGTTGGTAATGTGGCTAACAAGGCCAACGAGGCCGGACAGGGCGCTTATGACGCACAAGTCAGGAACGATGAGCAGGATGTGATTCTCGCTGACCATGAGCAGCGAATTTCTGCTGCGGAAGCAACGCTTGTTAATCATGAGGAGCGAATCAGCCAGGCAGAATCAACTCTTCAGGAACATGAAACGCGAATCGCTCAGAATGAAAGCGATATTGCGTCGCTTGATACCAGAGTTCAGTCGCTGGAATCGCAGGTTTCAGACCATGAATCGCGCATTGATGCTCTGGAGTATGCCACTACTCGCAAGAAGTCAGAGGTTGTTTACTCTGGCGTATCTGTAACCATCCCGACAGCGCCGACCAACCTTGTTAGCCTGCTGAAAACGCTCACGCCGTCATCAGGCTCGTTGGCACCATTCTTCGACACCGTTAACAACAAGATGGTTGTGTTCAACGAGAACAAAACCTTGTTCTTCAAGCTGTCGATCGTCGGGACGTGGCCCAGCGGAACCGCCAACAGGTCAATGCAACTAACATTTTCCGGCTCTGTTCCTGACACACTGGTAAGCAGTCGCAACTCGGCGACAACGACCGATAACATCCTGTTAGCTACGTTCTTCAGCGTGGATAAAGACGGCTTTCTTGCCACAAATGGCAGCACGTTAACCATTCAGTCAAATGGTGCGGCGTTTACTGCCACAACCATCAAGATAATCGCGGAGCAGTAATGATTCAGTTCAAACCAACGCGAAACATCGACCTGATAGAAGCAGTCGGAAATCACCCTGACATTATTGCCGGAAGCAACAACGGTGATGGATACGACTACAAGCCTGAATGCCGTTACTTTGAGGTTAACGTGTACGGTCAGTTTGGCGGCATTGTTTACTATCAGGAAATTCAGCCGCTTACATTCGATTGCCACGCCATGTACCTGCCAGAGGTTCGTGGATTCAGCAAGGAAATCGGGCTGGCGTTCTGGCGATACATTCTGACTAACACCACCGTTCAGTGCGTCACATCGTTCGCTGCGCGCAAATTCCGCCACGGTCAGATGTACTGCGCAATGATTGGCCTTAAGCGTGTAGGAACCATCAAGAAATACTTCAAAGGCGTGGATGACGTGACGTTTTACAGCGCCACACGCGAAGAACTAATCGACTTCCTGAATCACGGGAGATAGCTATGTTATATGCATTTAAGCTGGGCAGAAAACTGCGCGGCGAGGAACCTTATTGCCCTGAAAAAGGCGGGAAAGGTGGCAGCTCTGATAAAAGCGCAAAGTATGCAGCAGAAGCTCAGAAGTATGCCGCAGACCTGCAAAATCAGCAGTGGCAGACGATCATGAAAAACCTTGCTCCGTTCACGCCGCTTGCGGAGCAGTATGTTAACCAGCTTCAGAATCTTTCCAGTTTAGAAGGTCAGGGGCAGGCACTTAATCAGTATTACAACTCTCAGCAGTATAAAGACCTTGCAGGTCAGGCTCGTTACCAGAGTCTTGCTGCTGCGGAGGCGACCCCCAGCCACAAGCAATCAACTGGCTACGATCGCGCCGACACTCGGTCAGTCTTGGTTATCAAATCAGATGAGCAATTACAACAATCTGGCAAACGTTGGGCTTGGTGCACTGCAAGGTCAGGCAAACGCCGGGCAGACGTACGCCAACAACATGAGCAGCATTGCACAGCAAAGCGCAGCACTTGCCGCTGCTAATGCCAATAAACCATCAAGTCTTCAGACTGCAATTAGCGGCGGCACATCTGGTGCGATTGCCGGTGCAGGTCTTGCCAGCCTTTTGGGAACATCAACGCCTTGGGGCGCTGGCATTGGTGCTGGTATCGGATTGCTTGGCTCGTTGTTTTAAGGGGTAATCATGGCTACTTGGCAAGGAACAAACGGCGGATTGTTGGCTGGTATCGGCGGCGTCAACTCAAACGCTCCGAGCGTAAATGACATCGGCAATACGCTTCAGCTTATCAGGCAGAACAATGATATTGATCGTTCAGGCGCTAACAATGTTGGGCTGACTGCTTTGCAAGGCCTTTCAGGTATTGCAGGGGTGTTTCAGCAGGAAAAGCAGGCTCAGCGGCAGAAAGAATTTCAGCAGGCGTACGCTAATGCTTATGCGTCTGGTGATCGCGGTGCTTTGCGTCAGTTGGCTACTCAATATCCAGACCAGATTGAATCCGTTCGTAAAGGCATGGGATTCATTGATGAAGACCAGCGTAATTCTATCGGCACCTTAGCGGCTGGCGCACGCCTTGCGTCATCGTCTCCAGAAGCAATGCAATCATGGCTGCAAAACAACGCCAAGGAACTGACTCGCGTCGGTGTTGACCCTAACAGCGTTGCTCAGATGTATCAGCAGAACCCTTCAGGATTTGGTGAGTTTGTTGATCACCTTGGAATGGCTGCTCTTGGTCCAATTGATTACTTCAATGTTCAGGACAAGATGGCTGGTCGTGAAATTGACCGAGGCAGACTGGCAGAGACAATCCGCAGCAATCAGGCTGGAGAAGCACTTCAGGCGAGAGGGCAAAACCTTTCCTATCAGTCAGCAATGACTGGGCACAATATCGCAGCACAACGCTTGGCTCTGGATCAGCAAGAGTTCGGGTTTAAGATGCAGCAAGCGCAGGAAAAGGCTCAGCAGTTGATTAGCGAAGCACCTAAGCTGTCAGTAAACATGGAAAAAGGCATCGAGACGGCTGTAAACAATGCTACAGCATCATCAAACTCAGCCAATTCTATGAGTGCGCTTGCTCAACAGTTCAGAGCAGAAAAACCAACGACAGGTTTGTTCGGTAACGCACAGAACATGTTCGCAAAACTTACCGGAAGCGATACAACATTGCGTGATTTGCGCATTCGCCAAAATGCCCTTGTTAACAGTCAGGTTCTTAAATTCCTACCTCCCGGCCCAGCAACGGATAAAGACGTTGAGATCGTTCGACAGGGTGCGCCAACTGACATGGATAACCCTGAGACGGTCGCAAGATGGCTTGATGCAATGGCAAACCTTGAGCGACGAAACGCGCAGTTTAATGAGTTTAAAGCCGAGTGGATGAGCGCGAATGGCAACCCTGGACAATCGCGTAATGGCGGTCAGATATTGGGGTTGGATGTTAAAAAAGGTGAATCATTGGGGAGTGCCGTTAAGCGGTATATGTCAATGAATACTGACGCAGCGCCAGCACAAGATTCGACACCTTCAGGAGAACCACGGAATCAGGTTGGATCATATACCTCAAAATCAGGCATTCAATTTACGGTGGAATGATGAAAGTAACTGCAAACGGTAAGACATTTACCTTTCCTGATGGTACGAGCACCGAAGATATTGGCACCGCCATTGATGAGTATTTTGCTGGTCAGGCTGTTCAGCAACAAACAGTTAATCAGGCCAATAATGCACCAACACGGGACGAACCATCATTGATGCAACAAGCTGGCGATTGGCTCACTGGTGGTCAAAGTGCAGGGCAAATTGCAGAACAGGCTGGTCGTGGTCTGGTAAACATACCATTTGACGTATTGCAGGGTGGCGCAAGTCTGATTAATGCAATCAGTCAGGGGCTTGGTGGGCCAAAAGTTTTGGATGATGTTTATCGTCCAGTAGACAAACCGACAGACCCATACGCACAAGCCGGTGAAACAATTGGTGGGTATTTAGTTCCAGGAGTTGGAACGGCAGGAAGCATGGCTATTGGATCGCTGGCAGAGGCCGCAAATCAGAAAGGCGATTTCGCACAAAATGCAGCTAAAAATGCCGGAGTTAACCTTGCCGCTCAGGGTGTTCTTTCCGCAGCAGCAAAGGGAATAGGGCGTGGAATAACGGCTATAAAAGGTGATATTGCGCCAGAAGTGGCGAAGAAAATTGCCACATCAGAATCGATGGGCGTGACACCAATGACATCTGATGTTATCCCGCCGAAAAATGCTTTCACTCGCGGCCTTACTCAGGATGCCGAGGGGGCTTTGCTCGGGACGGGCTCAAAGCGAGCAGAGCAATATGCAACGCGTAGTAAGCTGGTAAGCAATTATTTTGACCGTTTTGGTGAGTACAACCCTGATGATGTGGTGAAATCTCTGACCACCACGTTAAGGGGGCGGAAGGATGCTGCTGGCGCTGTTATCAATGACGTCACCAATAAAATGGGTAATGCCGCAGTTGATACTACAAATACCATGAATGCTCTGAATACAGCGATCGCAAGACAGGAACGGCTTGGGACTTCAGCCAATCAAAGCCTGCTTACATCCTTGCGTAACCTGCGTGAAGAATTAGCAAACCCTGCAACTGATTTGGATGTTACGTTTGATCTCTTGCGTCAGCACAGAACAGCATTTAGATCTAATGTTCAGGGAGATGCTATGGTCTTCCCCAACCAGGCAAAAGCAGCTACCAATATGGTAGAGAATGCAATGTCAAAAGACCTTCGTAACGCAGTTGCAAAAAACCTCGGTGCGTCAGACGCAGCAAAATACCTTAAAGCAAATTCCGATTATGCAAACGTTTATAATAAGGTGCTTAATAAAAACATTGCTAACAAGCTCAACAAGGCAAGCAGTGAAGCCAGTCCTGAACTTATAAATACTGTTGTATTAAGCAGAAAACCATCTGACGTGAAACGAATCTGGAGCGCATTGGATGATAAAGGGAAAGATGCTATGCGTGCAGCTTACGTCAGCAAAATAGCGGAAAAGGCCGGTGACTCTCCAGCCAAGTTCATCACTGAAGTTAATAAGCTGAAATCTCAGTCAGGTGGTGAAATTTACAACACTATTTTTTCTGGAAAGCACATGAAAGAGCTTGATTCTCTTCATGAAGTTCTACAGAAAACAGCAAGGTCAGACACCGCAAATGTAGTAACTCAGACTGGGCAATCGCAAGCCAACAGGATAAGGACGATTGGCGCAACTGCGACTCTTGGCGTATCAATGGGGCTTGAGGCTGGTTTCGGTGCAATGATGCGCTTGTATGAGTCCAAAGCAGCAAGGAATGCTCTCTTACGTTTGGCAAACACCAAAGCAGGAACACCAGCCTATGAAAGAGCGCTAAATAATGCTG
>OBYO01000638.1_pt1 | contig 12590 bp, 10 predicted proteins | sample 1476771 | NCBI WGS metagenome assembly OBYO01 (sample SAMEA2580202, study PRJEB22360) | human gut metagenome | biome: human gut; feature: human-associated habitat; material: faeces | place: Denmark | collected 2008/2010 | reverse complement strand
TACACCACGGCTGGAACCGGAACCCCCGGAAGCCGGTACATTATTACGGGGCCGGATACAGCACAGATATCACCGGCACAAATCATACTGGCCGGTGATAATGACCATCCGGAAACGATTGATTTGCTTGAGGCCAGTCCTGTTCTGGTTGAAGGGAAAAAAGACAAAAACAGCGTGATATTAACGATTGCTACGATTCAGTATTCCCTTCAACTGACAATATCCGGGATCGACGAATCGCTGCCCGGGACAACCCGTGTGGCAATTCAGCCTCAGGATACCCGTTTACTGGGTGACGTACTCCGGATCTTACCAGATAATGGTAACTGGGTGGGGATTTTCCGGAGTGGTCATACACCAACGGTAAACCGGCTGGAAAATTTGATGGCACTGAATCAGGTAATGACGTTCCTGCCCCGGGTATCCGGAAGTGCAGAGCAGGTATTATGCCTCGAAAACCTAGGTGGCGTAAGGAAAAAAGTGGAGGGGGAGTTACTGTCAGGGAAGCTGAAAGGTGCGTGGAAAGCCGAAGGTGAACCTACTGTTCCGGTAAATATCTCAGATCTAAGTATCCCACCCTATTCACGTCTGTATCTGATTTTTGAAGGGAAAAATAATGTGTTGCTACGCAGTAAAGTACATGCAGCTCCGTTGAAAATAACATCCGCAGGAGAGATGCAGTTATCTGAAAGGCAGTGGCAACAGCAGGAACATATTATTGTCAAGCCCGACAACGAAGCCCCCTCATTAATACTCAGTGAATTTCGTCGTTTCACTATTTCATCGGATAAAAAATTTTCTTTAAAACTGATGTGCCATCAGGGGATGGTCCGCATCGACCGCAGATCATTATCGGTCAGATTGTTCTATCTGCGTGAACAGCCAGGTATCGGCAGTTTACGTCTGACGTTCAGAGATTTTTTCACAGAAGTGATGGATACAACGGACAGGGAAATTCTGGAGAAAGAGCTGAGACCAATTCTGATAGGAGATACACACCGCTTTATCAACGCTGCATACAAAAATCATCTGAATATCCAGTTAGGAGATGGCGTTCTGAATCTGGCAGACATTGTTGCGGAATACGCCCGTATTCAAAAGGAAGAAACATCAAAAATATTGTATCAATATCAAGGTGCCATGAAAAAAAAAACAGATGGACCATCTGTGGTAGAAGATGCCATTATGACCACTACTGTCACAACAGATTCAGGTGAACCATTCCCTACCTTCCACCCGTGGTATACAGATGATTTATCAGGGCGTTATAAGAGCGTACCTATGGCAAGAAAAGCAGATACTTTGTATCACCTGACACCAAAAGGTGATCTACAGATAATATATCAGGTAGCTACAAAAATGGTGAATCAGGCGATGATTGTATCCCTGCCAAACTACCGACACGAGTGGGAAAAATATAATTTAAGCATCTTATCCGAAATCCCTCAGAACAATAATACTGTTGTACATTCAATCCTCAGGGTTAATGGCCCCACAATGCAGGTGCGCACAATTGACTACAGAGGAACGGATGAAAACAATCCCATAGTATCTTTTTCAGATACAACCTTCATCAATGGTGAACAGATGTTGAGTTATGACTCGCATTCATCAGGGCGAGTCTATTCCAGAGAAGAATATATGATGTGGGAATTGCAGCAACGGGTATCAGAAGCTTCCAGTGCCCGGACACAGGATTACTGGCTGATGGATGCAGCGGTAAGAAACGGAGAATGGAAGATCACACCAGAATTATTACGTCACACACCGGGATATATCCGGAGTACGGTATCGAAATGGTCCAGAGGATGGCTGAAAACCGGCACAATACTCCAGACTCCAGAAGACAGAAATACGGATGTATACCTGACTACCATACAGAACAATGTATTTAGTCGTCAGGGGGGCGGCTACCAAGTGTATTATCGGATTGATGGAATGGCTGGTGCGGATATAGCGGATAATGCACCAGGGGAAACCCGCTGCACCCTCAGGCCCGGAACATGTTTTGAAGTGACAAGTGTGGATGAAAGGCATTATGAGTGGAATATCATTTATGTCACGCTGAAAACCTGTGGCTGGAGCCGAAATGGCCAAAGCAAAACGCCGAATGGTGACAACCTTTTTAACTAATTAAAATCTCTGTTAAAGATGTATAACCCGGCATCTATGTGCTCACCAGCATATAGATGCAATGTGATTCCCCTGATGGTCGTATCAGAGATGGTATGCGAGCCTGTACATAGATTTGTGTAATTGCCTGATTTTGATATGTTCAATCCAACATCAAAAGCAGGTTAATTTATGGACGAAAAACAGTTGCAGGCTCTGGCTAACGAACAGGCCAAAAATCTCAAAACCCCTGAAGATCTCAGCCAGTTCGATCGCCTGCTGAAGAAAATCAGCGTTGAGGCAGCTCTCAACGCTGAAATGTCCCACCATCTGGGCTACGATAAAAACCAGCCTAAACCGGGTGCCAACTCCCGCAATGGCTATTCCACAAAGACCGTTATCACCGGTGATGGCCCCCTGGAACTACGCACTCCGCGCGATCGTGATGGCTCTTTTGAACCGTAACTTGTGAAGAAAAACCAGACCCGGATCACCGGGATGGATAACCAGATCCTGTCGTTGTACGCCAAAGGCCTGACAACCGTAAGCGTACAGCCTGAACCGTCTGGTCAGAATCTGACGAATTAGAGTAAGCTGGACATCCCCAGATATATTATGGCTGCCAGCGTCATATCGGCATAAATAGAGATATCCCTTAACGCTAACCAGAAAAAAATACCTATAAGAGCCTGTACATAGAGTTGTGTCGTTGCCTGATGTTGATATGTCAAATCCAACATCAAATAGCGGTAAATTTATGGATAAAAAATTACAGGCTCTGGTTAACGAAACACCCCCCTCTTGCTCTATTCCCCTCTTTCATCATTTATTACAATATTTATTTCAATAAAAACCGATATTACCAATCACATTTATCACAATGCAACTTAATATCGGTTTTTATCTTTTAACTCTCTAAACAATCAACAGTAATTAATAATTTTAAATCTACTTTTTATGCCTTTTTCGACAGTTCATAGGCAGCTAAATGATCTTTTAATGCCTGAGCAATAGGCGGTAATGGCCGGGATGCCGCGGATGCCTGTCCACTTGTCGGTGGCGGCGGTGCCGGGCGGCTTGGCTTAAGACCTGAAGTATCAAGACTTTTCGATTTTTCATAGGCAGCCAAATGATCTTTTAGCGCCTGAGCAATGGGCGGTAAAGACCGGGATGACCCAGATACCAACCCGCTTGTCGGTGGCGGCGGTGCCGGGCGGCTTGGCTTAAGGCTTGAAGTATCAAGACTTTTCGACTTTTCATAGGCAGCTAAATGATCTTTTAATGCCTGAGCAATGGGCGGTAAAGGGCGGGATGCCCCGGAAGCCTGTCCACTTGTCGGCGGCGGTGGGGCCGGACGAGAGGGAGTAAATGAAGTCGCCGGGCTACTCACATTAAAAGTCGTTCTCGCATTGATATTCGACGTACCGGGAGAAAAAGGAGATTGAGCCCTAATCGGATTCAGACGAACAGCCTGAGGGGACACTGAAAAGCCAGATAACCCCGCAGAGCTTACCCGGCTTGCCGCACTAGTAATATGCCGTCCTAGTGTAGAAACAGCTTGACTAATTCCATTAAGCATAATTCATGCCTTTTTATATCTAATCAACAGGAATAATTATTAATTTGTATTAAAATTAAAAATAGTTAACGGCTATAAACTATTAAATCAAACACACATGGAAACATAGAAACTTTCGTACAGCTATATTTTTCATTAAGGTATTATAAATATCTCTGTTAAAATTTATAGCATACCAAAATGAAATTTATCAATTGTTTAAACTCAATATGAGATTAAAACATTAGTGTCCAGCTTCTATTATTCTCGTGGACCAGACTGCATAACAACTGGCTTGTCTCATCATCCATAAAGTCCTCCAGAGCCTTTACCGCATCATTTTTTCTATTTAATCCATATAAAATAATAAATTCTAAATGTGCGATATCTTTTTTATCGGGTATAATTTGCGGCAATACATTCAGGATAGATTCTGCATATTTGGGAAGCTTATGATTTGCCGCAGCTACAGCCGCCCACACCAGTATCTTGTTGGCAGAAACATCATTAACCATAAAAATTAAAAGCTACGGTTGGAAATGGTTGAGACCAAATCTTTTATCGTTTTCAGCATTCCACTTTCTACGTTAACATAAGCAGAATATTGCTGAACCGCGAACTGCAGCTCTAACATTTTTTCAGGGTCATTAACCAAATCGGTGCTATTAAGTAACTCTGGCACAGAATCACTCAGCGTTTTACCTACTTCACCCATTTGTTGAGTAATTTCAGATAAATTCATTAAATTTTCCTCAATAGTTAATAGAAATAAAAATTTCTAACTATTTACATTCATTACGAACCAAATTCCGTCTTCTGTTTCTTGCTGCACAGCGCCCTTTCTGATGAAGTAATTAAACAACTCTTCGCGCTTTTGACGTTCTGAATCTGAACCAATCTTAGATTTCATCGCACTGATTTTCTTAATACCCGAAAAATGGTGGTACAACTCTTCGAGCAAGCGAGTCAGTGATAAAACAGGGCCGTTAAGCCCTGTTTGGTTACGTGCTTCAAAAGAGCACAAAATCAGTTCTTGTTCATCAAGTCTGTACGCTAATGAGAAAAAAGAGGTCTCAATCCGCCATCCGATAAAAAAGGCACTGCCACAAAGAAACTCCTTCTGTATTGTGTACCCTTTTTGTTCAAGATAGTGATTAAGCACTTCATCATTAAACGTATCGACCATGATCAATTACCCAGCTAAGCGAACCGATTGACCCATACGATTCTGAAGATCAGTGAGATCGCGAGCGGCTGTTGTCATATCACGCAGACGGCTAGCGATATCATCCTGCGCTCTGCGAACTTCTTGCTTATACAGATCCAAATTACCCTGCTGGAAGTTCTCCACAGACTTATAACGCTGTTCGCTAATCTCATGGTTAGATTTGACTGATTCAGATACCGTTGTTGGCAATGTCTTCGTGCCTTCGGCAAGACTGGTAACGGCAATAAATGGTGTAGAGCCAGTAATCTTATCTACTGCAGCCATAAAGCGGCTTGCCCGACTTGCCTTCTGAGCGGCATCTGCAGCGTTTTCAGCCAGCTGAGAAGCTCTCTGAGCAGAATCGGCAATGTCATCAGCAACGTCGGATGTACGGCTGGCCGCTCTCGTTGCTGTAGTCATCGCTTGCTGCATCACGCTGGATGCATCTTCAACAGCATCAGCAACGCTTTCCGTTGCCTTAGTCAACGTTTTAGTCGCAGTATCAGAAGCCGCATCAATAGCCTTAGAAGATGTAGAGACGGTTTTTTGAGCAATATCACTCGCGCCTTTCGTAGCACTGTTAATTGCTGCAAAAGAGCCTAAGATCCCCAATACTGATGAAATAGCCCCACCAACCAGAGCGGCTGTTGCAGCGGCCTTTTTTTCATCAATGGCTTTATTCTGGCTCTCAAAAACGGCCAGTTGGATCTGATAGCTCTGCGACAACTGTTGCTGTTGGTAATCCTGCAATATACGCACCATCTTGCCCAGGAGTTTTTGAATTTCCAGCATCAGTTTAGAAACATCGACCTTACCATCGGTAAGCAAAGATGAATTAATAGCAGATGCGGTAATTGCATTAGAGCCGGTAGTATTCTCCGAAACAGAATTAACCGTCATTACTTGATTAGTATAATCAATAGTATTCATAATTAAATTCTCTTTAATAATTAAACTCGACCACTAACAATACGGCTATTTACTCGTGCTGAGTCGGATATTAACTGAGAAGCATTTTGTAAATAGCTTGCCTGGTTTCGCAACTCGGCTGCAGCTTTATCCAGCTCAACCTTCGCACTCTCACCCAGGTTTTCACTCTGTCGAGTTAAGTTTTGTACCGCGTAAGCAGATAACTGAGCCAATATGCTGTATTGCGCAGAATCATTATTCAGCACAGTTGTCCCAATAGAACGTGCAGAGGTCGTAAATCCATTTGCCGTTGCCGCAACTTTTGAAACAACGTTCTCAACAAATACATCGGCCAGTTTAGTAACTGTTTTCACGATGTTTGAACCAACTTTGTTAGCGACATCGCCAACTTTAGACATAAGTGAAGACACCCCGCCAATGCCGGCTGTCAGAATACTTGCAGCAATAGATACTCCGCCAAAGACTTGCGCTGCTGTCTTTAACGCCTGCGGGGCCTTATCGCCCATTACATCAACTGCAGTTTGCAGTGCCATTGCTGTTGCGCTAACGGCAACAACAGCCCAGAGTGCCGGGTTAAAAATAGCTGCAATAGCAGTTACCGCGACGCCCAACCAACCAAAGACCTGACCAAGAATTTTACTTTTTTGTGCTTTCTCTTCGGCTTTCTGTTGTTCTTCGAGCTGCTTTTTAAACTCCAGCGTTTTATTATCCAGCGCCTTATTTTGCCCATCCGTGTAGATCTCGTTGGAGTTTTTCATACTCGCAACTTTCTGCGCTGAAGCATCCAGGGATAACAGGGTGACCATCATCATCATGGCCTGAGGGTCAACGTTATTCACCTGAGAAAGATAAGGATAGCCAGAGCTTGCATTCTGAGTGCTGCGCTGTGGTTCGGTTCCCTCTGTTCGACTCCTAACTTCACCACTAATACCACCAAACAGTTTACTCAGGACATCCTCAGCAACAGAGGGCGTCACTAATGAGTGGCCTGCCGGTGGCGTTGGTAAAGCGGTACTTTCTGTCCAACTTGCTGATGGGGCCGTGGATTTAACCAGTTGTAAATCCAGCGCGGAAGTCACTTCAGGCTGATTAATACCTGAAGTAGCCGTAGCAGCGCTGGCCCCAGACCTCATAGACTGGATATCGCTATTTACATTAAGCATAGTTATCTCCGGTTATTTACCAAGGGATATTGCTGAAATAGTTCTGTATTGCAGTGACTGAATATCAGAACGTGCACTCGTTAATAGGTTTAACGTATTTGACATTTGCTGTATTTCAAGCTGGCTATTATTCACTACCGTGGTCAAGTTATTCGATTTGGCCGAAATAGCGGCCTTCACCGTTTGCAAATCACCAGCGCCTAATTCAGCATTTAGATCGCTAATACCACTTACTGTAATGTCATTGCGAGGATCATTTATATAGTCAATCACTTCTTGAGGAAGTTTGGCTTTCTTATTCTTGTCAGAACTACTCTGAACATCAGCAATTTTAGCATCCACAAGATTAGCCATTTTTTGGGCTGTGGTTGACTCCTTAGATGCCTCATTCATATCAGCAAACTTTGCAATCGACAGATCGCTTTGTGCCTGATACATATAGGCAAACATGAGAAGCGCAGCCTGAAAAACACCGACTTTATTAAATAGCTGAACTACTTCGTCTTTCGACATACTGCCTAAGTCATAGACTGTCGATGTCGAAGTACTCGCGTTCGCACTAGCAACTGATGTTGCAGTTGATGTATCCATGTATATACCTCTTAATAATCTTTCTTAGCAAGACCAAAAACGATTAAAAAACCAATATCAAATAACATCCTCCTTATAATCAATTACTTTACCAATCATTAATAATGTATTATCTCTCTGTTCCCTATCAATAAAACAAGCGTCAGGTAATGATGCAAAAAAGTCTTTCAATAGGTGGAAATAATAAACATGTTTATCTTCGACAATCGATACCCGAGAAGGGCTTTCCAGGAGCCAGTCTTCTGTTAACCATACATGTTCAATAATAGACAATACTTCATTTAAAATGACATCTTTATCTTTATTAATAGAGATTGCAATAATATCTGTATAGTTATCAAGCGATAAAAAAATGATTACCCGGCATAAATCGCTAATAATTGAAGATGTTTTCACCTTATCTTCAAAAGAAGACATATAAGACAGATCGAACGATAGCGCCCTAATAATAACCTTTAAGTGCTTCTCACGCTCTGGAAGATCCTTAATCTCCATAAACCAGTCAAGTAAAGAGGCTCCCTTTTCAGAATCCTCATCCTTGGCCTTTTCATAAAGCTTTTTGATCTTCTGGATACCTTCCTGATTTAACTCACCCACCCCTAACCAGGAAAGCAGAGCCAACTCCCAATCATCTTCGCCTAATAAATCTAATAATAATTTGGCGTATTTCTTTTTTAATTCAATCTTAACAAACTTAGATTGTAATAAAGAAGATATAAGTGCAACAATCTCCCCTTTTGGCATATTACCAAACATAGCCAAATTAGGATCATGCTGTTCCAGCAGCCCACTGTTCTTTAATGATAGTTCTTTTAATTTATCGCTATCGGTCAGAGTAAGCAGCTCTTGCATATCATTAAGCAGCTTCTCCGTTGTCGTACCTTCCTCTTCTTTCCTTGCACTGCCTTTGCGATATCCCAGGCTTAGCCCTTCAATCGTTTCAGAAAGCGATGAACTAGTAATCATCGCTAATTCATTTTGTAAATTTAATAATGGAGAATAACTATTAGAAGAATTTTTTTGCGTTAATTGTTGAGATTCCAATTCAAAATCTAATGAATTAGAATTAAAAACAGATGCGGTGTTTTGATTAAATTCAATACCATTAGCCATTGGAAACTCACGTAATCATTAATTATGAATATTCCATTAAATAGTACTGTACAACAGCTTCCTTTCTACTCTATTCTTAGTTGATGTAAGTTCACCATATTTTTTCTCATTGTTCAACCACCAGGATGAATAAAATTTAAAAATGTTATCCTCATATAAAATAAAACTTCTCAATGGTGCGATGCGTAATCGGGAATTACAACTTCCGATGGGAAACCTAACGATAGGCACAGAAGATAACGATATTGTTTATTTTCCCCTTGAACAAGGCCTCAATCAGTTTTTACTTGATATACGTGAGGAAGGTGTTTTCCTTTTATCTCCGGTTGAATTTTGGATTGATGGACAGCCCACCCCCTATGAAGCAGATCAGTCATTACCTGTCGGAAAGGTCATCGATATAGCGGGATGTTGCTTCATCATTGGTGATATTGACCACACCTTGCCATTGTCTGATGTGCCAGAAAGGTTCTCTGCCAAAAATCGACGTAAAAAGCGTCTTATCCTGGCTAGCGTGATTGGTGCTGCGATTGCGTTGTCTGGCGCCATCGGCAGTTACGTTTTGCTTTCCCCAAAAGCTGAACCCCCAGCGTTTACCAGAGCTGATGTATACCAGCAGCTAAAAGAAAACAAACTTCATGCAATCACTCTGGTATGGCATGGGAAAAATGTCGCGCTTTATGGGCGTTGCGAATCAACCACTGATTTAACTCCATTTTTTAATTACCTGAAAGAAAAAAATATTTTTTATTACAACAATATCATTTGCAATAACCAAATCATCTCCGCGATTAATGATATTTTAACGGAATACGGTTATAAGGATATCATCATTACAAAAGGTAATAAGCCTGGATTCTTCCTGTTATCGGGATACATTCCCCCTTCACCAAAATGGAGCGAAGTTGAAAATCTGTTACTGAATACGCCAGGGGTTGCTGGATGGGAAATACATAACAACAGTAACAATAAAATCAATGAACTGGCATCAGAGTTCAAAAAGAATAAATTAATAAACTATGTCAATATTTTCAAAAAGAATGATGTCATCATTGTTGCGGGGGAGGTTTCTCAACAGAACGAGAGTAAGATCCTTGCCATTATAAATGCGATGAACAAAAATAGTAACGTCAAGATACTATTTCAGAACATTCAGCCGTACATTTCAGCAGATATTTTCCCCGGAAAAATACTCAGAATCAGCGGCACGATGAAGAATCCAACAATTGCTCTTGATAACGGTACAAGCCTGGGAATTGGTAGCATTCTGAAAGGAGGCTATGTCATAGACGCGATTGATCCTAAAGATGGTATCAACATCTCCCGCCCAGACGAATATATACATATTCCGTTGTCTTATTAACTTATTATTATCTTCCCCCTCTTCGGAGGGTTTTTTATTGTGCAGATGTTGTAGATATGGTAAACAAGGTCTCTATCAAACAAGATACACGAAAAACTTATTCCGAAATGAGACATTGATTTTAACATGAAACGTTTATTAAAAGATTCAAGTAGGTACAATAAAAAATCCCGGAAAATGAATTTTATTTTCCGGGATTTGAGATGTAATTAAATTATTTTACACAAACAGAAAAAGCATTCTTATTGTTTACTCCAACATTGATCAACTGGTTCTTCGTAACCAAATCATATGTGCTTGATACACCTGATGACTGTTCAGAAGAGGATTGTTTAATCCAAGCAGTCAATGATTTAGAACCAGAATAGTAAGGATATTTATTTGCAGCACCCCATGTTGAATAGATATTGGCCAATAGTTCTTTTGACTGTGCTAAATTTGCGCTATTTGTCTTACATTTGTTTTCGGCATCAAAATACGTAACTCGAGTATTTTTATCCACAGCAATTACAATACTACCCGGTGCATTAATTGTGTATGTCGCACTCTGATTATCACCAGATACTACAGTAATTGTGGCACTCCCTTTTTCATTTAAGGTTATCACTCCCGAGTTATCAACAGAAGCAATTTTAGTATTACTGGATTTCCATGTGTATTTTCCATTGCCCCCTGTTGCCTGTAGCTTAACCTGACCATACTGTAACCAGTTCTTTGGCAGAGCCCCCGTGATACCAGTACCAATTACGGTCACTTTATCACCATCAATACTCAACGGGGCAAAAAACTCAACGGTAGTAGCCTTAACTTCTGTACCTACTCCACTCACTTTTGCACTAACAATGGCCTTGCCAGGAGTATTGGATGATAATTTTACAGTAGCATAACCATTCTGATCGGTTGTTGCTTCAGTCTTATTCAGGGTCCCAAAATCCTTAGAAAAGGTCACTTTCTGATCTACTACGGGTGCCCCCTCCTTCATCACTCTGACAGTATAGGTAATCGCATCAGAACCATCTGCCTTCGCTGTTGTTTTATCAGCCTTAATCTCAGTAATACTGGCCTTGGTTTGATCAACAAATATAACCGCGCTGGCATTAAGTGGCGAAGTCATCTCCGCGGTTTTAGCAGACACGACGACCTGTCCTGGCGTAGCCGACTTCAGCGTTACGGTCGCCTTACCGTTACCATCCGTTCTGGCACTATTTGCCCCAAGAGTTGCAGTCCCGGATACAATACTAAATGTTACAGGGACATTAGCCTGAGCTACACCATTCTTTTTAACCGTCGCGGTATAGGTAATAGCTTCTATGCCATCCGCTTTAGCCGATGTTTTATCAGCCGTAAAGTCCGTTACCCCAACCTGGTCCACAACCTGCCCATTCGGTAAAACGGTAATAGTGAGCTGTACATTATTAGAACTATTACCATTTCGGTCATAGGCGCGAGCGGTCACTTTATAAATATTGCTGCCGCCTTGCACATAAGCAGGCAAAATAGCCTGGTAGTCTTGTGCGCTTTGGCTTCCGCCATGCTGAATCTGACCGCCCTGACTGCGTAATGCGCTATCATCCCAGACGATACGATCCAGACCGTATTTGCTCTTAACGATCAATTGAATCTTCTGCGTACTGTGTTCAGTACCATTAATATCATGCGGAATATTCAGAGAAAGAATATCCTGCTTTTTGTACTCCAGAATAATATTGTTATTACGCTGAACCAGATCGTAACGGCTGCCCGATAATGTTCTTAACTCGTTAACATACTGTGGCTCGATTTGCTGAGACCACGGTTTATCAAACTGATAACGGAACTGCATTGAGTAAAGGAGATCATTTTCATTACCCGTACCATGACGGTAATCGATCCCCATCGTCACCAGAGGAATCGGAGTGTAGTTTACACCAACGGTCGCCGCGCCAGGATTCGACTGCAACTTATCGGAATTAAACAAAGCAACATTATCACCATAATACTGTTCGTACATCAGTTTGGCGCCTAATGCCGGATATGATGGTAAATAGCCATTAAAGCGGATATCAAAACCATTTGCCGGGCGCTCATCATAGTCTTTCTTATTGTATGACTCATGCCAGCCGCTCATGCGGAAATAGCCGTTAACGCTACTTTTGAAATAGTCTCGCCAGTATTCGCCACCAATACCTAAACGGGTATTATCACCAGAAAAATCCTGATCAATGAAGACGTTATAGCCCAACATATTTTCAGGAAGGAAAAAACGCTGGCCAGCACCTAAATTTGCCGTAAAGCGGGAGTCAATGTAACGCGCACCGACCTGACCAAATGCCAGCATGTTTTCGGAATCATAGAACGGTAATAAGAAGTCCAGTGAACTACCGTCAAAGTTATTACCACTCTGCAGATTAACCTCTGCCGTTCCATAATGTTGTAACCAGGCCTGCAACTGTGACGAAGCCTGGCTGCTGGCCATACCAAGAGCGGTATCTTTCGCGTAATCGCCGTTCAGTGAGCGCGACTGGAGCTGGCTAACAAGCGCGCTGCGCCCCTGTGTGCGCTGAGGTAATTTGG
>OBYO01000635.1_pt1 | contig 12624 bp, 10 predicted proteins | sample 1476771 | NCBI WGS metagenome assembly OBYO01 (sample SAMEA2580202, study PRJEB22360) | human gut metagenome | biome: human gut; feature: human-associated habitat; material: faeces | place: Denmark | collected 2008/2010 | reverse complement strand
AATCCACTCCGTAATAGCCGCTAAGAGAGCAATGACCAAAGGATAGGGCACCCCCATAATCCACATTCCCGTAAAGGTCAGGCAGGCTATAATACAACTCATGAGAAGCTGCCCGCGAATATAGCGACTCAAAACAAGGCTCAGTTCTTCGAAATACGAGCGTAAATGAAGCCTATAGTCGGACGGATACAGATTGACAAAGGCGTTCATCATCCGTTCCCCGTCTTTCAAAAAATAAAAAGTTATAAAGGGAACAACAAAAAACTCTACGACTGTACCGGCAATGGCAAAGACCGACTTAACCAGATTTGAAATGCCGTCAATACCGTAGTTGCTGACTTTAATAAAGGCTTCATTAACAATGGCCTTGACCTGATCGGGAATATAAATAGGTGCCTGATCGCTTTCGAGTTGAATTACAAGCTCATACGTCTGACTGACAATGGTGCTGAAGTTATTGGCCAGCAGGTTTAACTGACCGATTAACGGTTTCAAAATGCTGTTTGTCATGGCGGCAATGACTGCAATCAAAACAACGAATGACAGCAAAATTGAAATATCAATCGGCACCTGTCTTCTAAAGAGCCGCACCAGTCCTTTTTGAATCCCATCCCTAAGGGGCGTCAAAATAAAGGTAATAATCAATGATACAATGACAGGCCAATAAATTTCCTTTACTGCTAAAAACAGGCACACGCCCAAAATCATGAGAACGACGCGCAACCTGAATTCAATCGTTTTATTATTAGACACCTTACCAGCCTCCGCCGAGGAACGGATTATTTCTCCGTTCATACCCTATATCCGTAGCCGGCCCGTGACCGGGAAGCACTACCGTGTCATCAGGTAATTTCATTAATTTTTCTTCAATACTGCTAACTAAAACATGAGAATCACCGCCGTAAAAATCGGTTCTTCCCACTGAACAACGAAACAGCGTATCTCCGGCGAACAAAAGTCCCGCCCCGTACAGGCAAAGGCCGCCGGGGGTATGTCCGGGCGTTTCGATCACTTTAAAAGGTACACCCGCAAAGTTTATAACTTCTCCGTCCGTAACAATGTGTTCAGGCGACGTGATAACGATTTCCTTACCCAGGAACATAGATAAATTGTTACGTGAGTTGGCAATGAGATCCACATCACCCTTACCGATATACACGGACACATCCTTATGATTTCTCACTTCCTGTAACGCGCCGATGTGATCGGCATGTCCGTGCGTTAAGAACACGAACCTGAGAGTCACCCCGAGAACGTCAAGAGCCTTATCAATTCGCTCATAATCCCATGCCGGGTCGATTAAAAACGCCTCTTTTTCAACATCGTCATAGACAATATAACAATTGGTCTCCAACGGGCCGAGCAGAAGGGTCTTATACTGTATGGCCATAAGCATTCGCCTCCTAAAATTCTTTCTTACTGTCTAATAAAATCGTAACGGGACCGTGGTTATCCAAAGAGACGACCATTTCCGTCTGAAAAACTCCCGTCGCCACACGAACGCCCTGTTTTTCCACGTACTGCACAAACTCTTCATATAATCGGTTCGCCAAATCCGGAGGCGCCGCTGCCGTAAAACTCGGCCTGCGTCCGTGACGTACATCTCCGTACAGGGTAAATTGGGAAACGACCAACATTTCACCGCTCTTTTGTAAGAGAGACTGATTCATCTTACCTTCTTCATCTTCAAAAATGCGAAGATTCAATATTTTATCCGCCGTGTAAACAACATCTTTTTCGTCATCGTCCCGGCCTACCCCCAGAAGAACCGTCAATCCTTCACCGATGCGTCCCGTTTCCGTGCCTTCCGATGTCACGGAAGAACGTATTGTCCGTTGTATAACCGCTCTCATGACTGACTGCCTCCCGTAAAACGCTGCACTTTATATACATCCTTCAAACGACGAATTTTCGTAGCAACAAATTCGAATTGGGCCAAGTCCTTAATACTGATACCCAAGTGAATGGTTACACTCTTTGTTTCCGATACCTTAGCGTTAATGGACGTAATAGAAATCTTCATCTCCGCCAAAGCGGCCATAATATCGGCTATCATGCCGGTCCTGTCATAGGCTGAAATTTCCATATTTACCTCGAAAGACTCGGACATGCCGTAATCCCATTCCACATCAATCAGTCGGTCCACGTCTTCATCAAGGCGCACATTAGGACAATCCGCCCGGTGGACGGAAACCCCTCTGCCTCTGGTAACAAAGCCGATAATCGGATCTCCCGGAACAGGGCTACAACATTTTGATAACCGCACGAGCAGTCCCGACTCGCCTTTTACGAGAACCCCCGAATGATTGTGTCCTGATGCTTTACGAGGCTTGAGCTTTTCAATAAGTGATTTTTCATTCTGCTCGTCGTCAACTCTATCCAATTCTTTATGCAATTCCAAGAGCTTAATAAGAATCGTATTGACGGCAAACCCGCCGTAACCGACAGCAGCCAGTAAATCATCTTCCGTACCGGCATTCATCTGCTTGGCGACCTTGGCTATACGCCCCGAATGACTTACCAACTTCCAATCATGACCGAGGCGCTTACATTCCTTTTCCAGAGCGGCTGATCCTTTTTCAATATTTTCTTCTCTGTTTTCCTTTTTAAACCAGTTCCGTATTTTCGAGCGACTTTCCGAACTGCCTACAATCTTCAACCAGTCTAAACTCGGCTTACCGGTTTTAGACGTAATAACCTCGACAATGTCACCGTTCTTCAAGGCATAGTCCAAAGGCACGATTTTTCCGTTAACCTTGGCCCCTACACACCGGTGGCCTACATCCGTATGAATACGGTATGCAAAGTCAATGGGAATAGCTCCCTGCGGTAAATCGATAACATCACCGCGCGGCGTAAATACAAACACTTCATCGGAAAAGGCGTCCAGTTTAAGGGCATTCACAAACTCTTGAGGGTTGCTCGTATCCTGCCATTCCAACAGATTTCTCAGCCACCCCATCTTTTCATCAAAACCTGTCGCCTTTTGCGAGGCTCTGCCTTCCTTATACCGCCAATGAGCGGCTACCCCGTATTCGGCAATATGGTGCATATCCCATGTACGAATTTGAATTTCGACAGGCTGTCCGCGCGTACCGATAACCGTCGTATGAAGAGATTGATAATTATTCGGCTTCGGCATGGCAATATAATCCTTAAACCGATAAGGCAGAGGTTTCCACAAGCTGTGTACAATCCCCAAAACGCCGTAACAATCCTGAACTGTATCGACAATAACGCGAATGGCGTAAAGATCGTAAATTTGACTCAAATCGCGATTGTCTTTCTTCATTTTTTTATAAATACTGTAAAAATGCTTGGGCCTTCCGTTTATTTCAAAGCTGATGGACGATTCGGTCAGCGTCTTTTTCAGTACATCAATGGCTTCATTGACAATTTCTTCGCGAACCTTCCGTTTTTCTTTCATTTGATCTACCAAGTCGTAATACTTGTCAGGCTCCATATAGCGGAAAGACAAATCTTCCAGTTCCCACTTAATATTGAAAATCCCTAAGCGATGTGCTAACGGAGCATAAATTTCCAATGTTTCTTGAGCAATGCGCTTCTGTTTTTCACTACGCATGTACTTTAAGGTTCGCATATTATGCAGTCTGTCTGCCAGCTTAATAACAACAACACGAATGTCTTTAGCCATGGCCAAGAACATTTTACGCATACTGTTAACCTGCTGGTCCTCTTTCGTACGATAATCCAAACGATTTAACTTAGTAACACCGTCAACAAGAAAGGCCACTTCCTTACCGAAGATTCGTTCAATATCCTCCAGCATATACTCCGTGTCTTCTACGACATCATGCAACAAAGATGCCGTAATCGTCGTCGTATCGATTTCCATATCAGCCAGAATTTCCGCTACAGCTAAGGGATGAAGGATATACGGATCCCCGTTAACCCTCTTTTGTTCCTTATGTGCCTCATCGGCCAATTCGTATGCCTTACGAATATTTTCGCAAGTTTCATCGGGCTGATATGACTTAATTATTTCTATGAGGCGATTATAGGCTTCTTCTTTTTTCGAAATTTCCATCTTTCTGCCTCCTTATAACCCCGAGCCGACAGCCCTGAATGTGGGCGAATCGTTTAAAGACAATTTACTTCCCTGAGCGGGCATTTCATAATATATATCTTCATCATCAGATGAAGTAACCAGTATCTCCAACTCCTTAAAAATCTGCAGGGCCGTCAGTACATCATGTCCGTCTATCAATGTCACGGCATCAAGCATATACCGTCTTGTATCGCTGACAGTACGGCGACCCTTCCCCACATAGGTTTTTAAAACCTTATAAATGTCTACCATATCGTTTCTAGTAAGGGTCGGCTTGTATTCATGGGTTAAGCGCATATCACGCAATACAAGCTGAGCCGTAGTTCGATCGTGATATGTATTGAGTTCCGGCTGAAAAGCCAGATCCACTTCGTCATTCCGTAATATATAGTCCGCCTTATCAGCCATTGACCAGCCTACACCGCTCAAGCGACAACCGTCTTCACTTTCAGCAACAATCCGCAAATGCGTCTTCTGTCTGCCTATTTCCTTAATATCATAAAGAAGCGCATTTTTTAAAACGAAGAGAGGACGAGTATTTCCCATGCCGTAAGGTTCGAGGAGACTCAATTCGTGAACCGTATCGACCGTTACGTCCTCACCTGCCACCACGGAATCTACATTTAATACGGGAATGTAGTCTTTCTCCGTCAAATGCCGTGACGCATATTCGTTCATCCGTTCTCGCAAAGCGTCAATATTCTCCTGCGCAACGGAAAAGCCGGCTGCCATGGCATGCCCTCCGAACTGAATGAGAAGTTCTTTGCACGAATTCAGAGCTTCATACATATTAAAGCCGGTAATACTCCGACATGACCCTTTGCCCACACCGTCTTTAACGGATATGACCAGAGACGGTTTATAGTATTTTTCAATTAAACGGGATGCGGCTATACCGATAACTCCGCTATGCCAACCGTCACCGGCAACAACAAGGACATGGTCGTCTTCATATCCTTTACTTTCCACCTCGTCTATGGCTGCCGTTGTAATAGCCCGCTCAATGTCCTGTCGCTGTGTATTTAAATCATGCAGTTCTTCAGCCGTTTCTTTTGCCTTATCAGAATCTTTTTCCAAAAGGAGAAAGACCCCCTTTTCGGCATGGCTGATACGGCCGGCAGCATTTAACCGAGGCGCAACGGAAAAGGCGATATTTCCTGCCGAAATTTTCGTCGCATCCAAACCCGTCGTTTCTATTAAAGCTTGAATACCGAAATTATCGCCTTCAGATATACGTGACAGTCCGTCAGCCACTAAAATTCGGTTTTCCCCCGTCAGCGGTACCAGATCCGCTACGGTACCCAAAGCAACCAAAGATGTATATTCCTCAACGCCTGTCTTGCCGGCCAGCATTCTTAAGGCACGGCACAGTGTATAGGCTACCCCCACTCCCGCTAATTCCTTATAAGGATACATGCAGTCTTGCTGCTTCGGATTGATGACGGCATATCCTTCAGGAATATGTTCCGACGGTTCGTGATGATCCGTAATGATAATATCTGTCTGCGTGTTGAATTCCTTGACCAGCTTAGCTGAAGAAATACCGCAGTCGACTGTAATAATCACCTCGGTCTTATCACGCACCAACTCTTCCAACGCATCCCGGTTCAAGCCGTACCCCTCAGACTGCCGTTCGGGAATGTAAAATGCCGGATCGGCACCTAAATCACAAAGAGAACGATACACTAAGGCTGTCGAGGTGATTCCGTCTACATCATAATCTCCGTACACGACAATTCGCTCGCCTCGTTCAATGGCCGTGAGAATACGTTCAGCTCCTTTACGAACATCTTTCATAAGAAAAGGGTCGTATAATGACGATATATTATCATACAAAAAATGCTTGGCATCTGTCGAATCGGTGATTCCCCGATTGACAAGTGTACGGGCCAATAAGCTTGAAATGTGAAGTTGTTCTTGTAATTGCCGCACCGTTTCCTGTGACGGTTCGGCATATATCCAACGCATGTCCATATATGCCTGCCAAAGAAATAAATAACAGCTATCAATTAATTAATTCATTCTAGCACATTTTCATTCTCAAATAAAGCTGTTTTTTGAGAAAACTATAATTTACCATAGCGTATTTACATCCTTACTATCTTTTTGACAATAGAAAAAAACAACCGCCTCTCGTAATGAGAGACGGTTGTTAAGTTTAACTCTGTCGAGTCTATTATTTAGCTTCAAATCCCGCTTGTAAACGGACATAGGATTCACGACGAGCACGCGCATCCGCAACGGTCTTTTCATAGAGGGACTGTGCCAATTCGGGGAATCCTTTTGCCAAGGACGCATAACGAACTTCGCCTTCAAGGAATTCCTGGAACTTGCTGTAATCCGGTTCCTTAGAATCAAGGCTGAACGGATTCTTACCCTGTTCTTTGAGTTCCGGGTTGTAGCGATACATATCCCAGTAACCGCATGCAACTGCCAATTTTTCTTCTTCCTGGCTCTTGCCCATACCCTTACGAATACCGTGGTTAATGCACGGGCAATATGCGATGACTACGGACGGACCATGGTAAGCTTCAGCTTCGGTCATAGCCTTTACGAGCTGATTCTTATCGGCACCCATAGCAACCTGTGCTACGTATACATAACCGTAAGACATCATCATCATGCCAAGATCCTTTTTCTTCGTACGTTTACCGGAAGCGGCGAACTGCGCAATAGCAGCTGTCGGCGTAGCCTTGGAAGACTGACCGCCCGTATTGGAATAAACTTCCGTATCAAGGATGAGAATATTGACATCCTGGTCCTGTGCGAGGACATGGTCTACACCACCGAAACCGATATCGTAGGACCAGCCGTCACCACCGAAGATCCAGTGCGAACGTTTTACAAGATATTGTTTGTTGTCGAGGAATGCTTCGAGAACCGGCTTGCCTGCAGCTTCTTTTTCAAGAAGTGCCGTTACTTTATCGGCACGTTCACGTGTGCCTTCGCCTTCAGCAAAGTTGGCAGCCCAATCACTTAATGCCGCCTGAAGTTCGGGCGATGCAACGGCTTTGGCATCTTCTACTTTTGCAAGTAAGTCTCTGCGAACCTTATCAACACCTACGAACATACCGAAGCCGTATTCGGCAGCGTCTTCAAAGAGGCTGTTTGCCCATGCGGGACCGTGCCCCTTTGCATCTGTCGTATACGGAGCAACCGGAGCGGAACCGCCGTAAATGGAGGAACAACCTGTTGCATTGGCAATCATCATGCGATCACCGAAGAGCTGTGTCGTCAATTTAACATACGGAGTTTCGCCGCAACCTGCGCAAGCACCGGAGAATTCGAAGAGAGGTTGTTCAAACTGCGAACCGATAACCGTTTTCTTGTTCTGCGGATTAGCTTTCGGTGCCACTTCTTCCGTACCGTAATACCAGAAGTCCATCTTGGCACGTTCTTCTTCCGTATTCGGAACCATTGTCAATGCCTTAGCCGGGCAGACATTTGCACAGCTACCGCATTCGAGGCAGTCGAGTTGGTCAACTACGATCGTAAAGCCGTATTCCTTACCGGATTTAGCTTTAGGTGCCGTAACGAAACCTGCCGGAGCTTTTGCACATTCTTCTTCCGTCGTCAAAACGGGGCGAATCGTAGCATGCGGGCAGACGAAGGAACACTGTACGCAACCGATACATTTTTCAGCATCCCAGGAAGGAACATACAATGCCGGGCCTGCTTTTTCGAACTTGGACGTACCTACAGGCATCGTACCGTCTTCGCGGCCGATGAAGTCCGATACCTTCAAATCGTCGCCGATCTGACCGAGAATCGGAGTTGCTACGTTTTCGAAATATTCCGTTGTCGGACGACCTTCCACTTTTTCGTCTACAGCGTCAGCCCAAGATGCGGGGTAATTTACTTCATGGAATTCACCGACACCTGCATCAACAGCAGCCCAGTTCATGTCAACAACCTTCTGACCCTTCTTGCCGTAAGACTTGACAATGGAGTCTTTCAGGTATTTAACAGCGTCATCCAAGGGGATAACTTTTGCAAGTGCGAAGAAAGCAGCCTGCATTACCATGTTGATACGTGTGCCGAGGCCGAGTTTCTGACCGATAGCATCACCGTTCAAGGTGTAGAATTTTACATGGTGTTTAGCAATCGCACGTTTAATACGTGCCGGCAGTTGATGATCCAGTTCTTCATCAGACCAGGTACAGTTAAGCATAAACGTACCGCCGTCTTTAATGCCGCGAAGCAAATCAAAACGTTTTACATAAGATTGACGGTGACAAGCAATATAGTCCGCCGCATCAATCAAGTACGGCATATCGATAGGTTTTGTACCGAAACGCAAGTGAGATACCGTTACGCCGCCGGATTTCTTGGAGTCATAAGCAAAGTATGCCTGTGCGTACAGGTCCGTATGGTCACCGATAATCTTGATAGCCGATTTATTGGCACCGACTGTACCGTCGGAACCGAAGCCCCAGAATTTGCAAGCCGTAAGACCGGTCGTATCCAAAGGCATTTTGTCGGCACGCGGCAAGGAAAGGTTCGTAACGTCATCAACGATACCGATAGTGAAACCGTGCATCGGATGATCTTTCTGGAGTTCTTCGAATACGGGGAGAATATCTTCCGGAAGAACGTCCTTCGAGCCGAGACCTGCACGACCGCCGATAATGTCTACATCAAGGCCTACCGTCTTAGCGAAGTTTACGATATCAAGGTACAAGGGTTCACCCATAGCACCCGGTTCTTTTGTACGGTCGATAACGGCAATCTTCTTAACCGTCTTAGGCAATACGGCCTGTAAATGTTTCGCAGAGAACGGACGATAGAGATGAACGTTAATAAGGCCGACTTTTTCGCCTTTGCCGTTCAAGTAGTTAACTGCCTGGTATACAACGTCGGACAAGGAACCCATAGATACGATAACGCGTTCAGCGTCTTCTGCACCGTAATAATTAAACGGTTTGTATGTACGGCCCGTAATTTCGGAAATCTTAGCCATATAATCAGCTACGATATCCGGCATTGCGTCATAGAACTTGTTGTTTGCTTCACAATGCTGGAAGTAAATATCCGGGTTTTCGGCAGTACCGCGAATTTCCGGATTATCCGGATTGAGTGCACGTTGACGGAAACGTTTCAAAGCATCCTGATCAACGAGATCACGGAGTTTGTCGAATTCCATAACTTCAACTTTTTGAATTTCGTGAGACGTGCGGAAACCGTCAAAGAAGTTGATAAACGGCAAGGATCCCTTCAAAGCTGCCAAGTGAGCTACCCCGGAAAGGTCCATAACTTCCTGAACATTGGATTCCGCCAAAAGACAGCAGCCTGTCGCACGAGCGGACATAACGTCCTGATGGTCACCGAAAATGCTGAGTGCGTGATTAGCCAAGGCACGAGCAGCAACATGGAATACGCCCGGTAACAATTCGCCGGCAACTTTATACATGGTCGGAATCATCAAGAGGAACCCTTGAGAAGCCGTGTAGGTGGTGGTCAATGCACCGGCCTGTAAAGAGCCGTGGTATGCACCTGCTGCACCGGCTTCGGATTGCATTTCAACAACTTTTACAGGGTTACCGAAAATATTTTTCAGTCCCTGTGCCTGCCAATCATCAACATGTTCAGCCATCGGCGAAGACGGCGTAATCGGGTAAATAGCAGCTACTTCCGTAAATGCATAGGATATCCAACCTGCTGCTTCATTACCGTCCATGGTTTTAAACTTACTCATTAAACAACACGCTCCTTTAACTATTGAATAAAGACCAATATATAATTGAATATATTGAAATCAAAGTTAAAAACCCACCAGTCCAGTCCACTCATATGTACGTGTAGATTACACATTATATACATATACGTCGCGGCAATACTTTTTTTGTATAAAGCCCACGAAGGTGCTGAATTCCGCCAAAAAAATATTGCCATCAGACAGATCATGTAATATACTGAATAATAATACTACATATGGACGTGCCCGGAAGTGGCAATATTCATGCGGTTTTCGACCAGTACATGAACGTTTTTTCTAACTTTTTTCACGTTCATTATATGCTTTGCAAATTTGAAATTCAATAGCTCGACCTTGCTGTTTTCACTATTAAAAAGTGCAAATTTGTAAACGTATACTTGATTAGTATCCTATAACTCCAGGAGGTGTTGAGATGGATTTTCATCATTTGAAATATTTCACTGAAGTCGCTGATAAGAAATCCTTCAGCAAGGCAGCACGGACTTTACATATTTCTCAATCAGCAATCAGCCGCACTATTAAGGCATTGGAAGACGAGTTAGGCGTAGTTCTCTTTATGCGTAACGCCAAGGCTGTCGAGCTGACTGATGCGGGCGCAATCTTCCTGACACATGCCAAACGGGTTGTTTTTATGTTTGAGCATTTGAAAACGGATTTCGAAAATGAATTCAAATTGGAACAAGGAACAGTGCTCATCGGTCTGCCTCCTATTACGGGTGCCCCCGTCTTTGCCAACCTGTTGGGTGCTTTTAAACAGGAATATCCGCAAATTGAACTTGACTTATATGAACACGGTTCTAAAAAGGTCGGCATCAGCGTGCAGGAAGGTTTAATCGATCTCGGTATCGTTTGCACACAACCGAAGGAAAAAGATTTTGAATCGTTTTTCCTCGACCAGGACCCCATGAATGTTATCATTCACCGGGATAATCCACTCAGTAAGGAAAAAACCATTCCTTTAAAAAAGTTAGCTAACGAATCGCTCGTCCTCTATCGCGACGATTTCAACTTACATGACGAAATTATTACGAACTGTAAGAAAATCGGTTTTCAGCCGAAAATCGTTTTTGAAACAAGTCAACGAGATCTCATGATTCAAACGGTTGTCGCCAATTTAGGCATTGCCCTTTTACCCAGTCGCCTCTGCCCCACTAAAGAATCGGCACCGCGAGTCTACGAATCCGTTGTCGTTCGTCCCTTGGTTGAGCCCAAAATACTCCATGTATTATACGTTATTTGGAAACGCGGTCATTATCTGTCTCATGCGGCTCAATTATGGCTTGATTTCGTACGAAACAGAACGCGTATTTCATCCAATGTATAGTAAATTTGCGGCTAAGACCTCGGAATTGAAAGATTTTATAAAAACGTTCCCTGCCCGGGATGGTAAGCACGACGTACTTCTTCGACGTTTCGCCTTGGCAGCCGTTATCCTCATTCTTTTTGAAGCTGCTTATATTCTCTTCCTGCAATGGCAGATTATGGAATTGACTATTACCGTCAGAACACAAGAAACACGTATAGCACAGACGGAACGGGACTACGATAAGCATAACCACATGCTTTATACTATTAATGAAACGATTACATCGATTCAACGCCAATGGTCATCTCTGAATTTCAGGGTTTTGGAAAATACGTGGAAACTCGACGGTACGACAACACCTCAGAATTCATTACATGTACGGCAAGGTCAATAATGTTCATATGTAAGAGAACGGAATCTCCGCTTCCGTTCTCTTTTTTTGTAAGCAAAGAGGACCATACAGCATTAAGCTGTATGGTCCTCTTTGCTTATTAATTATTCCTCTTCTTCAGCCGATGCTTTTTCAAACTCGGCAATGACGGCATCAAATTCAGCTTCCGTAGGAGATACAAAGATTTCCTCTCCGTCTTCTTCTTCGATCCGAGCCAGAATAGGATCCGCCTCTTCACGAAGCTCTCCTTCTTCCGTAACGGGTACGAGAAGAATGAAGGTTTTCCCTTCATATTCCACAGAATCGGCTTCGGCAAAAAATTCTTCCGTTCCGTCTTCACTCGTAATGGTGATCAACTCGAATTCGTCCATTAATTCTTCAGACATGTTATCCTCCTTGAGCATCTAAATAATTCTGCAATATGAATACGGCTGCAATCGTATCGACAACGGCCTTACGCTTTTCTCTGCGCACACCGGCCTCCATCAACTGCCGCTGCGCCATAACCGTCGTTAATCGTTCATCCCACCAAACGATTTCCGTTTGCGGTACCGTCTTCTTCAATTCCTCTACAAACTGCTCGATTTTTTCCGTATTCGCACTCTTATCACCGTTCATGTGAGAAGGCTTTCCGACAACAATGCGATGCACCTCTTTTTCCTTGCATATATCCGCAAGAGCCAGACAATCTTTGCGTCGCGATTGACGTTTCAGTGTGCCTACGGCCTGAGCTGTCAGCAACAGGGCGTCACTGCAAGCCACTCCGATTGTTTTAGAGCCTACATCCAGTCCTAAAATTCGCATAATTTAAAGATTCCGATGTTTGACATACGAACTTAATAATTCTTCCACTAATTCATCCCGTTCCAGACGGCGAATATTGCTGCGAGCGTTGTTATGACTCGTAATGTATGTCGGATCTCCGGAAAGGAGATATCCTGCCATTTGACTGATAGGATTATAGCCCTTTTCCTTTAACGAATTATATACATCTTCTAAAATCATGGAAGCAACACTTTGATCATCTTTGCTGCTTACAATCATCGTTTTATCGTTTACTGACATCTTGCCCACTCTCCCTTCGAGTAGCTTTTGCGGTTCTATTTACCTGCGCCTTGTACCGCCTCTTTACCGGCCTTGAG
>OBYO01000631.1_pt1 | contig 12685 bp, 10 predicted proteins | sample 1476771 | NCBI WGS metagenome assembly OBYO01 (sample SAMEA2580202, study PRJEB22360) | human gut metagenome | biome: human gut; feature: human-associated habitat; material: faeces | place: Denmark | collected 2008/2010 | reverse complement strand
AGACAATAACCACCATAACCAAACGACGGATTGTTGTAATGGTTGCCAATACGCGGATCGAGACAAACGCCTTCGATAATCTGGCGAGTATTCAGACCTAAACTTTCTGCGTAGCTATCCAGTTCATTAAAGTACGCTACGCGCATCGCCAGATAGGTATTAGCGAAAAGTTTAATCGCTTCTGCTTCGGTTGAGTCGGTAAACAGGGTCGGGATATTTTGCTTAATCGCGCCTTCCTGTAACAGAGCAGCAAAACGTTCTGCGCGTTCTGAACGCTCACCGATGACAATACGTGAAGGATGGAGATTATCGTAAAGGGCTTTACCCTCACGGAGAAATTCCGGAGAGAAAATAATATTTTTAGTACGATATTTCTTATGCATCGCTGCGGTAAAGCCAACGGGTACCGTTGATTTGATGACCATAACCGCATAAGGATTTATCTCTACTACGTCCTTAATTACTGATTCTACACTCGATGTATTGAAATAATTAGTGTTAGGATCATAGTCGGTTGGAGTGGCGATGATGACATAATCAGCATCCCGGTAGGCTTCATTTTTATCTAATGTGGCATTAAAGTGTATTTTATCTGATTGCAAAAACTGCTGAATTTCCTTATCAACAATAGGAGATATCCGATCATTCAGCATAGCAACGCGTGACGGTAAAATATCTAATGCCACAACCTCATGATTTTGTGCGATTAGAAGCCCGTTTGACAAGCCTACATAGCCGGTACCGGAAATGGTGATTTTCATTTCATGCTCTCAGAATTAACTTAACTGTGAATCATGATGTTTTTAGCATCCTGATAAGAGCTAAAAGTTTTAACGCTACGTTGTTCGATGGTCAACGCAACGAAAAACAATTCAGATTTTCTTTATAAGAATAGCTGATATTTATTAAGTTAATATTAAGCAGTGAAATTTAGTCTATAAGATAATTGGCAAAAAAAAAGCCCGGCGTAATATACGCCGGGCCTCAATTTATTGTTGGTTAAATCAGATTAATCCAGCCATTCAGTATGGAACACACCTTCTTTATCAATGCGCTTATAAGTATGCGCACCAAAATAGTCACGCTGAGCCTGGATCAGGTTCGCAGGCAGAACAGCGGCACGGTAGCTGTCATAATAGGCAACCGCAGCGGCGAAGGTCGGAACCGGGATACCGTTCTGTACTGCATAAGCAACGAAATCACGCAGCGCCTGCTGGTAGTCATCGGCAATTTGCTTGAAGTACGGAGCCAACAGCAGGTTAGCGATCTGAGGATTTTCGGCATAAGCATCAGTTATTTTCTGCAGGAACTGCGCACGGATGATGCAGCCAGCACGGAAAATCTTCGCGATTTCGCCGTAGTTCAGATCCCAGTTGTACTCTTCAGACGCTGCGCGCAGCTGAGAGAAGCCCTGAGCGTAAGAAACGATTTTGCCCAGATACAGCGCACGGCGAACTTTTTCGATGAACTCAGCCTTGTCGCCAGCTGGCTGCGCTTGCGGGCCAGAGAGAACTTTAGATGCGGCAACACGCTGATCTTTCAGAGAAGAGATATAACGTGCAAACACAGACTCGGTAATCAGCGACAGCGGTTCACCGAGATCCAGCGCGCTCTGGCTGGTCCATTTACCGGTACCTTTGTTAGCCGCTTCATCCAGGATCACATCAACCAGGTAGTTACCGTCTTCATCTTTTTTGGTGAAGATGTCTTTGGTGATGTCGATCAGGTAGCTACTCAGTTCACCGTTATTCCACTCGGTAAAGGTCTGTGCCAGTTCTTCGTTAGAGAGATTCAGGCCGCCTTTCAGGAGAGAATAGGCTTCAGCAATCAGTTGCATATCACCGTATTCAATACCGTTGTGAACCATCTTCACATAGTGACCCGCGCCATCAGCACCAATATAGGTAACGCACGGTTCGCCATCTTCAGCAACGGCGGCGATTTTAGTCAGGATCGGTGCAACCAGTTCATAGGCTTCTTTCTGCCCACCAGGCATAATGGAAGGACCTTTCAGTGCGCCTTCTTCACCACCGGAGACACCGGTACCAATGAAGTTAAAACCTTCTGCAGAAAGCTCACGATTACGACGAATGGTGTCCTGGAAGAAGGTATTACCACCATCAATGATGATGTCACCTTTATCGAGGTATGGCTTAAGGGAATCAATAGCAGCATCCGTGCCTGCACCTGCTTTCACCATTAACAGGATGCGACGAGGCGTTTCCAGAGATTCAACAAACTCTTTCACCGTATAGTAAGGAACCAGTTTCTTGCCTGGATTTTCGGCAATCACTTCTTCCGTCTTTTCACGGGAACGGTTGAAAATAGAGACGGTATAACCACGGCTTTCGATGTTGAGCGCAAGGTTGCGCCCCATCACTGCCATACCGACTACGCCGATCTGTTGCTTTGACATTGTTTACTCCTGTCAGGGGTGGTCACGCGGGGTTACGCGGCTTGAAGAAGCTAAGATGGTAACCCAGCATGTATAGAATAAGATAGAAGAATAAACGGTGGTGTATCGCCCTATAACCACTTAGAAAAAGCCTTAGCTTTCAGTGGGTCAAATGGCCCCTCCTTTATCTCTAACATAAGGGCTTTTGGTGACAGGCATTTGACACTATGTATATCTCCTGGGGAAAATTCCACGACACTTATTCCCGTACCGTCTCCAACAACAAACTTTTTTTGGAGCTCACCATTTTGCTCATACAAACAAACTTCTAATTGCCCTTGCATGACGACAAACATTTCCCACTGATGCGGTAACTCATGCCAATGGGGTTCAACATAGCTGTCGCGTACAAATGCAATAAGTAAACGTTGAACCTTCTCCTGATGAGATGCGTGCAATAAATAATGAGCGCGCAAACGTTCAGAATTTGCTGCAGTGCGAAAAAGTTCATCCATAATATTGTCATCAACTAAACGCATTCTCCTGCCTCCAGTCGGACTTCGATAGTATGTGCCGCCGATTCAACCGAAAATTGAGACTTTAACAACACATTGGCGTTCTGACCTAACTGTTTTCTTAAAACTGAATCACTAAGAAGCAATTGTGCAGATTCAAACAGTTTATCATCTTCACCATTAACATGAATGAACCCAGCCCTGTGCTTATTAATTACATCCATTAGATCATTACCGCCATTCACACTCCCAAGGATCGGGATTGATTGAACCATATACCCTAGTAATTTTCCGGGGAAATTATGTGAAGAATGGCGAGACGAAAGGGAGAACAGGCCAACATCAACTTCAGATAAAATTAATTTAAACTCTTCCTGGTTCACTGAAGGTAGATGAGTGAAATTAGTTAAATTCCATTCTGCAGAAAGAGATTTAATCAGGTCAACTTCATCACCCTGCCCTATAAACAGGAAATGAGCATCATGATGACGCATCATATTACGCGCAAGGCGCATTAAGTTTGCCATATCCTGAGCATGCCCAATATTACCGCCATAGAAAAAAATGATTTTATCTTTTAGAGCGTATTTTTGACGAAGTGAATGATAATCATCGCCGGCAGACACAGGAGTCATTGAGGCCCAATTACGTAAAACTTCACACGGATAACCTTTATTGGCCTGACGAAATATCTCAAGATTCTTATCAGACATTAACCCAATCCAGTCAGCCTGTTGATATGATTTTTTTTCAAAATACCTGAAATATTTTTCAATTGGCGAGCCGGCTTTTATCATACCAGCATCAATGACCCACTGTGGGAACATATCCCTTAGGACCAGATAGCTTGGGCACTGGCATCGCTCTTTAATTTTTTTAACCAAGCCTCCCCAAAAAATAGAGGGGGAATAATAAACGATACCATCAAATGTATCATGTTGGATGAGATGCTTTAATGCGTGCCATGCACGAAAAGATAAAAGAGTTTCATTTATGGCACGTTTAGCCTTACCTATATCCTTTAAAGGTCCACTTTTGAAACGCCAAACCTTTATACCATCAGTCATGCTAACAGAATAGATTGCCTGTAATGTGTTGTCAGGCGTAATTACAGTTACATCATGGCCTCTGCTCAGCAATTCCAGGCCTAACTCATGAAACATTTTAGCCCCAACTCGTGTGCTATGGGGCAAATAATCATCAATGATTAATGCAAGTTTCATTAGTATTGCTTCCAGACAACCCGTTTAACGTAGTCAGTATATGAATGGATAATACGCACAACTTTATCTGAAACATTTGGCATACTATAGTCACTGACCTGACGAAGTAAGCGTACTTCTCCACGAGGCTGTGTTGCAATAATTTCTAATGCCTGTAACACACGGGCAGACTCAAGACCAACCATCATTACAGCCCCTTCTTCGAAGCCTTCAGGGCGTTCGTGCGCTTCTCGTATATTGAGCGCAGGGAAGTTCATAATGGAGGACTCCTCTGTAATAGTCCCGCTATCCGATAAAACAGCACGTGCATTTTTTTGCAGATGGTTGTAATCGTGAAATCCTAATGGCTTAAGTAGCAAGATATTTTTATGAAATTGAATACCGTTTTCGTTGATGCGGTTACGAGTGCGCGGATGAGTAGAAACAACTACCGGGATATCATATTTTTCAGCCACGGTATTAAGTATATTTGCCAGTTTCGCAAGCTGTTTAGGGGTATCAACATTTTCTTCTCTGTGGGCACTTACCACAAAGAAATTCCCAGGTGTTAAATTCAGGCGAGAAAGTACATCGGAACCATCAATCTGCGACATATAATGAGTGAGTACTTCAAACATTGGGCTACCGGTTTTAATAATCCTATCGGCTGGTACACCTTCAGCCAAAAGATATTCACGCGCGATATCACTATATGTCATATTGATATCAGCGGTGTGGTCAACTATTTTTCTGTTAGTTTCTTCCGGTACGCGTTGATCAAAACAACGATTCCCAGCCTCCATATGGAAAATCGGAATTCTTCGACGCTTTGCTGGTATTGCTGAAATACAGGAGTTAGTATCGCCAAGAACTAACATGGCTTCTGGTTTTTCCTGTTCAAAGACCTCATCAACTTTAATGATAACTTGTCCAATAGTCTCTGCTGCATTTTTACCTGCGGCATTAAGAAAATAATCAGGTTTGCGAACACCCAAATCCTTGAAAAAAACCTCATTCAATTCATAATCGTAATTTTGCCCAGTATGAACAATAAGGTGATCACAATATTCATCTAATTTTGCAAGGACACGCGAGAGTCGAATAATTTCTGGACGAGTCCCAACAACCGACATGACTTTCAATTTTTTCACGATAAAACTCTCGCTATAGTATCTGGTTCAGAACGATTAAATATTTCATTTGCCCAAAGCATAACAACTAGCTCATCCGAGCCATTATTAGTAATGTCATGCGTCCATCCCGGAACTGTTTCAACAATTTTAAAATCATCTGATGAAACATTAAGTTCATATCGTTCACCCGTGACAATATTTTCAAATTTGAAACAAGCACTTCCTCGGATGATAATAAATTTCTCATTTTTGGAATGATGATAATGCCCCCCCCGAGTAATTCCTGGATGCGCAGTAAAAAACGAAAACTGGCCCGCGTTTTTCGTTTTCAATACTTCACAGAATACCCCTCTGTCATCACTATAAGAAGGAACCGTATACGCAAACTGTTTAGGAGAAAGGTAACTTAACCATGTTGAGTACAATGCTCGAGTGAATCCATTACCTACATCTTCGATGATTAATGTTTGGCGACTTTCTTTAAATCGATAAATTAATTGTGCCACCTCACCAACAGTAACAGAATAAATTGGACCAAATGTCCTGTAACCAGTTTCGTTCGCTCCTTCTAATAGCTTTAATATGTCAGAACAAAAGTCATCTATATACACCAAATTTACAACTGCTGAAGGATCATTAATTGTAATAGCTTCATCATTTGCAATGCGATGGCAGAAAGTTGCTATAAAGGAGTTATAATTTGGTTGACACCACTTACCGAATACATTCGGCAAGCGATAAATATAATATTTAGCGTTTGTCGTTTCCCCATACTGCTGAATGATTTTTTCCGCAACTGCTTTACTCTTTCCATAAGCGTTATCACATTCAGCTTGGATGGATGAACTAAGCATGATAGGAGTATCTTTATTATTTTTTTTCAGAATATCAACAATCTGTTGAGTTAGATCGCAATTCCCCTCTTCAAACTCACTCTCCTTCACAGGACGATTTACTCCAGCAAGATGAAAAATGAAATCTGCCTGCTTAAGTCCCTGCTCTAAATCCGTCAAAGAAGAGTTACGATCTATCGCAATAAGTTCGTTATATCCAGCTTCCTTAAGGCGGAAAACCAAATTTCGACCGATAAACCCTGCAGCGCCAGTAACTAAAATTTTCATATTATGAATCCAACTCATAATCTTCACCAGAACGAAGTGCCCGGATAAAAGGAAGTTTTAGCAGTAATTCTTTCATTCCCTCAACATCTAATCTCTCAGTATTATGAGAATTATAATCTTCCACTTCCGAGATACGACGGTCACCATGTTCCACATATTTTCCATAGTTCAAATCGCGGAGATCTGGTGGAACACGATAATAATCACCCATATCTTCCGCTGCAATCATTTCCTCTCGGCTCAATAACGCTTCGTAAAGTTTTTCCCCGTGTCGAGTTCCAATAATATTGATTGGATGCTCATGGGCATTTAGCAATTCCTTAAGTGCAATGGCTAATGTTTGAATTGTTGCCGCAGGTGCTTTCTGAACGAAAATGTCACCATTATTTCCATGTTCGAAAGCATAAAGGACCAGATCGACAGCATCCTCAAGCGTCATCATGAAACGAGTCATATTGGGATCGGTTATGGTCAATGGTTTACCAGCTTTGATTAGATCAACAAATAATGGGATGACCGATCCACGTGAAGCCATTACATTTCCATAACGAGTTCCACAGATAACTGTTTTTGAACTGTCAAGATTACGTGATTTTGCAACAATAACTTTTTCCATCATTGCCTTAGATATGCCCATTGCATTGATAGGATAAACGGCTTTATCGGTACTCAAGCACACCACGCGTTTAATCCCATTCGCAATAGCAGCCTCCAGAACATTTTCCGTACCCAGAACATTTGTCTTAACCGCCTCCATAGGGTGAAATTCACATGAAGGAACTTGTTTAAGGGCTGCTGCATGATACAGAAAATCGGCACCACGCGTTGCATTTAGAACGGAATTATAGTCTCGCACATCACCTATATAAAATTTTAATTTTGAGTTATTATATTTTTTCCGCATATCATCTTGTTTTTTTTCATCCCTGCTAAATATTCGTATTTCAGTAATATCTGTATCTAGAAAACGCTTAAGTACGGCATTACCAAAAGAACCAGTGCCACCAGTGATAACGAGTGTTTTATTCTTAAACATATTTTCACCTTTTACAGATATTTTTTATAGTCGTAATATGAGCTTTTCATATAGCCATATTTTGTTTTAGAAGCAACTTTCGCCAAAGTTGCACTTTCTTCATGATGGACAATAGCATCAGGCTCATAGAAAATCTTCCCATTTACTTCCATTAATTGGCCAGCCAAATATGCTTCCTCACCATATAAAAAAACTTTGTTATCTAATTCATCAAAATATTTGAAGAAGGAAGGCATAAGGACATAACAGGCTCCAATACCCATATGTATATAACCTCTACCCTGATCAAAGGAATTATTTCTTCCACCTTTCAAATAATTTAAAAACCTGCTTCCCCACGTTAAAACTAAAGCAGCGATATAATTTGAAAAATATATATCATACAAAAATTTCCTAAACTTACTTACTCGCTTACGGCAGTGTGGGTTCTGGTGATAACCATCCTTTGTAATCACATTTGGAGCAATAACTAAAGCATCGTCCGGATATGTAGTCTGTGATATTATTTGCGTAAAATTACTCTCATAAACCAAATCATTATTCCCAACAACTATTGGATGATTTCTTGGTAGTCCTTTTAGGCCAAGATTCAATCCGCCAAAATATCCCAAATTCACATCACTTTTAATTAATCTGACCTTCTCGTTATATTTACTCTCAATATCATTTAACTTTTTTAGCTCTTGCTCATTAGAACAGTTATCTACAACAATTACAAAGCTATCTTTTTCTTGATTAATAACGCTCTTAATTAATGCTTCTGTATAATCAGAGTTATTATAATTTACACAGATAAAATAAAACATATATCCTCATAAGTATCATAATGAGTATGGTAACCCAAATACAATGTAATCATAATCGATTTGGAGTGTATAATATATTGATAATGCAAAAGTGAATAACAGTAAATATGAATAAAGTATATATCTGGTCGGTCTACTTAAATACTGTGCGATAGACATCATTACCAGATACTTCAGTAATAGCGCATTTCGAAAAATCCTATTTATTTCGTCGATATATAAAAGTAGTGGTGAAAATACGGAAAGAAATAACATTAGCGAGAATATTATATCAATCCATTGTTTAGTATGTAAATCAGTTATTACTATTTTTTTTCTGAAGTAACATAACAGAAAAAGATCAAAAAGATAAGGACCTGCCCATATAATAAGAGAATGAACCTTAATGCCATCAGCTATATATGCATGTAACGTCCTAGTGTTAAATAATAAAATTAACATTTTAATCAAGAGTGGCACTACAATAAAAGACAGCACCAGTCCAAAAACCATTAACTTATTATAACCCCTCCAGGTACGAAATTGGATTATTACCCACGCCAATACATAAACAATGCCTAAACTATGGAAAAGAGGTGCCATAAAGACAAAACAAAGAGAGTTAAATTTATGCTCTTTTTCTAACTCGATAAGAGAATTTATGACAAATAAAAAAAGAAATGTATTCCTGATTTGAACAATGTCAATAGGCATTGGACACAACATGTAAAGCAGCAAACCAAATGCTGTATACTTACTGTATTGTATTAATCGTAGGAATGTGGTCCCAAGGAATAAACCCAGCAAGCCAATTATGACTTCATGGGTACCGCCTAAATACTTAACACCATAAATTAACCAGCGATAACCAATCTCGGCATAAAGTTCATTGACATTAAATATATCAACATACGCTTCATAGTCTTGATTCTGCCTATTAATAATAAATAAAGTAGTAATAATAAGCACAATTACCAAATTACTTAGCTTGTTTGCTCTAGCGTAGTTGAATGCAATAATCCATAAACCTAAAACCATCACAAATATGATGTAATACATTCTTTCCCCGCAATTTATTCAGTCTATAGCCATGATGATTTTGCACTATCAGTTCTTACCGGGAATTATAATCGTTTCACTTTATAAATTCTAAGTATGAGAATAAGTAAGATAAACTCAGCAAATACATAAGCAATTGCAGCGCCTATTTCAGCAAAGAAATAACTCAGGCATAATGATAAAATAATAGTTGAAACACCCGTAATGGCCACTATATAAGAAAATTCTTTTTTATACCCTCTTATGGACAATCCAACCGGACCAAACATAAAATTGTATATCCCCATAAATATTGCAAAAGACATTATTGATAAAGGGATGAACGCGCTTCTAATTTCAGCGATACTTTGAACCTTATATCCCAATATAGTACCCACCCCCCCTAAACTCAGGACAATGAAAACCATGAACTTTAGCTGAATATTTGTGCTTGCATATAGCAGGCTTTTATATTCTCCAACTTTGTATGGTTCTAATTTCAATTCATGTTGCTTTATCAACCTCGTGAAATAGTATTGATTTAACGGGGTTGCTATAGACTGAATACATTTAATAATTTTCTCTGCCGTCGCGTACAGAGACGTTGCAACAGGCGAAGCAAGAGTGCCAAGAATAATAATATTACTATTTCTGTATAGAATAACAAATATATTAGCAATAAACAGATGATAACCTGTGCATATATATTCTAAAATTTCCGCCCATTGAATTTTAGCTTTATTAGTCTTATTTTGATAATATATATATATAAGCGATAGCACGCCAGATAAAAAATACGAACCAGACACACAAATGACATAATAATAACTTGTTAAATAGCCTGCTGGTCCATTATAAAAATAAATAAGACATAATGACATACCACGAGCAATTAGTACAAAAACAGCCAATGGCCTATTGTTATTCGTAGCCTGAAAAAAATAATTAGATTGCAATATCATCCCTACTGGGTACAATAAAAACAATCCCAAGTATACACTTAATGTTTTATTAATTAAATACGTTATAAATAAAAGACATATTCCTGAAATAACAAATAAACACAACCTACAGATTAGTGTCAGAATGTAAACTTTAAATATTTCATCTTTTGTCACACTTGAAATTACCTTCTGCACACTTATAATATCAAAACTGTATAGCGAAAATATAAGCACATATAGTGCTAGTACTTCACCAACAGCAATACTTGAAAAGATGTTTTCCCCTAAGGTAATAAGAAAAAATGGGAATACCAACACAGGAAATATGGCATTCGCACCCTGAATTATTGCCAACTCCAATACTGAATGATATTCCTTTATTTTTTGAAGTTTTTTTTTCAACATCAATAGTCATTTAGCCTCAAAATTGATGAGCCTTTTTTATCTTTTTCTGAGATTGCTATCGGTTTATTTGGCCAATCAATCATCAAAAAAGAATCATCCCATTTTATGCAACCTTCTGATTCAGGATGATAATAATTTGTCGTCTTATAAACAAACTCTGCTATCTCGCTTAACACCAAAAAACCATGCGCAAACCCCTCAGGGATCCACAACTGACGCTTATTCTCAGCAGACAAATTCACCCCAACCCATTTCCCAAATGTAGGTGACGATTTACGAATATCAACTGCTACATCAAATACTTCACCGACCACACAACGAACTAATTTACCTTGAGCATAGGGTTCCAGCTGATAGTGCAGTCCGCGTAACACACCCTTAGATGATTTAGAATGATTATCCTGAACAAATTCAACCTTCCGCCCTACAGCTTCTTCAAAAACTTTCTGATTAAAGCTTTCCATAAAGAAACCACGCTCATCACCAAAAACTTTCGGTTCAAAAATCAGTACATCTGGAATTTCTGTTTTAATTACGTTCATTTTATTAATAACCTTTAATCATTTTCAGCAGATACTGACCATAAGCATTTTTCTTCAACGGTTCAGCTAATACTTTCACCTGCTCAGCATCGATAAACCCTTTACGGTAAGCAATTTCTTCCGGGCAGGAAACTTTCAGCCCCTGACGTTCTTCTATTGTTGCGATAAAATTGCTTGCCTCAATAAGACTTTGATGTGTCCCCGTGTCCAGCCATGCATAACCACGTCCCATCATGGCAACGGATAAACGCCCCTGTTCCATATAAATACGGTTAATATCGGTAATTTCCAGTTCACCGCGGGCAGAAGGCTTAAGATTTTTCGCCATTTCGACAACGTAGTTATCATAAAAATAAAGCCCGGTTACCGCATAATTACTTTTTGGTTGTAGCGGTTTTTCTTCCAGGCTGATCGCCGTACCGTTTTTATCAAACTCAACGACACCGTAGCGTTCAGGATCATTAACGTGATAGGCAAATACCGTTGCACCACTTTCTTTGTTAACAGCGACATCCATTAACTTCGGCAGATCGTGACCGTAAAAGATATTATCACCTAGAACCAAAGCACAATCATCACCACCGATAAACTCTTCACCGATGATAAATGCCTGCGCAAGACCATCTGGACTCGGTTGCACTTTGTACTGAAGATTTAGCCCCCACTGGCTCCCGTCACCCAGCAGTTGTTGAAAACGAGGAGTATCCTGTGGCGTACTAATAATCAGAATATCGCGAAGACCCGCTAACATCAGTGTAGACAACGGGTAATAGATCATCGGTTTATCATAAATCGGTAACAACTGTTTACTGACAGCCATAGTTACAGGATAAAGACGAGTACCCGAACCACCAGCTAAAATAATACCTTTACGCGTTTTCATTTCATCATTCCTTTTAATTCATCTTGCTCCACCATCACGAACAAGATGCAAAAACTATTAAATTGCTGTAGTCGTAAATAATTCGTTGAGCATTCGTTTCACGCCAACCTGCCAATCAGGCAAAACAAGCGCAAATTTCTGCTGAAATTTTTCTGTATTAAGGCGAGAGTTATGCGGACGACGAGCTGGTGTAGGATAGGCTGTTGTTGGTACTGCGTTGAGCTTGTTGAGTGCAAGGGGAATACCTGCTTTGCGTGCCTCTTCAAAAACCAGCGCAGCATAATCGTGCCAGGTTGTGGTACCACTGGCTACCAGATGGTACAAGCCTGCGACTTCTGGTTTATTCAGTGCGACACGAATGGCATGTGCTGTACAATCAGCCAGCAGTTCAGCACCTGTTGGCGCACCAAACTGATCATTAATAACCGCTAATTCTTCACGCTCTTTTGCCAGACGTAACATCGTTTTGGCGAAGTTATTTCCTTTTCCTGCATAGACCCAGCTGGTCCGGAAAATAAGATGCTTTGCGCAATATTCCTGTAACGCTTTTTCTCCGGCTAACTTGGTTTCACCGTAAACATTTAGTGGTGCGGTTGCATCCGTCTCCCGCCATGGCATATCGCCATTTCCAGGGAAGACGTAATCAGTCGAGTAATGAATAAGCCAGGCGCCGACTTCATTGGCTG
>OBYO01000625.1_pt1 | contig 12898 bp, 8 predicted proteins | sample 1476771 | NCBI WGS metagenome assembly OBYO01 (sample SAMEA2580202, study PRJEB22360) | human gut metagenome | biome: human gut; feature: human-associated habitat; material: faeces | place: Denmark | collected 2008/2010 | reverse complement strand
TCTCATATAAGTGTGTTTTTCGTCACATTCACATTATATTCTGTCCTATATAATAATGGTGTGATTTTAGGCACACTCTCTATTATTATAGTACCACATTTTTCAAGGCTTTTAAACGAGATGTGCCACATATTCGTGTGAAAAGATCTACCCTTTATCACATGTGTTTTAGTTAAAGGAGAGCTCTCATGTCAGAACTGAAAATGCCTCAAGTAGGTGCAAGCCGCAGCGAAATCGTGGCTAATTGGCAACCGGAAAATCCGGAATTTTGGGAAAAGTTTGGCAAAAAAATCGCTAAACAAAACCTCGTTATATCCACTATTGCCTTAACACTTTCATTCTGTGTTTGGTACTTATGGGCTACCATTGCAGCTCAGCTAAATAGCGCTGGATTTAACTTTACTACAGATCAATTATTTACATTAGCTGCCTTACCAGGCCTTGTAGGTGCTACATTGCGATTTGTATACACATACATGCCAGCACTATTAGGCGGTAAAAACTGGACATTTATTTCCACAATTATCTTATTAGTTCCTGTTGTTTGGCTTGGCTTTGCCGTTCAAGATACAACAACTTCTTATACGACATTCATGATCTTAACTGCCCTCATCGGTTTAGCGGGTGGCAACTTCTCGTCCTCCATGGCGTACATTGGCAACTTCTTCCCTAAATCCGAAAAAGGTACTGCTCTTGGTATCAACGGCGGTGTTGGTAACCTTGGTATTTCTGTAATCTACTTCTTGGCTCCATTCGCTATGGGTTCTGCTGCATTAGGTAGCGTATTTGGTGTAACACCAGCTATCATCAAAGGTAACGCAGTATACCTTGCCAATGCGGCTTTCATGTGGATTGTACCACTTGTTGTTATCCTTGCACTTATGACACGTTTCATGGATAACTTACCACTAGAAAAACCAAATCCTAAAAATCTTGTACAAATCTTTGGGAACAAACACACTTGGGCACTTACATTGCTATACACTTGTTCCTTCGGTGCTTTCTCTGGTTATGCGGCAGCACTTGGCTTATTAGTAGGTAAAGAATTCCCTGAAGTTCCATTTGCGTCTATCGCATTTGTTGGTCCTCTTGTATCAGGTGCCCTTCGTCCTGTAGGCGGTTGGTTAGCAGATAAGATCAATAGCGGTACAAAAGTTACCTTTGTAAGCCTTCTCGGTCTATGTGCAACAACAGCGCTAATTGCAGTTGGCGTAGATATGCACAACTTCCCATTCTTCTTTGCTATGTCCGTGTTGACATTCGTATGCTGTGGCTTCGCAACTGGTGCTACATTCCGTATGATTCCTCACGTATTTGGCAATCCATTGCTTTCCTCTTTAATTACAGGTTTCGTTGCTGCCGTAGCTGCATACGGTGCCTTCATTACACCTAAAATCTTCGGTTTTGTATATTCCATGTTCGGCAATATTCACCCAGCCTTTGCTGTATTACTTGCATTTAACATTGTAACTGTAGCAGTGTGCTACTGGTTCTATGTGCGTAAAGGTGCAAACATGAACGTATAATTTTCTGGAACAGAAAATTTACGTTCATTGAACAGTACTACAAAATATAATTCACTTTTCTATACTAAGTGATAAAAGAAACCCCGCATCTCTCCTCCATACTTATCAGGTCTGCGGCCTAGGGCCTTGACCTCGTAAGTCGGATCGATGCGGGGTTCTCTTTTATGAGAATATAGTTGCGAATGCGATACTCATATATTGTGAATTATATTTTACGAAGTATAGTGCGTATATTAACTTTTCTCCCCTCAAAATTATAGCCTTCATTTTGAGGGGAGAAAAATGGACTGCAAGGCAGTCCATTCATTCTAATTTGACGATATATACCTTTATCTCTATAATATAAATAGATAGTCAGACGAGTAGGAACGTCAGGCGCATCTCAAAAACTAATTATCTAGGAAATGGCCTTTCTGTTTATCTAATTACACTTGGTAACGGAGGGCTATTTGCTTTTTGTGAGGCAAATAAGCGCTATAAGTGCTCCAAAGGAAATGACTAGCGTCAAGATTCCAGTAATAACTGTAATAAGTTCAAAGTCACTCATAAGCTCACCCCCTTCTATAACGAAGAGAGGCCCAACCTCGCCGACTACCTTAACAACATTATAAATTGAACAAATATACGATACAATAAGCAGTTATTTATCGATATATATGAATTAAATAATAAAGAAGAGCCTGCATTGCAGGCTCTTTTATTATCCAAAGATTTCTTCTAGTAGTGCGTCGTCGATGATGGTACCAACGTAGAAGTCGCTGAAGATGCCGTATTTTGCACTGGCTACTTCAAAGCGCATATCATATACGATTTTTTTGAATTGGATGTCGTCGTTACTGAAGATGGTAATACCCCATTCCCAGTCATCTAAGCCACAGCCACCTGTGGTGAATTCAGATAAAACGTCCAAGTATGTTTTACCAAGTTCACCGTGAGACTTCATCAAGGCTCCGCGTTCTTGCGGTGGTAGCATGAACCAATTATCATCACCTTCGCGTTTTTTACTCATATTATAGAAACAGATATATTTATCGCGAGGTACGTGAGGATATAGTTTTTGGTTAACTTCCTCTGTATCAAGTTTAGCCTTAACATAGGTGCTTACTTCTGTTACAGATGTATAAGAGTATGTTTGTACTAATACGCTTGCAATGGCAAGGCGGCGGAATTTGCGTTCTACTTGCGCCAAGTATTCAAGGGATGGACCAAGAATCCATAGGATTAAGTCCCCTTTTGCTCCATTACAATCATAGAATGCATAACTTCCTTCTTTAGCTTGATGTTTAGCTTCAAGGTCTGCTAAGAATGCTTTTAATTCATTGCGCGCTGCTGCTTTTTCATCCTCTGTGAAGCAGTTCCATGCGCTGAAATCCATGGCGAATACCATGTGTTGGCTATGCCAACCTTCTACTGTAGGGATTGCTTTTCCCATTATGATCACTCCTATCTACGGTGATTATATCAAAATAATAATGTATCTATATAACTAAGGAAATCAAAAGACTCCACTTACTATTATAGCATATAGAGTCTTTTCAATTTAGTTTCTATTGAGATTTTTTATTAGTACATTCTTTAGTTAAGACTAAACTTCTACTTTTATGCTGAGGATAATCCTATAGCTCTTAATACTATACTAACTCTTTTAAGCAAGTCACTATTTTACTTGTCATTCACAAGTTTTTCTACCAGTTCTTTTGCTTGTTTTACACCATCAGGGATTCCAATGCCATCAAAGGGCGTACCAATGAGGTGTAAATTGGGATAATGCTCTGCCACATGTTCACGAACAGCTTTAATGCCTGCGCGATGGCCTACATTATATTGAGGCATACAGTGAATGAGGCGATTGATGCGCACCCACTCTGGTTTGACAGAGAAACCCATGATATGTTGAATTTCTTTGACTGCCAATTCTGAAAGTTCCTCTTCGCTGAGTCGTTCTACCACGTCATTGCCAGGCTTACCGATAAAGACGCGTAACACCACCTTATCATCTGGCGTTGTTTGAGGCCATTTTTGATTAAGAATAGTACACGCTGTAAGAGGCGTATCTGTGTTTCTAGTAATGAGCAAACCTGATCCCTTGAGGTCACCATCAAAGGTGCTTTTATCAAAAGACATAATAGCAATGGCACAGCTAGATTGCTCCATGGAACGCAAAAAGTCAAAACCCTGATCATCCTTAAACCATTGTCTATACGTTGCCGGCGGCGTACTAATAATCACATGATCTGCCATAGATTGACGACCACAAGAATCGTTACACTGATTAACCACATCGATTGCATACACACCATCAACATATCGAATATCAGAAACTAGTGTACCTGTATGCAAGTGTACATTACTAGGCATAGCCTCAACGATAGCGGTAATCACGCTTTCAAGGCCGCCTGTCAATTGACGAAACATACCGGATTGAGCCGCTGTTCCCTTCCGACTTTCCATATCCGTTTGCGCCTTAGCAGACTGATGATTTGAACTAGTCTTTGTTACATGGTTAGAACTGCTTGCACGATTACTAGCAAAATTAGCTTGACTAGACTTTGCTTCGTGGCTTTCAAATTGACAATCTGTCATAGTACCTTTACCAGCACGAGGCACATCGCCTTCTGCAACAGCATCTTTAGCTGCTTTAGAGACACCTGCTTTGGAATGACTCATCTTAGCGGCCATCATACCTTTTACCATGTTCCCATATTTTTGTTCTACTTGAATAAAATGAGGGAATGTCGACAATAGACTAATTTTATAAATATCGCCACCATAGATGCCCGCTAATAGAGGCTCGATGAGTTTATCCATCATTTCTTGTCCTAAGTGGTATTTGAAGAAATGACCAATGGATACATCACCATTTTCATCGAGTTGGTATGGTTTCTTAAAATAATCTAAGCCCGCACGCAATTTACCAGACCAAGAAATGAGCGTTGCTTTCACAAAGGGCATCATTTCCGTAGGAATGCCCATGATGGAGCCGCCTGGAATTGGGTGGATAGAACCCTTATCATATACAAAGGCTTGGCCTGTTTCATTAGACACAAGGGTATCCCCTAGTCCAAGATCATGCACAAGATCTGTCATTTCTGTTTTACGACCCAAATAGGAGTCAGGACCGAGTTCCACTACGAAGTCATCCACACGTTGCGTTTGTATTTTCCCACCAAATCGTGGTGCTTGTTCATAAAGAGTAATGGTCCATTCTGGCTTTGCATGACCTAAATAATAAGCCGCTGTTAGCCCTGTTAAGCCACCGCCCACAATTGTTACGTTCACGAATGAATCCTTTCTATTATTGCACTCGCCATTGCTTGTAAAAATGTTTCATTACAATTTGGCATGGGTGCACGCATATATGTTGCGCCCTCTGCTTCAACGAGTTCTTTACACTCCACATCATTATCGTACAATACCTCAACGTGGTTGCTTACAAATCCAAATGGTACAAAAACAATGCGATTAGCACCAGTTTGTAAGGCTTCGTTGATAGCATCCTCTACAGTAGGGCCCAACCACTGACCATGAGGAGCTGCACTTTGCCACGCCACAGTCCATTTAAGTAATTTACAATGTTCAGCAATCTCTTTGGCGCTTTCCTCTAAAGCTAACGCATACGAATCGCCACCATGATTATTGATAAGAGGTATACTGTGCGCACTAAAAATAACGAATACATCTTTAGCATTATGCACACACTTTGAAAGTGCTTTTACCCAGTATTCCTTAAAAGTTGGTTGGTCCCACCAGGAACGAATAAAGTCGAATGTCACATTATCATAGTTTGAAATGGCTGCTTGCACTTGTTTTTCATAAGCTCCAGTACCGAGAGCGGTGAAGAATGGAGCTGTTACAATAGCGATAATATGCTCCACTCCTTGCTGGACTAAGCAGTCAACCGCATCTGCAATGGATGGTTTCATGTGTAAAAAACCAATAGCGGAAGGCATAGTTGGCAACAGAGTAAGCAATGCTTTATATTGGCACTCTGCCATAGTTTGAAGCTTAATATTTTCCCATTGACCGATTGTATCATAACGCTTAGTGAGATTTGTAATCTCTGCTTCCGTTGGTACACGGCCACGACGAATGCTCGTCATATAGGGTACTAAATCATCCTTACTTAAAGGGCTACCATAAGACAGGAATAATAATCCTTTTTTTTCTACTTTCACTAATTTACCTCTCTTGAGTCCAAATCTCACGACTACGTTCATGCACATAGTCCGTTAGCCAATGAAGTTTTTTAGGATCTGCCTCTGGGAATACGCCATGACCTAAATTAAAGATATGGCGCCCATAGCGAACGCCGTCGAGCAAGATGCGATCCACTTCGCGGGCCAATGTTTTTTCGTCTCCGAACAAATACGCCGGATCTAAGTTACCTTGTACCGTTTGTGTTACGCCGCGCTCGTTTGCCATAACGATGGAACTACGCCAATCAAGGGCAATGACATCTAAAGGCAAGTGAGACCAAATAGACACCAAATGATCCGTACCAACGCCATTCATGGCCATTGGCAAATGAGGATATTTAGCTTTCACAGTCTTTATGATCCGCTCCATATGAGGGTAAATTCCTTGTTTATACTGGTCTGCATTAACAGCACCTACCCAAGAGTCAAAGATTTGAAGTGCATTAGCACCCGCTTCGGCTTGCATGGATAAGTACGCAATGGACATGTCCGCCAGTTTAGTCATCAATGCATTCCACACATGAGGAGCACCGATGAGCATGCCACGAGTCTTATTGTAGTTCTTCGTTGGTCCCCCTTCGATAAGGTAGGATGCAATCGTAAACGGCGCACCGCAAAAACCAATGAGTGGCACGTCGAGCATGCCAGATGTTAAGAGTGTAATCGTTTTACCGATATACTCTACCTTGGTAGGATCAAAGGAATCTAGAGCCTCTACATCAGCCATAGAACGGATAGGCGTGCTAAACACAGGACCCACACCGGCCTTCAGCTCAACATTTACATTCATAGCCACCATTGGGCTCATGATATCTTTGTAGAGAATCGCCGCATCAACGCCGTATTCCTTAACAGGTAATTCCGTAACACGAGCACATAACTCGGGCTCTTTTGTAATTTCAAATAATGAATATTTCTCTTTGATTTTGCGATATTCCGCTTGGCTACGACCAGCTTGACGCATATACCACACAGGCGTTACACCAGGGTTCTTCCCTTGGATCATGTCCAAATAAGCTGTGTTCAAGTACTCAACCCCTTTCGTTCTAAATGTATACTAACACACTATGGTAACTAAAACAGTTACTTTGGTTACAATCACACACAACAATGCCATTAATATTCCCTGTGAAAGCTTGCAGCGACCACAGGGATTATTTCATTACCTCGTTGATATCTATTTAATCTAATTAGTCTTTAATTCAACTAGTCTTTAATTCAAGTCCGAAATTCATTTAGCTACGACTTAGTCTATGGCAATCGATGCCCATAATAGATTGAGCCATATCATATACAGAACGTTGACAGGTAAAGAGCCAAATCTGTTGATTTTTCCCAAGCTCAGCCAACAGTTCCAAGGCACTACGTTGACGATTTTCGTCAAAGCGCACCAAAATATCATCCAAGATAATCGGCAAGGATTCTACTTGATAAGAGAATACCTTTGCTAAGGCGAGACGCAATGCCAAGTAAACTTGGTCAGCTAGACCACTAGACCAGAATTTAAGTTCTAGTCGTTCCCCATTGTTGTTGATAAGTGCTACCCCTTTATTGATACCTAGAATATCAAGCGTATACCTCTCACCAGTTAGTCTTTCAACATAAGAGGATGCAAGCTCCAACATATGAGGTTGTTTTTCTTGTTCATATGATTGTTGAGCCTTATCCATACAATGGCTTATCAATACTTGCGTAGCCCAATCTTCGAGAGCAGACTCTAATTCACTTTGTAAAGCCTCTCGTTCTTGCAACATTTGGTGTTGTTCCTGGTCAGAACCAAGTGTACGCATGGCTTCAACGATTTGGCCGCGACGCTCGTACAAGGTAGCCAATTTATCTTCGATAGAGGCTATTTCACGCTCGGAATGAGCCAATTCATCCAACCAGTTATCCTTGTTGCCTTCTCGCAAACGGCGGTAGAACAAGTCTTTATTCTCCGCATCAGGAGCAAGCAAATCAAGCTGCACCTGACTTTGCTTGTAGATGGTTTGCCACTGTTTATATTGGTCCTCATCGATAAGATGTTGACGATACTCGTTAGAGCTTTCCATACCAGCTTTATGGAGCAGTTCTTGTTGACGAAGTAGTAGCTCTTTTTCCTTGCGATGCCAATTATCGTATTCATTGCGGAAGCTTTTACGTTGTGCTTCCTTTTGTTCCCATACAATCTTATTTTGTTGGAAGTTCTTATATTGGTTATAAATGCGTTTTAGCTCTGTTGGAGATACTGGCGCCTCTATCCCAAGGTTATACCACAAAGCCATCGCTTGGTCTTCAATAATACGTAGGCCTTCTTTATGCTCCGCTAAACGCTTTTCATAGCCTTCTATAGTACGTAGTTGCTCATGATATTGATCATATTCATGTTTGAGGCCAAAAAAATCATCTTCATCGAGACTCTTAGCCGCCCCTTGTGGTAACCAGTTTTGCCATGCTGCGAGAGCTTCATCGTAAATGCCTTGTAATGTATGACCTTCTTGAATCCAACGTTCAAGATGTGCCACCCCTTCTAAGGATGGTACAGGACTCGCTGTAGGCGTAGCAGCCTTGATCAAAGCCTCTAGCTGATGCTCTACATCGGATTTACGGGAGGATAAAATTTGTAACTCATAGTTTAATTTAGACACATCAGAGTTACCATTATGAAGCCTCCAAGTTGCATACCAGAATAGCCCCATAGATAGAATCAAGAAAATAAAACCACCTATAGTATATAGTGCAGATTCAAGAACCAATAGGCCTGCTAATACTACCAATACAGCAATAACAGCACCTATACCACTAATGCGTTGTAGCCATTTTGGCAGAATTGTAGGCTGTGCATCTGAACCAGGACTATTCCGTCTAGCCTCTACTCGATCTATATCCATTAAGATACGATCTAATTCACGTTCTAAATATTCTTTTTTAGCTAATTCTTCTTCACTAAAGTTAGGTAAGGATGCCCCTTCAAGGTTCGCCGTCGGCACCTCATCGGTAGCCTCTGTAGGTTTGCGGTCTTGCCAATGTAAAAGTTGTTCTTTTGCGGTGCGCAAACGACTGGCCAAACGTTCTCCATCAAACCAATTGATGTCTTCTGCCATTGGCTCATCATGACGCCACGCAGAATGTAGGGTGCGTGAAAACTCCAATTGTTCTCTAACCTTACGGATGTACGCATCGCCTTCTTCGCACTCACGGCGTAATTGCTCCCATTTAGCACCTTGTTGAATAAGATCTTCAATATCTTGGCCATAAGTTCCAAATGGGCTATCAGGACTAAAGTTAGCCGGCATCAATGCCGCTTCCTTTTCCTGCCATAATTGCATATTGTCACGAGCCCGTTTAATTTCTTCATCAAGGCGAAGAAACTCATCACGACTCAAGGCGAGCTCACTATTGTACTGCTGCATGTGCATACGTGCCTCTTCACTGCGACGATACGTATCCCACGCACGCAATACTACATCGATACCATCCCGATATTCCTTCCATTCTTTCAACTGATTTTGCAATTCCATTTCGGTTTGCTCCGTACTGTGAAAGACGGTTTGTAATTCCACATATTGCGCTTCATGCTCCGCCAACTGACTCAGCTTTTGGCGGTTTTCTTTAAGCTCATCCATCAATACATTGATGCGACGTTTACCATTCGAGGATGCTACAAGTAGGTCTGTAGCCCCTTTTTCAACATCCTTAACAGCGCCACCTAAGTGTTCTCCCCCTTCAGCGCCAAAGAATCGGGAACGAACCTCTACCTCTTGTAATACATCAAGGCCTTGTAGGTCGTCTAATGTTAACGCAAATATGCGGTTATATGTTTTTTTATCGATGCCATGCCACCAATGTTGAGCCGGCTCTTCATGGATGGCAGGATTACCAGGACTGTAAAAGTCTAACTGCTTACCCTTACGACCGATATAGTAGCTTTCACCATTACGGTCCACATCAAGGGCCCCCGTCATAGGACCATAAGCCTTATGAGTACCGCCAAATAACAAGGTGCGCATTCCTTCGAGCAAGGATGTTTTACCACTTTCATTAGGGCCATACATGAGTTGAACCCCATTGTCACCCGTGGTGAAAGACCAGTCACGATACGGGCCAAATTCATCAAATCGTATGCGTTTAATGTTCATCATTAGCCCCCATCAATACAGTAACACCTTCAATTTCACAACGTTTCAAAGCTCGTGCCAATAATTCATCACTTAATAAATCGGCATATGCGCCTAAGCGCTTAAATTCAGGACGATCCGCCATGATTTGGCGCGCAGTCTGTATCGCATCCCCATCTACCATATCATCATAAGCACGCAAGTAATCACCTACTACATCTGTTAATAGACGTCGTTCGACTAGATTAATACTAGGTCTTGTATTAGAAATGATACGGTAAGGCATAACAAATATAGATTTACCTTTCTCTTCATTTTGAGACTCTTGCAACCATAGTTTTCGAATCCCCTCTTGCGTACATAGGCGATGTAGAGGTCCTGTACCGGACAAAACGATAGATAGCAAGATGTTTTTCTTATGCTGCTTTCGCAAGTTTTCTTTTTTACGGCGCAAAATCTCTAAGAAATCTGTTTCATTTTGCATGCCAGCAATATCGATTTTGATTTCCTCAAACCGGACAGCGCAGGTGTCGATAAATCGCAAATCACAATGACCATTATGAGATACAGATACAAGATAACATCCCTTAGGTCCATGTTCTTTACGATGCAATCCTTGCGAATTACCAGCATAAACTACGAGAGGCTCCTCGCTAAGAACTTGAGATTTATGAATATGGCCCAATGCCCAATAATCCATAGCAGCCTCTGTTAAATCAGTTAAGTTACAAGGTCCTATTACATTATGATTTTCAGAGCCTACGCTAGAACCTACAGTACCATGCATAACAGCAAGAGAAAACTCATCCCGTTCAAAAGCTCTGTATTGACGAGCATAGTTGTCGCTTTCATTACCATGACCACAACTAATACCATATACGCCACCAATTTCTATATTGTTAACGATGAGCGGGAAACGCTGTACCTGTTCGCTAGAAAATACATGTACATTATCTGGCATCTGTAATTGTGCTTTCCAGCTTTCAGCAGGATCATGGTTACCTTGTACCATATAGACATCAATACGATGCTCCGCCAAGCGATACATGGCGCGCACAAAACGGACTTGAGCCTCTAAATTATGGTCTTCGCTATTATAAATATCACCAGCTATTACAACAGCATGAACATGTTCTGTAATAGCAGTATCAATAATTTTATCTAAGGCTACATAGGTTGCTTCACTTACAACGCGATCAACAGCGCTGCTAATACCTGTAACATATTGAAAGGGTGCCCCTAAATGCAGATCACCACAGTGTATAAATCGAAACGGCTGCATCTATATCCACTCCTCCATTAATATTCTTATTATAGTTATATATAGTAATTACAATAGTTTATTATACTACAAAACCTTAAAGATAAGTTAAAAATAACTATCATTTAGCATCAAAAAGATATAGTTAAACTAAACTTCTCTACTATTAATAAATATAAATTATAAGATAAGCATATATTCTTTCATCATAAGATATAAATCATAATACATTATTATTTTTGTTAACCAATTCGCGTATTAAGTTGACAATTTATACGCGAACGTTTACAATCAAATTGTCAATATATTATGTTTTTATTAAGTTAACAATTTCCTGGAGGCTATTATGGCTTTGCCTATAGATCAACAACCATCCCAAGTGGGTACATACGAAAAAATACTTACCATTGCAAACCGCATCATGAACGGCGGCGAAATTACAAAAGAAGAAGCAATCGAACTGATTCATACTTCAGATGATGATACTATGATTCTACTCGCTATGGCTGATAAAATTCGCCAACATTTCAATGATAATTCTGTGGATGTATGCGCCATTGTTAATGCTCGATCCGGCAAATGTCCTGAAAACTGTAAATTCTGTGCTCAATCCGCACACCACAACACAGGCGTTCAGGAGTATCCTTTCATGGATGAAGAAAGCATTCTCCAAGCAGCACGTAAAGCTAAAGAGGCTGGTGCCATTCGTTTTTCCATCGTAACAAGTGGTCGTAATACTAATAACCCTGATGAATTTGATCAAATCATCCATGTATTAGGCCGTATCAAAAACGAAACTGGCCTTGAAATCTGCTGTTCTCTTGGTTTGTTAACTTACGAACAAGCACTCAAATTAAAAGAAGTTGGTGTTACTCGATACCACTCCAATATCGAAACGGCACCTAGTCACTTCCCAGATATTTGTACTACACATTCCTACGAAGATAAAATGTTTACCATAGATAATGCACAAAAAGCAGGCATCCGTGTTTGCTCTGGTGGCATTCTTGGACTTAACGAAACATTAGAACAACGTGTAGAAATGGCGTTCGAACTTAAACGTTTACATATTGACTCCGTGCCATTAAACATTTTGAATCCTGTTAAAGGGACTCCATTTGAAAGCAACGAAGCTTTACGTCCATTGGATATCTTACGTACCTTCGCCGTATTCCGTTTCATCTTGCCAAATGCATTGATTCGTACTGCAGGCGGTCGCGAAGTAAATCTACGAGACTTACAAGCTTACGCTTTAAAAGGTGGCTTAAATGGTATCATGGTTGGTGGCTACTTGACTACTGGCGGTCGTTCTCCTCAAGACGATCTCCAAATGATTCAAGACTTGGAGTTGACTCGCAACTCTGCTCAAGTCTAATACACTTCATGTATATACCATCCTTCATATTTTGAGGATGTAGTATATAAACAACTTCCTAACGATTTATAAATATTTTACACATAAAAAGAACCATCTAGTTTGCTGTACTAGATGGTTCTTTTATTTCCATAATAAAATGTAAATGGCTTGACCATTTGTGTTACCCGCAATGGGCTCAGGATTCTCATTAAATTCTACATTCTCATACGGCGTCCCGTCTGACATGTACGCATCTACCTTCAATGTTTCCATGGTTCGATTATATCTACTGATATAAACTTTATATCGCAATTCGTCGCCACCCAGTTCATTAACTCGCAGCCACAAAAGTGCATCGTAATCACTCTTCTGTACACTGTCATTGTCAATAAATAATTGGTTTCCTGATGCATCTGGTCCAACATAGTACCAGTCCGTTGCGTTAGTAGTCCCCCCTATAC
>OBYO01000620.1_pt1 | contig 13174 bp, 15 predicted proteins | sample 1476771 | NCBI WGS metagenome assembly OBYO01 (sample SAMEA2580202, study PRJEB22360) | human gut metagenome | biome: human gut; feature: human-associated habitat; material: faeces | place: Denmark | collected 2008/2010 | reverse complement strand
GAGACGGTGCGGCAGCTCAGCATCGAGGAGCGGTGCGTTGAGCTGGGTGCGCAGCACGGCTTGACCGAGCGCGAGACGGAGATCTTCGCCATGTTGGCCCGCGGGCGCAACGGGCAGTTCGTCATGGAACACTACGTGGTGTCGCGCAACACGGTGAAGAGCCATGTCAAACATATCTACGCGAAGTTGGATGTGCATTCCCAGCAGGAGTTGATCGACCTGGTGGAGCGCGCGGGGGAGTAGTGCGGGGTAACGCTGTACTGATAGTGGTACATGCTGCAAGCGTTGTGCGCCGTCGCGAAGAAGCCTGTACGTTGTTTGCGGGGTCATGGTGACCCCGTAAGAATCAAGAGGTTAGCTAACCGCCCAATCGAGGTGGTGGCGGCAACAGTGCTCGATAAGCGCGGTTATGTAAAGTCGAGCGCGAGGGTCGGGGATGCCGAGCCGATGGCCGCCTCCGACGTGGCGTTCCTGGCGCCCGAGCTGGTGTCGGAGGCCGAGGGCCCCGTGCCCGTCCCTGCGCCGGCGGAAGGACGGTTGGGCTACCGCTTCGTGAAGAGGGCGTTCGACATCGCGTTCTCGCTGTGCGCGATAGCGGTGCTGCTGGTCCCCTCGATCGTCCTCTGCATCGCCATCCGCGTTGAGAGCCCAGGCTGCCCCATCTACTCCCAGAAGCGCGTCGGGCGCATCGGGAGGAGCGGCGAGGTGCGAACGTTCGACATGTACAAGTTCAGGAGCATGCACAAGGACGCCGACGAGCGCCTGTCCGAGCTCCAGGAACTCAACGAGGCCGACGGCCCGCTGTTCAAGATCAAGGACGACCCTCGCGTGACGAGGATCGGCAAGTTCATCCGCAAGCACTCCATAGACGAGCTCCCGCAGTTCCTGAACTGCCTCATGGGCCAGCTCTCCTGCGTGGGCCCGCGCCCGCCGCTCCCCTCCGAGGTGGCCCAGTACGACGAGCGCGCCATGCGCCGCCTGTCCGTCAAGCCCGGCCTCACCGGCTACTGGCAGGTGCGGGGCCGCAGCGACACCGGTTTCGAGGAGATGGTGGACATGGACCTCGCCTACATCGAGGAAAGGTCGTTCCTGGTTGACCTCAAGGTGGTCGCGAAGACTGTTGCGGCCATGTTCAACGGGAAAGGGGCATGCTAGACAATGGGCTACCCTGCACGCATCGAGATCATGGGCGCGCCCATAGACCCTTATACCATGGAGCAAACCGTATCCAGAACAAAGGATTTCGTGGAGACGGGAGTGTTCGCGCATCTGGCAGGAGTGAATGCTGACAAGCTGTTGCAGATGCGAAGCGATCAAACAATGGATCGCATGATTAGGCAGTGCGAAATCGTAAATGCCGACGGGGCTTCAATGGTCATGGCTGCGAGAAGGCTGGGCATCGACATCCCGGAGAGGGTTGCGGGAATCGACCTTATGCACGAGCTGTGTCGCTTGTCCCAGAGCGAAGGATACCGGATCTTTCTCCTCGGAGCTACGCGGGACACGGTGGAGACCGCCCGCCGGAAGTTAGAGGAAAGCTATCCAGGACTTGACATCTGTGGGATCATGGACGGCTATTTCGACGATGAAGATTTTAGTGCAGTCGGAGAAGAGGTGGCATCCAGCAGGCCGAACATCGTATTTGTAGGCATCACCTCGCCGAAGAAAGAGCATGTTATCGAGCATTTCCGTCTTATGGGTCTAAAGGGGGTCTACGTCGGCGTCGGCGGATCGTTCGACGTGATTTCAGGATCAATCCCCAGAGCTCCTCTTTGGATGCAGAGGATGGGCCTCGAATGGTTATTTAGGATGATGAAGGAGCCAAAGAGGCTGATGAGAAGGTACGTCATGGGAAACGCTCGATTCATGAGGCTTGTGAGCAGGGAGATTCGATCGAAGGAGAGGAGCGGAAAATGAAGAAGGTTCTGCTCATCTTCGGGACGCGCCCAGAAGCCATCAAGATGTGCCCCCTAGTTAAGGAACTAAAGTCGAGACCGTCCGACTTCGATGTTTCCGTGTGCGTCACGGGACAGCATCGTGAAATGCTCGATCAGGTGCTGCGCACATTCGGAATTGTTCCCGACTACGATCTCGCGGTGATGAAGCCGGGCCAGACGCTCTTTGGCGTAACGTGCGGCGTGATGCTCGGCATCAAGTCGGTTCTCGAGCGGGAGCTTCCAGACGTGGCGCTCGTCCATGGCGACACAACCACCTCGTTTGCTGCGGCGCTCGCGTGCTTCTACCTCCGCATCCCCGTCGGTCACGTCGAGGCAGGACTCCGAACGCGGAACCTATACTCTCCCTGGCCCGAGGAGTTCAACCGCCAGGCGGTTGACGTCCTTGCCGAATACTACTTCGCCCCAACTGAGAGATCGAAGCGCAACTTGCTCGACGAAGGTAAACCCGTAGGAAGGATTTTCGTGACGGGCAACACCGGCATCGATGCACTCCGAACAACAGTGCGCGAGGGCTATCATAATGAGCACCTCGACTGGGCGCAAGGATCCCGTCTCGTCCTCCTCACTGCGCATAGACGCGAGAGCCTGGGTGAGCCCATGGTTCGAATGTTCCGAGCCGTTAGGCGCGTCATGGAAGAGCATCCTGACGTGAAGGCAGTCTATCCTATCCATATGAACCCCGAGGTGCGAAGAGCCGCGCATGCCGAGCTAGACGGCTTCGATCGTCTGCGCATCGTCGAGCCCTTGGAAGTCATCGATTTTCACAATTTCATGGCGGCAAGCCACCTTGTTCTCACCGATTCGGGCGGGATCCAGGAAGAGGCGCCAAGCCTTGGCAAGCCCGTGCTCGTCATGCGTGACACGACCGAACGGCCCGAGGGGGTCGCATGCGGGACGCTTCGACTCGTCGGAACCGATGAGGAGCGGATATATCGGGCGTTTACCGAGCTACTTGAGTCAGACGAGGCCTACGAAACGATGTCGCGGGCCTTTCCAAGGGCCGTGGATGGGCATGCCAGGGAGCGCATAGCCGATGTTTTGGGCGAGAAGGGTGCCAATTGAGTGTCGGCAGGCCCTCCGTCGTTATGCTCGGCCCCAGTCTAGAATCGCATGGGGGTATGGCATCGTGCGCTTCCACGCTTTTAAACGGAGGCCTGGACAGAAGGTGCAATGTTCGCTATCTCGCGACGACCGAGGAGGGATGCAAAGCACGCAAGTTGGCCTGCGGACTGAGCACCCTGTTTGTGTTCTCCAGAGAGGCGAAGGACTGCGATCTGGTTCATATTCATTTTTCGTACGGCGTAAGCATGACCCGCAAAGCTCTATTCGTCCGACGTGCTAAGAACATGGGTAAGAAAGTGATTCTTCATTCCCATTCGAGCGCAATGGAGCGGGCAATCCTTGAAGGCGATTCGGGATCGAAAAACGAGATTAAGAAGTTCCTGTCGCTCGCGGATGCTCTGATCGTCCTTTCCTCGAAGTGGAAGGACCTGATCTGCGACGAGCTGGACATCAAACGCTCGATCGTCCACGTGATCCCGAACGGCGTTCCATTGGGCGATCCGAGCGCAAAGCCCGATCACGATGAAAGATCCTGCTGCAACATCTTGTTCTTAGGCAGGCTGGAGGAGGAAAAGGGCGTCGGTACGCTGATAGAAGCCACGGGAGCCCTCGTTCGAAACGGCGCCGTAATCGAACTCGTGCTGGCCGGATCGGGAAGCGACGAGGAGACTCAGAGATACCAGCTTCTGGCTCGACGGGAAGGCGTAAATTGCAGCTTCGTGGGATGGGTGGATTCGGAAAAGAAGAGGGATCTGCTGGTCGAGGCCGACGTGTTTGCCCTTCCTTCAAAGCGAGAGGTTCTTCCCATATCCCTTCTCGAAGCCATGGGAGCCGGCGTCGCTTCGGTCGCTTCCGATTGCGGATCCGTCCCAGAAGTCATACACCACGGACGAAACGGGATGCTTTGCGAACCGGGGGATCCCGAATCGCTCCGCACATGCCTGGCTTTGCTCGTGCAGGACCCTGTGTTGCGCAAGAGGCTCGCAATACAGGGATTCGAAACCGTAAAAAAGGGCTACTCGGTCGAAAACTCAGTCGACGCGTTGCTTGGTTTGTACAAAGAGGTGCTTCATGGATGAGACAGCAAAGCTGTCCCTTCAAGAGATCCAAGCCATCGAGTTCTCCATGCTTGAGTTTCTTGATAGCGTTTGCGTGGAGGAGGGTATCGAGTACTGCCTGTTCTACGGAAGCGCGCTTGGAGCGGTTCGGCATGGCGGCTTCATTCCCTGGGACGACGACATCGACGTCGCCATAAAAAGGGAGGATTGCGAGAGACTCTTCAGCGCCATTGAGCAAAACACAAACGACAGATATCGCGTTCTACGCCCCTTCAATCCTCCTGATTACCGGCATCCGTACGCCAAGATGGTCGATTGCCGCACTTCCCTCGTCGAACCAAAGAACCTGCCGGTAAGAGACATGGGAGTTTTCATCGATTTCTTCCCTGTTGACGCTTTCGCGCGAAGCGGTTGGCCTACGAGAGCGAGGCTCAAGCTGGCGAACTTCGCGAACAAGGCGTATTGCAGCGCCTACGTAAGGGATGGATCTGCCCCGTTGGGCAAGGTGTCGAAGTTCGCAGGCCTCGTCACCCGAATCATGTTCCATGGCGTCGGTCCGCAAAGATGCCATGAGCTCGTTGAGAAACTGGTCCAATTAGGATCTCGAAGCGACGGCGATTTTTTAGCTTGTCCGTACGATGCGGATTACATCATACCGAGAAACTGGGTGTTTCCATGCAGGTTGGAAGCCTTCGAATCACGGTCTTTCCCCGTTCCCGGGAATTCCGACTCCTATCTTAAGGCAATGTACGGCAATGACTACATGACGCCGACCAGACAGGCTGATTCTTTTCATGGAGTTGCGTGGCTAAGAGAGTCCGGGGGCGATTCATAAGAGATTCGAAACGGACGGTTTGGGATTGGTGCATGTGCATGATGCGGATCACGCAAGCCCCTCATCATGGTTGCTTCTGGTGAAGGGAACAGCATTAGAGAGCAGACGATACCCGGTGCCAAAGAAGATGGGGCGGTACCGTGAAGAGGCGTACGGTTCTGATTGTGCGACTCCGACCAAGACGCAGAACTTCATCCGCAGAGCAAGACATCGCGAGCGTTTTGCTTGATGCACAAGCAGCCAAATCTTCGTTCGGGAGGTGATCGCATGGGTGGTCGAAGTCGGATCATGTGGAGAATTGCGTATGCAGCATCGGCGAAGCTGCTGCCGCAAAGTACGTATTCGAAGTTTTCTCGAAGGATGCGAGGCTTCTTTGCCCGCAGAATATGCGCTTCGGTTGGCGAGGACGTGAACATTGAGCGAGGCGCTACGTTCGGATCGCTTATCGTTATCGGCGATCGCTCAGGTATCGGCGTCGATTGCGAGCTGCATGGAGAGATATACATTGGTAACGATGTCATGATGGCTCCTGAATGCGTTTTCTACACGAGCAATCACGAAACAGGTCGTATCGATATTCCGATGAATCAACAAGGAAGAACATTGCCTAAGCCGATCACGATTGGCAATGATGTCTGGATTGGCCGGCGAGTAATGATTATGCCGGGCGTAAATGTGGGCGATGGTTGCATTTTGGCAGCAGGAACTGTCGTCACCAAAAATCTACCTCCTTATTCGATAGCGGGAGGCGTGCCTGCGAAAGTGCTTGGAACGCGCATTGAGCAATAGAAGAATGCTCGTTCGGTAGCCCCAAAGCAATCCGAGCGCTTGTTCTTGCACCAGGCTCTATTGCAAGCTTACCGTCTGAAAAGACAACCGAAATCGCGATAGCGTGCTTCCCGAAAAACGGCGCCAATGAAGAGGAGCTATCAATTGATGACGCAAACAAAAATCACGAACGTTCGCGACAAGCAGAGAGAACGCTGATATGGCCCCCTATCTCTTCTCGTTCGCCGCATCGCTATCCATCATTGCAGTCATTCAAAAGTGGAATAGGAAAGGTGTCGGCTTCGTGTCCTGGTCCGTCGTCTCCTTGCTCATTCCTTGTTGTCTAGCTGGCATGAGATCTCCCATGATAGGCACGGACGTGCAGGTTTACGTTCAGCCCCTTTTTGACTTGGCGAACGGAAGCGTGTCTTTCGCGGATTACCAAGCGTCGCAATGGTGGGGCGTTTGGAGGTATATTCATCCCTCCGACTATGAGATAGGTTTTTCGTTTCTCGTCTGGATAGTTTCGAGTGTTACGCACTCGCTGCCTGCCCTGCTATTCGTCATACAGGCAGCGACGATCGTTCCGATTTATCTTGGGTTGCTCAAAGTACGTCATGACATTCCTCTTTGGTTAGGCATGGCGGTCTATTACTTCATGTACTTCAATTCTACGCTCAACCTGATGAGGCAATGGATAGCTATCGCCATCCTTTTGTTTGCACTGCACTATCTTTTCGAGGGCAGGCGATTGAAGTACGCTGTTTTTGTAGCAATGGCAACCCTGTTTCACGCATCGGCTCTGCTTGGCTTTGGCATTCTCGCCTTGAGCGTCTATCTCTCCAACGGCAATGACCCGATCAAGAGAACCGTCATCGTGGGACTTGTCGCCATCTTAACGTTTTTCGCTATCCCTATAGCGAGCAATCTACTTATAGCAATCGGCTTCGGAAGATATGCCGGATATTTGGGAGACGTCCATGTGCTCCCTATGCAGATTGTGTTGCGCCTTCCTTTGCTTGCCCTGCTTATCTACTATTGGAAGAACGGGGGTGAGAGCAGGCTGGTTTCGCTCTTCATTGGAATGCTTTGCTTTGATGTGGTGCTCTCGCAGCTTGCATCCGCTAACGTGCAAAGCGGAAGGATAGGATATTACTTCGCAAGTGTGGCCATACTCTACGTTCCGATTGTCTTAGCGAACGCGAAGAGCGGAGTAGGAAAGCTCGGTTTGGCGGCATTTTTGATCGTTTACTGCGCAGCATACTGGTTGTATACGTATGCGATTTCTGGCGCGGCGGAGACTATCCCCTACCTCGTCAACTCCGCAATTGGTTTTTAACGGAGGCAATGATGCGCAGTTCTGACGTTTCCTGCTTGAATGAAGCTTTATCATCGAAGACGAATCCGACCTTTTCCGTAGTCGTTCCTGTTTACAATGCTCAACTACATATCGATCAATGCGTCAACTCGATTCTCGCCCAAGGACGAGAGGACATCGAGGTCGTTCTTGTCGACGATGGGTCGACGGATTCGAGTGGGGCGATTTGCGACGCTTATGCCGCCAAGCATCCATCGATGGTAAAGGTTGTGCACAAAGAGAATCAAGGTCCGCTTATTGCCCGTGTAGAAGGATTTGCCGTATCGAAAGGCCGTTATATCATGTCCGCGGATGCCGACGACGCCTTTTTGCCCGGTGCCTTCGATGCGATAGCCTTTGCCATGCGACAGACAGGGGCGGATATCGTGCTGTGGGCATACACTACAAATGAAAGAGATCTCCTGCTTTGCCAAGCCAGAGACGAACCGAACTACGCTGAACCAAAGAAGGCTTCCATGCTGAGGTCTCTCTGTACAACATGGAACTACAACTCGATGTGGCGTAAAGCGGTGAAGCGCGAGTGCGCTTGCCTGAATGCCGATTACTCTTCCTACAAGGGCATGATGCTTTCAGAAGACTTTCTGCAGACATTGGCAATATACGATTCGGCAAAAACGTTCTGCGAAATTGAGGATCCCCTCTATTTCTACAGACCCAATCCGAAGAGCACAACGAATGCCGCCTATCAGAATTCATATTATAAAGATATCGTAAATGCCATGACTGTCGCCGATACATATGCAGAGAAATGGGAAAACGAATACGGCTGCGAAGGCCTCTTGCAGGGGCTTGCCAAAAAAAGCCTAAACAGCATTCTTAATTATGCTAAATATTTAGCAGAAAAGCGGGATTACGAAAAACTCAATACCCTGTCGCGGTCAGATTTCTTCAAAAAAAGATATGCGCTTCATGGCGCGATGAAGGGGATTCGCCTCGACAAGAGAGCGGAACTAGCCCTGCTCAAGAGCGAACACTGCAGATTGTTTTGCCTCGAATCGGCGGCATCGCGAGCTCTTAAGAAAATATTGCAGGTTAATAGTGGGTAGAGACAGGGGACGTGATATTTCGCGCATCGAGCTTTTTGGAGTGAGGCATCGATGTTCAGCGCTGCTTTTTAAAGAAGAATCGATCGAACAGAATCAAGCGCTGGCGAAACTTAGGGCGAGGTCAATATCGAATACTCGCACGTTTCGGATGTTAACCAACTACCTTCGCGGCCGCCATAAAGAGAGACTGTCGGATGATTGGCGGCGTTATGAAAGGCAGCGTTATGCAAACCACTTCGAATAACAGTATCCTTGTCGACTTTTACTCTGCGACAAATCTTGGTGACGATTTGCTCCTCCATGCGTTACTTAAGCGCTATCCGAACACTCAATTCATCATGCTTGCATCTCGAGAAGAGCGCATTCTCGAGATGCAATATGATAATTTAAAGGTGATCGAGCTGGGGACAAGCGATTGCAGGAGATTAGGAGCGATCGGCAGATTTGCTCGTGCGCGTCGATTGCTGCGTGAAAGAGAAACTGTTCTTTCAAAGCAAAAGTGCCTCGTCGTAATCGGCGGCTCCATATTTATCCAACCAAGTGCATCGACCATAAGAGGCTTGATCTCCAGCGTTTGCGCGGTTAAGGACAGGGCTAGGCTATACGGGGCTAGCATGAATACTTTCATACTTGGCGCAAATTTCGGGCCTTACCGATCGAATAGGTTCCTTAAAGGTTTTCACGATATCTTTTCGAGATGCAATGACGTTTGCTTCCGAGACCAAAAATCATCGGGCCTCTTCTCTGATTTGAAAAACGTAAGATTTGCTCCGGATATTCTTTTTGCGACTCCTTTCCTTGACGGGCCCAAGCAGAAGCAGGCTTTGCTATCTGTAATCGACCTGAAGACAAAGGGGCAGACCGAATCGCTAGCAAGCTACGCCAGCGCGTACGAGACCTGGATAGCCAATGCTTCGCATTGGTTCGCGAAAAATGGATATAGAGTTGTAGTAAGTTCTTTCTGCAAGGCGGAAGGCGATGAAAATGCTGTAGAGCGTGTTGCGGAGAAAGTGAATCAGCTTGGCTCGAGCATCGAAGTACTGCTATACCGAGGAGATGCCGCGCCCGTCCTTGATGAGATCTCTAAAAGCGAAGTTGTTGTAGCGACAAGATTCCACGCCATGGTGCTGGGTCTTGCTTCTGGTGCCAAGGTTTTATCAGTTCCGTACAGCAAGAAAGCCGCTTATGTTATGGCGGATATAGGATTTGATAGGGGAAACGTATTGGATATCGCCAGCATAGATCCTGCTGACATGACGCCATGCGAAAGGATTCTTGAATCTGAACCTCTTTGCGTCAGCACTTTCGCAAAGGAAGCCCTTCGTCATTTTCGAGCGCTGGATGACTATCTACTGAAAAGCCCCGATGGCAATCACGAGACGGCTCTCTCTTGAGATTTAACCATGCGAGATAGATCAGCATGAGCGGGTATAAGAACCTTGCAGTCAATACTGCGTTGTTTGCAGCGAATGCCGTTGCGACCAGATTGATGACATTCCTGCTCGTCCCACTCTACACATACTATATGAGTGCAGGCGAGTATGGCATCACGGACATGTCGTTAACGGTCATTTCGCTCGTTACGCCGCTTGCCACGCTTGCAGTCGCAGATGCTGCTGTGCGCTTTATCATCGAGGACGACTCTAGGAAATCGGAATATGCCTTCATCGGGTTTGTTGTAACGCTTCTGTCGATTCTCATTGTTGCAATGTTAACACCCGCTCTCGATTTGGACGTATTTGGCGGACTAGGGAAGCATAAGGTGTTTTTTCTCTTTGCTTATTCGTCAAGCGCATTTCTGCAATTATGCTCAGAGGTCGCTCGCGGCATGGGCGAAATAAAACTCATACCCATCTGCTCTGGGATTTCATCGATGATAACAGGTGTCTCTGCATTCGTCCTTATTGGCGGTTGCGGCCGGGCGGGTGGGGGCTGCCAGGCCCGATGGTTGCGGCATGACGGTTGCCGGCTACTTTATCTCAGTGTCAGTAGGACCATTGGTCGCTACCTGTGTCTACCTCACGGTTGGACGCATAGGGGCACGGGTGCTTGAGGGTATGCGCAAGGTATTCGCAAAAGACGATATTGCAAAACAAATTAAAGAGCTTTGCGTCCCGATGTTACGCTACGCGCTGCCGCTTATTCCCAACTCGCTGTTTTGGTGGGTTGGAACGAGTATAAATCGCTTTTTCATTACAGGTATGATTGGCATTGCGGCATCGGGCCTATTCGCTGCAGCAGGTAAGATTCCAGGACTTCTTAACACAGCATACTCTGTTTTCTTGCAAGCATGGCAGCTCTCTGCCTTTCAGGAATCCGGAAAAGAAGGGCTCGACAGGTTTTTCTCATCGGTTTTTCGAGTGCTGCAGGCTTTTATATCCGTACTCTGCTCGCTTATTTCGTTTCTTGCGCCCTGGGTGTCCATGCTGTTCCTGCAAGGCGAATTCTACGAAGCATGGCCAATGATGTCTGTGCTTCTCATAGCCAATCTCATGAACGTGTTCAATTCTTTTTTCGGAACGGTATATACCACCACCATGCACACTAGCTACATTATGAAGACAACAATAGTTGGCGCAGCTTCCTGCATTGCGCTCACACCTGCGCTTATCCCGGTGTTGGGGATAAGCGGTGCGTGTGTTGCTTCGGCGGTAAGCCAAGCTCTTGTTTTTGTCGTACGAGCCATAGATTCAAGAAAGTACATCCACATCGAAGTGGGGTGGCCGACGCTTACCGCACCTCGCGCAGCGTTGGCTATGCAATCCGCAGTAGCTGTGTTGCAGCCAAGTTGCTGGCAGCTGATGTCTGGCGCATGTCTTGTTGCGATTATCGTGATGCAGGGGTTAGGTCTCATGCGCTTCGTTCGACATTCGGGTGCATGGCGAAAGATCGGAAGACGATAGCGGCGTAGTTACGCTTGCAATGAATCCGACCAGATTACAGTATAGGAATAGGAGCTCGATCAAAGCTCCTATATCGGGCGATGGCGCAAAAGACACCATCGCGAAATAAAAATGAATGGGGTGAGAAGATGACGTGTGAGGCGGCTGAACATAAGCATGCGTATCTGATCATGGCACACGACAAGCCTCGTCAGCTTGAAATCCTACTTAGCTTGCTCGATGATCCCCGGAATGATATTTACTTGCATCTCGACTCCCGTCTCGCCATAGATCTCAGCGCCTTTTCCGAACAGGTTTGCCACTCGAACCTGTTTTTTGTTGAAAGAGACGCTGTAAGATGGGGGCACTCTTCGCTGGTTGCGTGCGAGCTGAAATTGCTGACAGCCGCAGTGAACAAGCAAGCTTATGAGTTCTATCATCTGCTTTCGGGAGCCGATCTCCCCCTGTATACGCAAGAGCTAATTCATAGCTTTTTCGATGTTCATGCCGGCGAAATATTCCTCGCGTTTGACAACTTTGTTAGCAAAGCGGAACGAGACCGAGTGGCTCTCTATCACCCATTCGTAGGAAGGAGGGGAAGGCATCGGTCGTTGTCAGAGAATGCGAAGTTCGCTTTGGATGTTGCGTTGGAAAAGCTGCAAGGCTTTTTGAGGATCGATAGAATTCCAGCTGGGATCGAGATTAAAAAGGGGTCACAGTGGTTTAGCATTCCCGACGGGCTGGCTTGTGATGTTGTGAACCATTCGGAGGAGATAATGCGAATGTGCCGCTATTCCAACTGTGCAGACGAGGTTTTTTTACAAACTTTCGTTTGGAATTCAGCATGGAGGGAGAATCTTTTCCTTTCGGGAGTGCATCTTGAGCGGCCAATGGAGAGATCCATGCGGCTCATCGATTGGGAAAAGGGTGGACCATACACTTGGACCATCGGAGATTACGAGGAGCTTTCTGCTTCAGAAATGATGTTCGCGAGGAAATTCGATATCGATGTGGACGAGCGTATTATTTTCAAGCTCGCAACGGAGCTCATGAAATAGGATTCCCCGCGAGCGGGGAATCCTGAGAAGCACTTCGAATCCGACGGCTTGATGCCGTGTTTTTCAAAAACAAAATCGAATAGCCTCGAAATATCATTTGGCGAATCCTGGGAGCGCGCAACAAAGAGAGAATCTTGTCTGCGTTCAAGGTCGCTTTTTCATTTCGCGATATACCGGCCCATCATGTCTTCGCCGAAGCTATTGATTCGATAGCGTATTCTCAAATACCCTTCCTCGCTCAAATCGTAGCCGGCCTCGTCGAGCAGTCCGTTCTCTTTCGCCGTCGCAAGCGTCTCTTCCACGTCGGCGCGATTCAGAAGCTTGTATCCTCGATAGTCCCCTTCGAGCGCTCGCACCACCCCGTCGGCGCAGTCGGCTTCGCCGTCCATGAAGTGCTTCAAGATGGCATAATGCAGTGGAATCAAGCTGTCGCCCATGTCAATCACTCGCCTTTCTTGCTGCCGTTGAAAAATTTCGCGGGGCTGACGGCTATGCAGAAGATGCCGGCGACCATCATGAGCGCCCCTATCCATTGAACGACCGAAAGAGGGGGGTAGTCGGCAGACATTCCGCCGATGTTGAGCACTCCCATGATGATCCAGATGAAGAAGGGCCCCCAGAATGCATACATGCCATTGCAGGCCATGCCGAGCGCCGTCCCGCACATGGAGTTGCCTTTGTACCAGAAGGAGAACGCAGGCATGGCGAAAAAGCCGGAGATGACGAAAAACACGAGCGCCGGACTTGCGAAGGCGGCTCCCGCCAGCCGAGTCCGCCACCAATAGCGGCGAGCACGGGAAACACGACGAACAGTTCCAAGATCCCCGCCGTCATCTGCCTAATGGCAATGCCGATGCGATAATCGATAAGGATGGTGCCGAAGCCTGCAACGCAGCCTTCGAAACCCCATCCGAAAGCTGCAAGAAACGCGAAAAGGCAACCCATGAGAGCCTCGGGCCCCATCGACGCGAAGCTTGTTCCGCCAATCAACGCAGCGGAAAACAGGCAAATGACGATACCTGCGACTTTATGGGTCTTCAGATCCTGCCTGAAGAGAATCCTGCCGAGGATGGCGCCAATCGCGCAATTCAGCGCAGCGATGGGAACGATGACCCCGGGGTTGCCTGCC